>ERZ772953.367-NODE-367-length-14241-cov-3.709291_pt1 | contig 14241 bp, 23 predicted proteins | sample MGYA00580685_ERZ772953 | MGnify/ENA primary metagenome ERZ772953 (study PRJEB29015, sample SAMEA2738080) | human oral metagenome | biome: human oral; feature: human-associated habitat; material: saliva | place: China | collected 2209 ...
AAGATATCACGAGGTAAAAGATGGATGGATGAACAGGGCGAATTTACTGCACGGCTATTGCGAAAGCCTGCAATAAAAGTGAAACTTGACCCAAGGGCTATGCCCTTCAAGCCGCCAAAGAGACCTTCAGATGTTGAGGGTGAAGAACTGCCTGACTTGGCAGATTTGGTATTAAAATACAAACTAGGAGCATTATAGTGGCCACTTTGAAAACACTGTTAGGCAATTTCGCCCAGTTTATCGGCGAAAAGGATAAAGAACTCAAACAAGAACTCGCAGGCAATATTAATACAGCTAAAACAGAAGCGATTAGTACAGCTGCTACTGCTGCTGACGCTAAAATCAATGCAGCCAAAGGTGAGATTCAAACCCAGATTCAGACGGCTGTATCGGCTTTGAAAACTGAATTGATTGGCGGAGCTTCAGAAGAGTTAGACACATTCAAAGAACTCGCTGAGGAACTCACTAAACTGAAAGCAAACGGTAGCAGCGTGCCTGAGTCCTTGCTTACCAGAGTCACTGAAATCAAGGGTACTGCTGACAGCGTCAAGTCTGATATCGACAGTATCACTCTTCAAGAGTTGAAGAACAGCTACACTGCTGCTTTGTCTTAATAGCAATACAGGGTGTGTCCCACCCTGTTTAAGGAGGCTAAAATGAGCTTACAAACAACATTGAACGACTTTTCGGCCTTTCTAGCTAATCAAATTTCAGCTGCTGGGGTATTGAAAGGCGAAGGCAGACCTGATGACAAATCTGAGCTTGCCTCCAAGCCAAAGGGTACATTATACCAAGACAAGCTGATCACTAACGGTGCAGCACTTTGGCTTAAGACTGGTACAAGACAACAAGACTGGACTGTTATTTCGGGTGATACTGGTTGGAAAAATCTGAATATCGTTTCAAAGCTTGGCAATTCTTACCTGAAAGTGCGAAGAATTAACAATACAGTGATGTACCAGTTTGGCGGATTGAGCTGGGGCTGGTTTGGTATTGTAAGGCGCGGTGGCCCAGGGTATAGCGTTCAGCTGTCTGACCGTGAGCGCAATGTATTCATCTTAGGCTTACATCAAGTGCCTGTCGGCTTTCGGTCAGAAGCCAGCTTGATTGGCGGTATCTACAACGACAAGGGTGTCCCATACGGAACATGGTATTTAGGTGGCTCAGGCGATGCTAACATGCTGCGCTTTCAGTTTACCGACCCTATCCCAACTGATAGAGACATTGGCGATATCAGGGTGAGCAATATCGTGTATTTTACAAATGAGCAATGGCCCAGATAGACTCAAATGTTCAGTCTAGTGAGCTGTATTTAATTTAACAAGGAAACATCACATGAACAAAGACGTTGCATGGCTGCAAGAGTGGCTCAATAGCAAGGGTGCGAATCTCAAGGTTGACGGCGTGGGCGGTTCTATGACCCGTGCTGCTTTCATCGCCCTATTCGCAAACAAAGACGCAAAAGCAATCACTCAGGCTGAGCTTGACCAGATTGCTAAGGACTTGGGCGACACTAGCGCAAAACGCATTCAGGCCGTTGCTAAAGTCGAATCTGCTGGTTCAGGCTGGTTCGACTCAGGCTTACCTAAAATCCTGTATGAGCGTCACAAATTTTACAAACACACCAAAGGCCGTTTTGGTACGACCTATTACAGCAATCGCCTGCCTGGCGGTTACACTATGGACGCAGACCATAACGGCATCAATGACTCTTGGGAAAAGCTCGCAACAGCCGTCTGCTTAGACCCGAAAGCAGCATTGATGTCTGTATCTATCGGTAAATTCCAAGTGCTGGGTGAGTATTACGCCTTCTGCGGCTATGAGCACCCGATTGAAATGCTTTGGGCTGCTCGCAATTCTGAATACGCTCACTATACAATGCTGCGAGATTTCATCTTGAAAGTGGCCAATATCAAGCCACAATTCCTCCGACTATCTACCAACCCATCAGACAATATCCCATTCGTATCCCGATACAATGGACCAGCATATGCTAAAAACAACTATCATGTAAAAATTGCCCAGGCTATGCGGTAGCTTAGCAACGGGAGGCAATGCAATTCAATCCATTAGAATAAAAGGAAAATCCAGTGGACTTAGCAAAATTGATTGAGTCTTTGAAGGATTTCACGGTCAAGCGCATACTACTGCTGGCCGTTATCGGTATCGTTTCATTGGTTATTTGGAAGATAGACCCAATCCTGACCTACCTAGCTAGCCGACCGCCCAAACACACGGAAGCACCGCCAAAAACGGTTGAAAAATTGCCTGCGATTATCTATGACTCAACCACTGACATACTCAAGGTTGCGAGAGTAGATACAGACAAACTGTTTCAGGCTGTTGAAAAAGTCGTTACAAACACTAGTTTGCCTGTAACCTCTGTAGCTATCTACAAGTTTGTGCCTGGCAATATTCCACACGAATATCAAGGGCGCGTGTTAGTGTTTTATTGGAACAAACAGATAGGTAACGACCGAGAACAGGCAGAAGCCAAGATTGATGAAATCAACCTGAGATGGCTGCCTATCTGGTCAGGTAAAGATACGATTGAAGAATTATTGGACGGTCATACGACCAAGTCCAAGCTTGTTGACCAAGAATTCAGATTTATCAATTCTAAAGGCCAAGAAGAGCTAGACAATATACCTTCAATCAACCAAGACAGCATGATTCTGGACGGCGTAAAAGGGATTTACCGCTTTCCAATCAAGCGCAATGCTCATATCGTAGGCTACATCTCAATATTTTTGACTGAAGATAATGTACCTGACGCGGATTTGCAGAAATACACTGGCCTGATTTCGGCTAAGACCGCAAGGATGTTAGAGGACAACAAATATGAAGACGATTAACATGTACTTAACAGCATTACTTTTGGTTATCTTATACGGCTGTGGAATACCGATTGAACAACAGACTAACACTCAACCTGTTCATGTTGATAGTAACCGCTGTTTCAAGGATTTGGAGTTATCGAAAGATTCCAACCATCTCAATGAGTTCATCTTCGTGTACCGTATGAAGTATTCATCAGAGATAGCCATGACGAAGGAACTGGTATATTCAAGCCTTGAGGGCAAGTCCTTATGGCGTTCAGACGTCCAAGTGAAAACAAAAGACCCGAAACTACAGGCTGCTATCTTCAACAATCAGCCAACCATTCTCAGGGTTGCTGAGTTAACCAATACTGAAGCACTTGACCTTGAACTTTTACGCAAGAACAACTTAGATTCCCTGTTGGTTTATCCGATTGAAACCAGAGACAACAAGAAGATTGCAGGCGTGATAATCGTAGCCTACAATTGCCACAACTTGGAGCGTGAGATTTCGGCCGAGTATATCTTGTCTATTCCAAAAATGGCTATCAGGGAATCGCTCATCTATGGGTGTAATTAACCATGAATCTTTTGAAAGCGACAGGGAGCGATACGACCTCCCTATCTAAATTCGTGATGTTTGTAGGCCTGATAACGACAACAGGTGTTGTAATTTGGCAGGCCTATCAAGGAACGCTATCAACTGAAATCTTCAGTTGGTACGTCCTCACGACCTTTGGGGCTAACAGCGTGAACAAGGCTATTTCGGTTGCCGGTAAGGTGACTGAACTCAAGCAACTTGTAAGTGCAGGTGTAGTCCCAACAGCAGAAGAGGAAACTCCAGAACCAGCAGACGTTCAGCCTGCGGAGTTTTTCTACGCAACAGGTGTAACACCAACTGAAGAAAGGACATAACCATGTGGGCTGCTATCTTGGCAGCCTGCGGTCGCTTCGTAAAAGGTAACTGGGCTTGGCTAGCAGTTTGCTTCGGCTTACTTGCTTTTGCTTGCTATGAAAATGTTCAGTTAGCTCGCACTATTGATGAGGCGCACCGCAAGGCTGTAGAATGTAAAACTGCTACTGATGAGGCAAATAGACGGATTCTTGATTTGCATAACAAATTGACCTTCCAAAACATGTCTATCAGCGAGTATGAATCACGTTCAAAATTCTTGGAGCTTGAATTGAGCAAGGTTCAAGAAGAGAATCAGGCATTGGCTGAGAAAACTAACAAGACGGTTGAAGAGAAATGGCAGGCCAAGCCGTTCACCTCAAATTGCGAAGCTAATGCAGACATATTGAAAGGCCAAGCAGACGGCCTAGCCAAGAAATGGAGTTCAGACTAATGAAACCGCTTATCGCAATATTAGCAACACTGGCTATGACAGGCTGCGTATCAAAGGCCGTTCATGAAGCAGAAGTGAAGCAACTTACAGTCGAGTTGGAGAAAGTCAAGACGCAGACTGTCGTTGTTAACAAGCCTGTTATCTATTGTCCTGCGCCGAAAATCCCTGCTAAGCCGAAACTAGCTATCCAGTCTATCAGCCCTCAGTCACCCAACTCTGACGTATTGAGAGCATACGGCCAGTCGGTAGAGCAGTTGATTAACTACAGCAACACTCTGCGTCGCAACCTGAAATCTTACGAGGGATTAGACAAACGCCTGAAGGAGCAATAGAATGTATGCCCAAGAGATATTAGACCAGCTAGAACGCGAAAAACGCCAGCAAGAAACGCGCCCTTGTAAGTTTTGCTCAAGCCAACCTGAATTTCATCGCAGTGAGCGACTGATAGTGCTGCGTTGTTCCAAGTGCTCAATGATTGCGAGGGGCTATATCTCCATTGGCTGTATCAAATCAGAAGGCCAAGCAAGAACAGCAGCCCGAAAATTGCTGAGTTCATGGAATGAGAGGAACACATGATTAATCGTGAGATTTTGGAAGTATTTGATAACTGCGAAGGCACTAAGAATCCACTCAAGACTCAATCAGTACTGCTTGAAAGCAAGACGGCTAAGGCTAAAGAGTCATTGGCTGAAGTGACTGCACTGTTATTCCCTGCTGAAAGTAACGATTCCCCCAGACGGCCTCAAGCCTCTGCTCAGGCTTCCTCTTCTGATTCCTCTGCTAACTTGTCACCAAAACAGAAGCTCATCAATGAATTCTTGAAAGGTACAGGCCTTGCTAAACAGCATTTAAGTCGTATCAAGCAAGCTACCAACAAAATCAGCCATGCTACAGGCTTGATTAAGAATTACTCGATTGAGAACATGGCGGATATTCCAACCAAGTTTTCCGTTGTCGGTCAATACATGGCTGACAGAGGGCATGACTGTAACATCGTCAATTCTGTATTTGGGGTAATGATGGGCGGAGGCAAAGCCCTGCTAGAATCCTTAGGGATTGAGACGCAGTTCATTACCGACTTATCAAGCAAGCTCAACGGCTTTGTTGAGTTAGCTAAGAGGGGTGCGGAATACGTCAATGGTGCTATTGAAAGGTTCAATGCACTGGTTGGGGATGTTGAGTCTTTCATTAACAATCTTGAAAGCAGGATAACCAATCTTGAGCAGCTGATCAAAAGTACGATTCAGGCTGAAATAGACAAGATGAAAGAATTGATGATACGCAATCTCAATGCCATGTGGGCTAGGAATTTGCCTGGTTGGCTGCAGAATGATTGTTTCAAGTCAGTCTTGTCTAATGCTTTGTCTGATAAAGTCAGCAGGTTGACTGAGGAACTGCTTTGACAACAATTCAAAATCATGCTAGGCATACAGCCGTCTAGCATCTGCCCCTTCAACCAATCACGGTCAAAGGGGCTTTTTTATTGTGACTAAAATTCTAGCGATTTTAGCTGGGTGCAGAGGGTTGAATGGGAAATGACTTGGTCAGCGAGTAGAAATTTGCTATAGCGTTAAAATAGACAGCAAACTTTCGATTCTAGCGTGATTGGGGAGGGTTCAGCAGACGGTTAAGAAGATTTCAGCAGTCAAGTATCGGATTTTCACTCCTGTTGGGTTAGGGTTCAGACGGCCTAAGCTAAGATTTCATGCTTCAGCAGGCTTGTTTTGATACTTGACTGGCCCATCACACAGCCAGTCAGACGGTTGATTGACTTCAGCAGTCTCATGTTTTTCACTCTCATGGCTTGAAGGGTAAGGATGTGTGATTGAGGATTCTATGCGTGACTGTTGTTTCTCAAGACTCATGTTGTGTAGAATTTATTATAGTTATTAATAATTGGTGATTTTATATTGTATCACATCTATGAGTTTGGAATCGTATATTTCGTGGATAAGTTATTGTTTCTCAATCGCTATTTTTAGACAAAATCCTGTATTTATGTACGGAATCCCAACCGTTACAGGATTCAATCTTCAATTTCTGTATCCCAGAGTCAAGTTTCAACACTCAGCAATTGGCTTTGATTTTCTGTTTTCGGCCTTCTCAATCTTGCTAGCAATCAGTCTGGATATTAACGATTTCAGTCATCACTCAGGTCAGGGATTCTCTTGAGGGGCTGATTGTTTCTCAGGCCGTCTGATTCCCTTATGTATGATTGAGGTCAGACGGAGGACTGCTGAGAATGAAATCACGCTAGAAGCGAAAATTAGACAGTTAGGATTTTGAAACAGATAACGACTTGGGCAAAGATTCTAAAGTGTCTAATTTTCGAGATTTGCTGGGTAGGAATTAAGTTTAGCATTTCTTGTAGGACTGCTCAGCAGGTATTATCGGATTTTATCATTCATGCTAGTCGTTTCTCAGTTTGCTGGGGCAGGGTTCAGTCGGTCGGATTTCGGTTCATGCTGATTGAGGGAGGATACATGCCTGCTCTCACGGCAGTCAGTCCTCAAGTCTCATGCTTGTTTGTTAGATTAAGGGTTGACTGATTTTGTTCTCAACTCTAGCTTGCTACACTCACACAGCAAGCAGAGATTTCAATTTTCCAGTCTCATGGCTTGAGGGATAAGGTTGAGTGATTGAGTCAGTCTCATGAATTGAGAGCTGAGTGATGTCAGGGGTGTTAGAAGATATAATATCTATATAATAATTGTTGTGTGTATATTGTATCACATCTATGACATTGAAATCGTTAATTTCGTTGGTAAGCAATTGTTTCAGCAGAAGAATTTTTAGCCAAAATCTTGGACTTATGTACGGAATCTTGTAGGGAACAGGATTCATCTTTCAAGTCTCAACAGCCAGTAGCAAGTTTCATCAGTCAATATTGGATGTTGTATCTTCGATTCCTATTGTTGCTTGAGCAGGGGTTCAGGCGGTCGGATTTCTAGGTTGCTGCTTCAGCAGGGTAATGAATGATTGTTTTCAACTCTAGCCTGCTCATCACACAAGCAGGCAGACGGAGGAATTCCTTGAAGCTGGGATTTCATTCTCATGGCTGTTTGAGGGAGGAATCAGGGCTGTTAGAATTTATTATAGTTATTAATAATTGGTGATTATATATTGTATCACATCTATGACATTGAAATCGTTTATTTCGTTGATAAGTTCCTAATCCGTCAGGAAAATTTTTATCCAAAATCTTGGACTTATGTACGAAATCTTGTTCCCTACAAGCTTCATCTCTCAATCGTCATCAATCAGCCTCAAGTTTCATCAGTCATTGATTGATTTTGCTTTTCAGCTTTCGGTTGTTGCATGAATGCTGCTAATCAGTATTGATATTAACGATTTTCAGCACTCAATCGTCATTCGGTCGGAGGGTATCCCAACAGGGTTGAGATTCGATTCTTGCCTGCCGCTCATCAGTCAGGCAGAACAGTCTCATGCTTCAGCAGTCTTAAATTTCTGTTTTCCTTCTCATGGCTGTAGCAGTCTCATGGATGTTGGGGATTGATAAGAGTGAGGGGGGGGGGGCTGATTTCCTGTTCATGGTTGTTAGAAAGATTTATTAGTTATATAATACCTGGGTGTCGTTTATTGTATCACATCTATGACATTGAAATCGTTAATTTCGTGACTAACTCGTTATAAAATCAGGGAAATTTTTAGCCAAAATCCTGTCTTTATGTTCGGATTCCCAGTAGTTACAAGAAGCAATCATTGCAAAATTGAAAAACACGCTAGAAGCGAAAATTAGCCACTTTGTATCTTGAGTCAAGCCGTTATCTGGTCAGAAGTCCTAAACTGTCTAATTTTCGATTCTCGCTGTCGCAGAATCCCGATTAGGCCGTCTTGAATACCGTATCAGTAAATAGACGCAAAAAGAAAAGCCCAGCACTCTTAATCGAGTGTTGGGCTCAGGGTCATACGGTCGGATTAGCGTGTGAAAGCGTCATAAGCTGCAACTGCGCCTACTGCGATAACACCTACAAGGGTGATGACCCCAACAATAGCAAAAAGCAGTGTAAACATTTCAATTTCCTTTCAAGTGTAAATTTGTTTGTATGTATTGACGATTATTCGCCAACTTTAACATAAGTGCAACCAATAGAGCTTACAGAATAGTGCTTGCCTTCTTCGTAAGGTCGTTCAAATTTGAAGATACCGTGTTTCTCTGTCAGACGGTAAACAACGCCGTAGTCAGTATCGCCACACACAAGATGATATTTGTAGTTCAATCGGGTTTCTTGAAAGTGGTGTTCACCCCAGAGGAACAAGACTGCTAAGCCTACCAAAGTGACCAGCATGATGAATAAGTCCATATATGCTCTCATGTTGTCCTCCTACAGACTTTCATTTTGCAGCTTAGACAGAGCGGTGTCAAACTCGTTCATTGCTTCGTATGATTGGGTGCTGAAATTGTTACCAATCCAGTTGATTTTTGGAATGAACTTCTTGTCGAGATTTCGGCTCGCTTTTGCTAAAGCAACCAGTTTCTCATACAATTCTTTATCAACAGTCACTTGCGGTTTCATGATGTTTCCCTCTTAGGATTCGATTGGGGTCAGGCTTTGGCATACTGCAAAGCCGTTGTTTCGGACTAGCCAGCTAATGTTTTCTACAACCCATTCGGACAGGCGGAAAGTCCGCATTTGCCCTCGCAGGATTTCTAACAGTACCAAGTCGTCATGCTGTACTTCAATCAGTTTCACGTGTCGGCCATTCGGCAGGGACATAAACAGGTCGGTTGTATCCTTAGACAGCCAGTCCAAGAAGTCGATTTCGTCTTGGGCTTCAGTCTCAAAATACGCCTGCTTTGCGTCGTCAATCAGGGCTTTGAATTTCAGTAGAATCATTTGATGTCTTTCTCGGTCAAATCATATTCAGCCAGTTCAGGCTTGTTAGGGCAAGCAAATTTTACAGGGCTGCTTGCTTGGCGTTGTACGCATTCTTCGTGTTGGGCTAATTGCTGTTTGTAGTCTTGAACGTCAGAGGCTTTCAGAGCAGCTGTACCAGCGATAGCGAAAATGACTGCACCCACAGCGATAAAAAGAATAGATTTCATTTTTGACTCCAGAATTAGTTGTTGTATAAGGTATTATCTCAGTCACCAATCTTAATTTTTAATCTAAAATCGGCCTCTGTATAATTGAATATCGCAGAGGCCAACTTTAATTTTTATCATTGGTCGTTCCAGCCTTGCATCAGCCATTCAACGACTAAAGTGAGTTTGGCGTCCATTGTCGCCCATATGTATTCAAACATGGCTATCTTTCAGATATTGACGCTTGGCTGCTAGCAGATTCCTGAAGATACGGCGTACAGAGTAAGCTTGAATCGTCTTGCCCTCTTTCGTCTCACCAATCTTGCGCATGAGGGCATGATGTACCCTCACGGCCTCAAAAGCTAGGTCATCATAGCTTGAAGTAGGAGATAAGTCAGCAACTATCAATCCAGACAACCTTGCTCGCATAACAGGGTCAAATGAAGCAGCGTAGCGGATAGAATCGAAGCCTGAGTCAAATATGTATGGCTCAAGGCTCGATTCCTTAGGCCTTCAGGCTGGTTGCTTCAACCCAAACAGGTAATAGCCTACAGCATTGTAGTACTCAGCCTGTTCTTTCGGAATCTTGAAGAAAGGGTCAGTAATGTCCGACAGGAAATATGCTCCACCGCCGACAATAAACAGGTTGTCAACCTTGTCTAAGATGTCGCCAAACTGGTCTTCAATGATGACTTTCAAATTCTCAATGTAAGCTAATTTTGCTTCTTGGATGAAGCTTGCTACTTCATAGCTCACACCTCTGCGTTTGAAGCTGCCCTCGTTCAGGATTTGTCGGGCTTCGTTTACAGTCAGATTAAGGCCGTGCGCTTCCTTGAGTTTTTCAACCAATGCAGAAGCGATAACGATTGCTCCCTGTTTCTCAATACCGCGCAGCATATTGGCTGAGGTCTTGCCGTTAACAACGTGACATACGTCCAAAGTATTGAACCCGATATCACATAAGACGTAGTTCAATTGCGGGTTGAAGTCTTTGCTGACTTGAGGGAATGTCGCACCGTATCTGTCGATAGTCAGCTTACTGGCTGCGCCTTGAGGTAATACAATCACTCGTACATCCTTGCCTAAGCCTTTGAACAGGTTTTCCACCGTCTCTTTGTAATAGCCTGAATTGCTAACTTGGGCGATTGATAAGCCCAAGACAATGATATCAGGCACGGAGATGTCCAAGTCCTTGATTGCTTTGAGTAGGAACAGCGGTGTCGCTTTCTCAAGGCGTGAATAGTCGGAGATGTCGATAATGGCTGAGTTTTGAATACCTAATGCTGCATCACCAACATAGAATGAACGGCCTTCGTGCTCAATCAAGTTCACGTCATTCACCAGCGCATTCTTTTCAACTTGTGCAACGGCTGAGGGAAACTTGAAGATGTTTTTGACGGAATTGCTGTCGCCATAGACAACTTTTACATCGCCAAAGCCAGTATCAACTGCTAAAATATTCATATTGTTTTGCCTTTCGTTTAAACGGTGAAATTCGCCATGCCTTTGTCAATCTTGGCCTCACGCTGATTGCCTTCTTCGCCCTCAGTTGACTCGAAGTAGTCATCTTTGACTACTGCTTGTTTGCCTTGAGGCTTGTAAGCTGCAACAGGCTCGTCAGGTGCCCCCTCGAAGTTTTCGGCCTTATGACTATGGCTTGTAAGGGATACCCCTGGTGCAGTTTTGATTGTACCGCCACGGACAGTCGTTGACTGCCCTTGTCGTACAAACTCGATATTGATGAACTCGACATTGTCTTCGCATTCAATCGTGACTTTCATGTTGCTCCTTTCATAGTTTAAACCCTGTAATAATCAAAATTGCGAGAATACAAGCTACATTCATGCCGCATAACGCCCAGTAAGCCGTTGACCATTTCGATTTGACGGCTATGAAGCTGAAGATTGCTGCATAAATCGAATGTAGCAAGAGTAAGAGGTACAGCATGGCCTCAGCCTTTCAAGATTTCGTTGAATTCCGCCTCAGTTACAATCTTCACACCCAGCTTGCGGGCTTTTACAGCCTTGCTAGATTGTGCGTCTTTGTCGTCTGTCACCAGATAATGGGCTTTGTTGATAGCCACTTCTGCTACCTTGCTACCCCAGTCAGCCAGTAATTGATTGCGCGGTTTGCTTAACTTACCAGTCAGAGTAACCGAGATTTCGGCTTCCTCTTTCTTAGCAACTTCAGCCAGTACAACGTTGAAACCAGTCTCAAAGGCGGATTTGATAAAGTCAAAATTCTCTTCAATAGACTTAGCAGGCACGTACGTAGGCAATTCAGCTTCCAGTTCCTTCGGCAATCGGCCTAATTCTTTCAGGCTTGTGAAGAAGTCTTGACCGACTTCAGCATAATAGGCGTTGATAATGGCGGTAGTAGTCTCACCGACGCCATTCAGGTTCATTGCTTGCAAGAATGTAGGCAATGTAATTGTCTTGAGGTTATCCAGCAGTTCATTTCCGCGTTGTATGAATGCGGGAGTCAAGACGGCTTCCAGATTGCGGCTATCAGAGTCAACCAGATTCTTCAGGGCTTGTAGGGTAGTCAGCTGAAAGTGCTCAATCATGGCGTCAATCTTAGCTTCAGCGAAGCCGAAAGGCGCAACAGCAGTCATCAAAGCCTTAACCATGACTGCTTCGCGGTCGAGTTCATAGGTCAGGTGAACGCCATCCCATTTAGTCGGTTTGCCGTTCCATGTTGTAGGAATGATTGCTTCGGTAGATTTGATTGTACCGCACCAATCAGGAATGACTTCATTGGCTTTGGTCACTTGGATGATTGAGCCTTTGCCGATGTTGTTTTCCAAGATAGCTTTGAAATTGAAGCCAGAGCACAAGCTGATAACGCTACCAGACATTTCAGTCGGTTGAATACGGATGACTGGAATCAGACGGCCTTTGTCGGAGGCGTTAATCTCAACATCTAACACTTCGCATTCATACACTTGAGTAGGAAATTTGACGGCATAGCTGGAGCCATCGGCGTTTTGAATAACAACACCGTCAGTCAAGAACGCATACGCATATTCAGGCTTGTAGTAGTTGAAGAGGCTATCTCCAGAGGTGCGGTCAAGAACCGCTCCAGCGATAAACCGTACAACGTCAAAATCTGCTGTTAATGCTTGTTTCCGCTCAACTGCGTCACCAGCAATATCAGTCTCATAAGCGACAAATTCAATCAGCTCATTCAATTCATTCGGCTTGGCCGTATTTGCAAGGCCTGCTACCATATTGCGCACGTTAGCATAGCCCTCAGCCAGTCGGTCTTTTCGGATTACCAGTTCACCGCGCACCCAACTAAGCTTGCCTGCTAACTCTTCGCTTAACTGCTTCGGAATGTTCGCTTTCGGCAGATTCGCAGTAACATCATATCCGTATTGCCCGTCATTTCGGGTCAAGACATATTTCAGACGGCCTTTGTCGTCATAATACACAACTGCTGAGATTCCGTCCAATTTTGAAGATACGCAGTCAACCGCTTCTGTATCGGTAGATTCAGCCCAAGCAGCCATCGATTCATGTTTGCGTTTGCTTAACGAACCAACCGTGAAGGAGTGTTTGTACTTCTTGAGGTGACTACCAGATTCAGCTTTGTCGCCCCAACCAATCGTCAAGACTTCTGAATCGGGCTTTTCGGCTCGAAGCTGCTCAACCAAAGCGTCAAATTCAGCGTCAGACATGATAGCTTCGCCATTGTAATAGGCTACAGCTGCCTGTTTGATTTTGCTTTCTAATGCGTTCATATAAAATCCTAGTGACAGGGATGATACCTTATAATCGTATCAACCAATTTTAATTTTTCGCAAAAACAAAAGCACCCAACTCAAAGGAATCGGGTGCTCAGCTATCTGGTTATTTGCTACACGTGTTTCGCATGCTTTCTGAGTACATGTCGTAGTCAGGAGTGACTGTAATCGTGCTGCCTTCAGCCGTCTGAGAGTAGAAAGGATACTGCACTTTCATGTCTGCTAAGCAGCCTGTCTTCAGCAGTTGAACGGTTACATGGAATTCAGTCTTGAACCCCATGCTTTCGGCTCGCTTGTAAATCACTTTAGCAGGTTGAGCTAGTTCAGTCAGTTGCTTCTGGAAGTATGTTTCAGCTTTATTGGCTGCAAAACCTGTCAAGACAATGATGACCAAAGCAGCGATTAACGCTGTGATTGGGCGGTCTTTTCGGACTAAGAGAAAGATTGCAAGGCTTACGGCTGAAACTGCACCGATAATTCCGATTGCGCCCCATACGCCGTTAGGATTGAGAATCATGTTGTTACTCCTTTGTTAGGTTGACTGGTTACTTCTTGCAAGCGTGTTCCAAGGCTTGTTTGTAAAGTGGGAATGTAGGTCTCACGGTCATTGAACCGCCCTCAACGGCCTCCCTGTAGGAGTTGTAGGTCACTAGCATGTCTGACGTGCAACCATTCTTAAACACTAGGGTCAGATAATACCTGTTACCGTATCTTGTAGGCTCAGCCCTCTTGTACTTAACAACCGCTGATTGGGTCAGAGCAGTCAGTTTAGACTGAAAATGCTTTTCAGCGCGCTCACCCAAGAACCCAACAGTTGAGAAGACAATAATGAAAGAAGCTACCGCCAAGAGTGGCGTGTCTTCTACAAAATACAGTGCTGTAAAGCCAGCGGACAAGAAAGATAGGATAAAGAATACAAGCCATACTCCTTCAGGATTGAGAATCATTTTAAACCTCCCTCGTGTAATGCAAGAAATTGCCGCCCAACTCTAGCTTGTAATGTCGGGTCGTTTCAGGAGCGTTAGCTAAAGCAAGAGCAATAAAAAGGTAACAGTCTTCAGGCAGGGCAAGGATTGTATCCTCATGCGCTAGGTACACTTTGTTGCCTGACCTTTTAAGGGATTTGATTGACGATACCGGCACCATATGTACCTCGTCAGGCGTAATTATGTAAAGCACGCCATTATTTACTTTGGCTGAGTATGGAATATCCATTTAAATGTCCTTTTCATCGTAAGGTAGTGATTTCTGCACGTTTTGATAGGCCTTAACAATGGCTAGGTA
>ERZ772953.368-NODE-368-length-14237-cov-3.665915_pt1 | contig 14237 bp, 10 predicted proteins | sample MGYA00580685_ERZ772953 | MGnify/ENA primary metagenome ERZ772953 (study PRJEB29015, sample SAMEA2738080) | human oral metagenome | biome: human oral; feature: human-associated habitat; material: saliva | place: China | collected 2209 ...
CGCTTTCGAGGTCGTCGTCGATGGACCCGAGGGACCGACGTCGGTGGCCGGAGGCAACGTCATCACGTGGTCCGAGTATCGTTTCCGGGCGCACTCGGGGTGGCGGATCGCCACGCCGGTGGACGGCCTCGCGCCGGAAGAAACGCCGTGGCAGGCGCTCAGCGCGGTTCTGCCCGTGTCCACGCTCGCGTCGGGCACGGTCGGCGAGGTCGGGTCCGCCGGCGCCTCCCCGATCGTGTCGCGCGTCGAGTCCGAGGCTCGCCCGGGCCTCGACGAGGCCGCCGTCCCTGCGCCCTCCGCTACGCCCATCGACGAGGCCGGCCCCGCCACGAGCGCACCCGTGCACTCACCGGAGAAAGAGGAGGACGCGCAACCCCTCGCCCTCGCATCGCCGTCGTCTTCGCAGGGCGAGCCCGCCGGAGAGGCGCTCATGGTGGTCGAGGATGACTATTCCCCCGCTGCAGCCTTCTTCGCGGCGGCTGCGGCCCCCTTCTTCGAGGAGGAGCCCCGTGGCTCTGAGGTGCCCGCCCCCCTCGCGGACGACGAATCTGACGAACCAGGCGAACCAGGCGCAGACCCGTCGGCGCCCCGCCACGACTGGGACGCGCCCGCAGCCGAGGGGTCGGCTCAGGCCGAGAGCACGGGGGAGGAAACGCAAATCCCCTGGTACGATCGCGAGGAAGAAACGGAGGAATCCTCGCCCGACGACGACCGTGCCTCCTCCGGTGACGCGCAACCGGACCCCGAACCCGACGAGGAACAGGCATTATCCCCCGCCATCGACGCGGAATCGGGGTACGCGCCCGGGGAGCAGGGCAGCGAGGATCGTGTCTCCCCCTACGAGTACCTCTACGACGACGTGACCCGTGCGGGAACCGTCGAAGACGCGGCCGTTCGCCACGTTCGAAACTCCGATGTCATCGACGACGACCCCGTCCCCGTTCCCCCACCCCACGGCCCCTTCACCGGTAACGCGCAGGAGGCTGAGCAGGAACCCACCCCCGCTCTCTCCCCGTCCCTGCCCATCTCGAGCGTTCCGCTCCCGGTCACGCCCGCGCAACCCGAACCCCCGATCGACGTGCCCCCGGGCGGCTTCTTCATCGACTCCGTCCCCGGGCTTTCCTCGGACGCGCACTCGACCCCCACGGCGACGCCGAGCGCGACCTACCGCCGCTTCATGGAGGCCACAGCCGACGGCGACCACGATGGGATGACAACGCTCCCTCAGCGCGCCCGCGAGCTACGCGACTATGCCCGCCACGTCAACTCTGAACCCGACGAGTCATCGCAGTCCGCGTCCGCGCAGGCCTCGCCAGCCGCACACTCCTCCCCCGCCGCGGTCGGGCCGCAGGTCCTGGCCGTCTTGTGCGAAAAAGGCCACCCGAACGCCACCCATGCCTCGTCGTGCAGGATCTGCTCATCGCCGCTGGGCAGCACCGCCGTGACCGTCCCGCGCCCCAGCCTGGGCCGGATCGTCTTGTCGACGGGGGAAGAAGTGGCACTGGACCAGGACATCATCATCGGGCGTCGCCCGCGATCGAGTGCGGGGGCCGGTCGGCAACCCGCGCGCCTGGTCATCGTCCCAAGCCCCCGCAAGCAGATCTCACGAAGCCACTGCGAGCTACGGATCGACGACTGGGACGTGCGCCTGCACGACCTGGGTTCCAATAACGGAACGTACCTGACGCGCCCCGGGCAGGCCCCCGTGCGCCTGGACGAGAACGTTCCCACGGTGCTCAAACCGGGAGACGTCGTCGAACTGGGTGAAGAGATCTCGTTCCGGATGGAGGAGTAATGCGACGGCCACTTGACCCCCCAGCGATTCCCAACGCGACGTTCGTCCGCCACCTCGGCTCGGGCGGCTTCGCCGACGTCTACCTGTTCCGCCAGCTGATGCCCCAGCGTGACGTGGCAGTCAAGGTCCTGCGACCGGACTCCAATGCCCAGGCCTCGGCCGCCTTCGACGCGGAAGTCAACCTGATGGCCCGCGTCTCCAACCACCCGTCCATCGTGTCCTTTTACACGGCGGGAATCACGGACGATGGCCGCCACTACCTGGTCATGGAATACTGTCCTCCCCCGCACTTGGGCCAGCGTTCCAAAGAGCACCGGATCCCCGTGTCGCAAGCGCTCGACATCGGCGTGCGCATCGCCGGAGCGGTCGAGACGCTTCACCAGCGCGGGATCATTCACCGCGACGTGAAGCCCATGAACATCCTGTTCACGCAGTTCGGGCACCCCGTCCTCACTGACTTCGGTATCGCCGCGCAGACAGGAACGGACGAGGAAACAGCCGGCGGGTTCTCCGTCGCGTGGGCGCCCCCCGAACAGCAGGACGGGACAGGCCCCTTCGGGCCCACGATCGACGTCTACTCCCTGGCTGCCACCGTGCACGGCATCCTGACGGGTCACTCGCCCTTCGAGGTTCCCGGTGGGGACAACCGAGAACTCTCCGTGCTCAACCGGGTGCTGCGCTCCCCCGTTCCCGCCATCGGTCGAAGCGATGTTCCCGCGGAACTTGAGCGTATCCTCGCGATCGCCATGTCGAAAGACCACAAGCGGCGCTACCAGTCGTCACGCGAATTTGCCCTCGCCCTGCAGCACGTCCAGTCCTCGCTGCGCCTGACCCCCACTCCCTTCGAGGCCATGGGCGTGGAGGGGCCCACCGCCACCTACGAGGACGACGAGGGGGATGAAACCAGCGCCGCGCCGATCGCCGTTTTTTCCTCGCATGCCCCGACCCCGGCCTCGTCCATCGAGGACGAGGACGACCGAACCGTCACCGTCCTGACGAAGGTGGACCCCGACCCGGCGCCCGCGAGCGCACCCGCGCCCGCCGCTGCGCAGGCGCCCGCCTCTGCGCACACGCCCGCGAGCGCGTCGGGGGACACGGAAGGCGCCGAGGACGAGGAACGCTCATCCAAGGGCTTCGGCGCGGTCGTGGCGGGGTTCTTGCTCGTGGTTCTGCTCCTCGGAGGCATCTCCTTCGGCGTGTGGACGGTGCTGCGCGGTGAGGGAACCACGAAGGCTCCCACGCAGTCGGCGGCCGACGCTCCTCCGCTTGACGGGCTTCCTTCGGCCAACACGAACGCGTCGATCACCGGCCTGTCGGGGACGCTCACCCCCGACGGCGTGACCTTCACGTGGGACTCGGCGGGGGCGGGAACCACGTACCTGTACCACGTTGAGGACCCGAAGGAAGAGCACGCGGTGCGCCAGACGAAGGAAACCTCGGTCACCGTGCCCGCCGTGCCTGGGCGCACGTGCCTGTCCGTCGCCGTGCGTAATTCGGACGGGCGCTCGTCCAACGAGGCCATCGAATGCGTGGAGACGCCATGAGCACCGCGGGCAACGAGCACGAGGCGATCGTGGAGGAGTCGGCGGTTGTCGACTACTGCGGCGAGATCTACCCGATCCGCGCGGATCAGGAATTCCTGATCGGACGCGAAGCCGACCTGTGTATCGACGACAATCCGTTCCTGCATCGGCGCCTCGTGCGCATCAGCTGTCACGACGGCATGTGGTGGCTGGATAACGTCGGGTCGCGCATCGCGGTCACCGTCGCCGACGAATCCGGGTCTATGCAGGCGCGGGTCGGCCCCGGGGCTCGTATCCCGCTTGTGTTCGACTCGGTCGTCGTCGTGTTCGCGGCCGGACCCACGACCTACGAGTTCTCCGTGACCGTGAAGGGGACGACGTTCCGCAGCTACAGTGCCCCGGCCGTCGACTCCGGCGAGGTCACCGTCGGGGAAGCACGTTTCACACCGTCGCAATACCTGCTGATTCTGGCGCTGTGCGAACCCTGGCTGACACAGGCCGGGTCGGGTCCCACCGACATTCCTCGCAACGTCGAGGCGGCGGCCCGGCTGGGGTGGTCGATCACCCGTTTCAACCGAAAACTCGACAACGTCGCTGACAAGCTTGATCGGATGGGCGTTCCCGGCATGCGAGGTCGGCCCGGGTCCTTGGCGACGCACCGGCGCGTCCGACTGGTCGAATACGCGGTCGCCGCGCGGCTGGTCTCCAGCGCCGACCTGCATCTTCTCGACGAGGAGAAACAACGTAACCGCGCCTCTCAAGCGCCCACCGGGAAGGACCGGAGATGAAAATCAAACTGACGCTGCGCGGGCGCGGGCACGGTGACAACGACCTGCTGGTCACCACCGACTCGACTGCGACTGTCGGCGATGTCGCGGGCGTACCCGCGAGGATATTGATCTCCTAGTGACCACCGATGCAACGGCAACTGTCGGCGATGTTGCGGCTGCCCTCGCGTCCTCGGGTCCGTCGAAGAGCGCGGGAACGCTCGCTTCTCCGGATTCGCTGACCCTTCGTGTTCTGGATCCTGCGGACGGGCGCATCGCTTCGGTTCTCCCCTCGTCTGCTTTCGTCACCGAGACGGGGCTTCAATCGGGGTCTCTCGTCGACATCGTGTCGACGAAGGACGCGATCACAGCGGGCGGCGTCGCCGGTGAGCTGCGTGTCTTGGATGGAAACGACAGGGGCATGTGCGTGCCCTTGTACTTCGGCGGCACCACCGTGGGCCGCGCGCCCTCCTGTACGGTGATGCTCAACGATCGTCGAGTGTCAAAGACTCACGCGCGTATTACCGTCGGCTCCTGTATCGAGATTCATGACCTTAATTCCGCCAACGGCGTTCTCGTCGGCAACCATCGCGTCCAGCATGCCACGGTGACCCCCGGAGACGTGATTCTCCTCGGAGATACGCAAATCCAGCTGGTTCAGACGAAGATGCCCGAGTCGACGGGGGAATCGACCGACATCGGGTTCATCAGGTCGCCCCAGGTCATCCCTCACACGAGCGCTCGAACCGTCAAGCTCCCCGAGGCGCCCACGCGCCCCAAACCGTCGCGTTTCCCGATCATCGGCCTCATCGCGCCGCTGATTATGGGCGTGAGCATGTTCCTCATGACCCGACAGCTGACGAGCCTGTTGTTCGTGGTCCTCAGCCCGGTCATCATGCTGGGCTCGTGGTGGGACCAGCGCAGACAGGCGAAAACCGAGTTCGCCGAGGCCATGGGACGCTTCGAGGATGCCCTGCGCATCACGCACCAGGACCTGGAGGAGAGTCGGCGCGAGGACATGGAATCACGCCACGCGCAATATCCTCCGATCGACCAGGTCATTGCGGGGGCCCTGCGTCGCGACGGTTCGTTGTGGATGCGGCGGCCGGAACACCCGGAGTTCCTCAAGTTTCGGCTCGGTCAGGGTACGGACGTCGCGAGGGTCACCATCGAAGGGGCGGATCAGCGCTCTGGGCTTCCGGAGGCCATCGCCAGGGTGCGTGCGCTCGCTGACGAGTATTCCCGGGTCGCACACGTTCCTCTCGTTGCGGATCTTCGGGCCTCCGGCGGCTTGGGCCTGTGCGGTCCGGCGGGCATTCTCAGGCAGGCGCGCGGCGCGATTGCGGCGCAGTTGGCGGCGCAATACTCCCCCGCAGAGGTCATCGTCACGTGCCTGACCTCCGCTGAACGGGTGGATGGCTGGGAGTGGATGAAGTGGCTTCCCCATTCCTCCTCCCCGCACTCCCCCTTCGGCTCCGGCATCCACCTCGCCTCCGACTCAGCCTCGGGCAAGGTTGTACTCTCGCAGCTTGAGGGACTCCTCGAAGCACGCAGTAAGGGAGATCCCAGCGAGGTCTGCGACCGAGGCCCCGACGTTTCTTCCGCACCGAAGGAGGAGGCATCGGGCGAGGATTCAACCAAGGAGTATCCGAATCCCATTCCCGCGGTGGTCGTCTTCGTCGACGACGTGCTGGTGGACCGAGCGCGTCTGAACCGCATTGCTGAGCTCGGCCCCGACAGGGGAATCTATGTCGTGTGGATGGCCCCGACGTTCGCCGAGCTGCCAGCGGCGTGCCGCTCGTTCATCGCCTTCAATGGCGCTCAGGCGTCCATCGGCGATGTCCGGGCCTCGCGCGCGCTCCAGGACGTGTCCGTGGACCGCGTGTCCGACGAGGAGTTGGCTTGCCTGGGCAGGGCACTCTCGCCTCTCTTTGACGCGGGCGTCCCCGTCGACGACGACTCGGACCTGCCCGGCTCGATCTCCTACGTGGACCTGACGGGCCAGGAACTGGCGGACGATCCCAACGCGCTCATCGAACGATGGAGGGCCTCGCACTCGATCATCGACCGCGCTCCCGGGCGTCCACACAAGAAGATCCCCGCCGTTCCTCTGGCCGCCCTCGTTGGCCAGGGCGCGAGCGAACCCATGCAGCTGGACCTGCGCGTGCATGGCCCGCACGCGCTGGTCGGCGGCACCACTGGCGCCGGCAAATCCGAGTTCTTGCAGGCGTGGGTCCTCGGCATGGCCCAATCGGTCTCGCCTGACAGGCTGACTTTCCTGTTCGTCGATTACAAGGGCGGTTCCGCCTTCGAGCAGTGTACGGAGTTGCCGCACACCGTCGGCCTGGTCACCGACCTGTCGCCCTACCTGGTGCGCCGCGCCCTGACCTCACTGCGCGCAGAGCTGCGCTACCGCGAGCGGCTGCTGAGCGAGAAACGGGCGAAGGACCTCGTCACCCTGGAGAAGTCCGGGGATCCCGACTGTCCCCCCTCGCTCGTCATCGTTGTCGACGAGTTCGCGGCGCTCGTGAACGAGGTGCCGGAGTTCATCGACGGCGTCGTCGACGTTGCGCAGCGGGGACGGTCCCTCGGCCTCCACCTTATCCTTGCGACGCAGCGCCCCGCTGGTGTCATCAAGGACAACCTCCGTGCGAACACGAACCTGCGCGTCGCCCTGCGCATGGCCGACACCGATGATTCTCAGGACGTGCTCGGCGACCACATGGCCGCCCACTTCCCGCAGAACACGCCCGGTCGTGCCGCTGCGAAAACGGGACCCGGCAGGATTTCGGTGTTCCAGTCGGCCTACCCCGGCGCGCGCACGACCGATGGTCTCAAGACCACGCAGGTTGACATCGAAGCACTGTGCTTCGGCATGCCTCAACCGTGGAAGACGCCCGAACCCCCCAAGCCTCGCGACGATGTTCCCACTGACATTTCCCGCGTCGTTGGCACGATTCGTGCGGCCGCCGAGAAAGCGCAGATTCGCCCGCCTCGCAAACCGTGGCTGCCCGAACTCGCGCAGACCTACAACCTCGCGCATTTGCCCCAACGCTCCGACGATAAGATCGTCCTCGGAGTCTTGGACGATCCTGAGGAACAGACGCAGGAAGTCGAGTATTTCCGCCCCGATCAGGACGGCCATATCGCCTACTACGGGGCGTCGGGTTCCGGAAAGACGACAGCGCTGCGCTCACTCGCGATCGCAGCAAGCATCACGCCTCGCTCCGGTCCCGTCAATGTCTACGCCCTCGACTTCGCTGGCGGCGGCCTCGACATGCTCAAGAAGCTCCCCAACGTCGGCGACGTCATCGTCGGCGACGACGACGAGCGAATCGCGAAGCTCATCACCATGCTCGGCGACATCGTCGAGGAGCGCTCAGTCTCCTACAAGGCGATCAACGCCAACCACTTGACCTCCTACCGCGAGCTGTCGGGACAGAAGGACGAACCCCGCTACCTGGTGCTCATCGACGGGATCGCGGCGTTCGCCGAGACGTACCAGCTCACTGGGCGCTACGCGGCGATCTGGAGCCGCTTCCAGCAGGTCCTGTCGGATGGGCGCGAAGTCGGCGTTCACTTCGCGGTGTCGGCCGATCGACCGCAGGCCATTCCGAACTCGATCGCCGCGTCTTTCCAACGAAAAGTGGTCCTGCGGCTGACCGACGAGGACGCCTACCTCTATTTCAATCTTCCACGCGATGTCCTGAGCGCGTCGAGCGCGCCCGGTCGCGCGATGCAGGTGGGCAACCCGAACCTCTTGCAGCTGCCGATCCTGGGTACGAACGTCACAGACTTCGCGCAGGCCAGGGAAATCGAGTCGCTCGCCGGCACCAGGTACATGCGTCAACGCACGCGGCCGGCGCCGATCCGTTCCCTGCCGCTCGACATACCGGCGCGCGAGGTCGACCTCACTGTCGATGGACGCCCGGTCATCGGTGTCGAGGCTGGTTCGCTCGCTCCGATGCCGCTGCGCCCTGCGGGCACTGTCGCCATCACCGGCCCCGCCCAGTCGGGCAGGACCAACACGGTCCGGTGGCTGGCCCGCAGCGTCCACCGCGCATTCCCGAACGCGGTCATGCTGCACGCGAGCGCACGCCGCTCCCTGGTGGCGAGGGAACCGCTGTGGACGGAGACGGCGCAGGGGGCGGACAAGATCGCGTCCATGCTGATGAAGCACGCTCACCTGTTCGAGGAGGAGGCACCCGACAACACACCGGGAGTCGTTCTCTTCGTCGAGGGCATCGGAGAGTTCTCCTTCTCCGCGTGCGATCAGCAGCTGCAGGACGCCATCGCCTCGTCGAAGGCCAACGGTCATCTGGTCGTTGCCGAGGCCGACGTGTCGGGTTGGTCGTTCGGTGGCTCGCTGGCATCCGGGGTGCGCAGCGGCCGGACAGGGATCGTCCTATGTCCCTCGCCCGGTGAGGGCGAGAACGCTGTCGGCGTCGCCGTGCCCGGCGTCTCTGGGCGCGAGGCCGTGCCGGGCCGCGGGTACTTTGTCCAGTCCGGTAAGCAGTGGAAAGTGCAGGTGCCCCGAGTATGACAAGACCCGATGGGGACTAGTCCCCATCGCCCATGACAAGACCGAATGATAGTTTGAGGTTACGGGCTAATCACCCTATCCGACGTGGGAACCGTCGGCCCGAACACACCAGATCCCGATACCCACCCCGGGTATCCCATTCTCAACGGAGGAACACAATGGCAAACCTGAATGTCACCTATGACCAGATGCAGTCCGCGGCGACTCGTCTGCGCAACGGTCAGAACGATCTGCAGACCAAGCTCAACGAGCTGCGCTCGCTGGTCCAGCAGCTGGTTCAGAACGGCTTTACGACGTCGCGCGCCTCGGGCGCCTTCGACACCGCCTACCAGGAGTTCACCCAGGGCGCGACCCGCACGATCCAGGGGATCGACGGCATGGCCGATTACCTGAACAAGGCCGCTCAGGCACTTCAGCAGACCGACGAACAGCTGGCGCAGTCCATCGGCAAGTAAGGTCATCATCTCCTGGGGCGCGGGCGAGCGCCCGCGCCCCAGGCTCGATGCAGAAAGGAAACGCCATGGTGAACCTGTCACTTGACACGACCGAGTTGCGCAACCGGTCGAAGTCCCTGCGCGCGACGGCATCGCTGTTGGACGATGCGAGGATCGACGCCTTGGACGTTGCCTCTGTTGTCGGCCACGACAAACTCGCGGGAAAGGTCAGGGAGTTCGGCGACAACTGGGATACGACCCGGGGGCGTTTCCGCGAGCACCTGGAGGCACTGGCAAAGACCTTCGACGCCATCGCCGAAACCTTCGAGGATCTGGACAGAGACCTCGAGAACGCGCTGAGGAGAAAGAAGTAATGAGTACTCTTCCGGGGAACCCCACCGCCCTGAAAACGAAGGTCGAGGGGCTGATCACCTCCGCGAACAGCATCCAGTCTGCGATCGATGGCCTCAGCAAGTTTGTGACGACCTCGAATTCGCTCGCTGTCGCAGCAACGTACGGGCAGGTGAAGAACGCCAAGAAAAACTTGGAGGCAGCGCACGGTCGCTACCTGAATACTGGCCTGGCGCTGCGCGAGTACCAGACGGTGCTCGCCGACTGCCACAAGCGAGCCGACGCAGCGGCGGCCCGAGGAGAGACCGCCAAGCGACAGCACAGCGCCGCCCAGGAATCCGTGAAAAAGACCAAGCGTCAGCTTGAGGCACTGAGAGATTCGCACGCCCCCTCTACCAACGTCACAAACGCGCAAAACGCCTATAAACAGGCGTGCGCCGACGAAAAGCGTGCTGCCGGTGCTATGACCGGGGCTGCGTCGGATATCAAAAAAGAACAAATGATCGTGGATGCTGTTGCAAACGCAACCATCTCCAAGATCGACACGGCGATATCCAGCACCAACGACAACCTGATCGATAAAATTAATCAGTTCATCGCAAATGTCGGCAAGGCACTCGCAGAGTTCAGCGAGTGGAAAAAATTTCTCAAGGAGTTTATAGACAAGATAGTTGAAGCTCTCAAAATAGTTGGCAAAGCGGCCAGCGTAGTTCTTGGTACGATTATCGTTCTGGGGGTCGTCTCCCTCGGAATCGTTGTTGTTTCCATACTAGGGGGCTCAGGGCTCAACGCCCTACAACACTCAGAGTTCGGCGCCTACCTCCATCTGTTTCTCACATTAGGAGCTGCTGCCCTGCTGGGATGCCGTCAAAAGCTACTCATGCAGGCACATAACGCCCAGCTCGACGAAGCCGAGCGCAAACATGGGCCGTCTGGCGTCGGTTACGGTGACAACGGGGAGACGACGGACACCATCAACACGCGCCCGGGCAAGGAGGGCCTCATCCGGGACAAGATGGACCTCGCAGGCAGGCCCCACCCACGCGGAGACTGGAAGGAGCCTCCCGGCTGGCACGAGGTGAGGCCGGCGGAGCTGCGGAAGCTGGGCATCGATCCGGCGCTCCTCGAGGACAAGAGAACCGGCTTCCACGCGACGCTCTTCCGTGACGACAACGGGCGCTACGTCCTGTCCTACGACGGAACCTATTTCGGCGATCCGAAAGGCGACGTGACCAGCGATGTGTTGGGGGCAGCGGACACTTCGCCGCAAGTCCGTCAGGCAATTGTCGCCGCGACAAGCGTCAAACAGCGCCTAATCGCCAACGGCGTCACCGCGGGCAACTTCTCCCTGACTGGTCATTCCCTGGGCGGGGAGCTGGCAGCAGCGGGTTCGATCGCGACGGGGTCGAGGGCGACGACCTTCAACGCCGCGGGATTGAGTTACACGAGCATGACGCTCGCTCGAGAGTCGGCAATACAAAACGGTTTCTTCACCTCCGACGTTGATGCGCGTGCCCGCGTCGAAAACTACCACTTCACCACCGATCCACTGACCTTACTGCAGAGGCGGAGCACCCTGCCGGAGGCATATGGGAAGCAGATCGAAGTCCAGGCATCCGTGGAGGATCTGAACAATTTCTACGACCCCAATCGGGGACATGGGCTTGACGCGATGAAGCGACAGTACGACGCGCAGAACTGGTTTTTGTACGACCATCCGCAGAAAAAGGAGCAGCGGTGGGATGCCCCTATCCTCCTACCGGAGCCCGAGCGTCCGCCGTGGGTTCCGGTCACCGTCCCAACCGACATCTGACCTCCATGCGAGAAAGCAGAATCAACGATGACAAGCGATAACAATACCCGCGATGAACCTCGCCTGATCTTCACGCTTCCGGGCACCTGGTACCCCGTAGCGATTACGGATGAGGGGGCCTCGGAGCAGGACGTCGAGCGCATGGTCCAGGGGATTGTCGGCCCGGCGGACGACGCGGCCGTGCTGCGTCGCCAGATGCACGATCAGGTGGTCGATGCGTGCGCCGAGGCCATGGAAGGCGGCGCCGTCGCGATGTACTTCGGCAAGGAGCTGGAAAAGGATGCGCCTTTCCCTGTGAACATCACGGTCTATCAGCCGCCGGGGCTGCGCATGAGCCCCGCGATTGGCACCGAGAGCGAGGAGGTGTTTGGCATTCTTCGAATGGGCTTCGAGGACGCGGACGACGAGTTCGTGGAAGTTGAGGGCGCGAACTTCCGGGCGCTGCGCCGCGTGCTCATCGAGAAGGATGATTCGTTCCACGTCGAGGCCGCCGAGGACGAGACGCCGGAGGAGGCGGCCTTACGCGCCGAGGCGGAGAAGCTTCAATTCGAGCGGATGCGCGTCGATTATTGGGCGCACGTGCCCGACACGAAGCAGATCGTGATCGTCTCTTTCGTGACGCAGATGGCCATGATCAAGCACCTCATGCTCGAACTCTTCGACCTGTTCATCGCGGCGTCTCGTTTCGTCACAGATTCGACCGACCAGGACGACGCAGGGACCGTGACGGAGGCCGAGAACGCGACTGCGGAGGAATCCTCCAGCTGAGAGCCACGAGGCCGAGGACCACTGTGACGCTAGTCGTCGGCGGGCGCGGACAAGAGCGGCGCCCAGTTCCGCAGGTTGTGAGGACACAAAGGTCGGCTTTGCTGACTCCCCGCCACTCTTTCGTACCATTGTTTGATTCATAGGAGAACACTTCATGGAACTTGCGATAGCACTCCTCATTCTCGTCGCGCTCGGTTTCCTCTATTACGGGTGGATCCGGCTGCGACAGGAAGCCGAGGCGAAGGCCCGTCAGCTCATCTTCCGGAAAAGCCACCGTGAGGGCGAAGGCGCCGTGGGGCGCTCACACCGCGTGACGCCGCGGTCGGCGTCGGCGCAGGAACTCCTCGACGCCGCGTGGGCGGCGATCGACGTTCCGGAAGGTACAGAGTCGCTCACCTGGTTGGGGGCCACCATTTTCAAGGTGCGAAGCGACGACCAGAGCACGATCTTCTTCACCCTGAAATGGAAGTTCGGCTCCCCCAACTGGATCGCGATGCTGTCTCTCGAAGACGACGGGTCGCTGTCGTGGAGCGTCCCCCAAGCGAGACAACTCAACGGTCTGGTGCCCGAAGCAAAAAGCCTGGCCAATTTGGAGCGACGAGTCATCAGGGCACTGCGGTTGCGCGATCCCTACTGCGTCGTGACGAGCGAAGAAAGTAAGACACAATGGAAGCGTCAATAAAACATAACATTCCGATTCTCGCCGGCGGCGGCCTGATTGCCATCGGCGCCCTCTGGTTCTTCACCACAGACAACGATGCGACGAAAATATTCCCCTTTATCCTCATGCTCGCGGGAGCGGGCCTCGCGTACCTGTACCCGTACTTCGGTCCCGCTCTGCTGCCCGACCCGCTCGCCGCCGTCGACCCCGAGCCGTGGAGGACCGTGCCGGCCACCAACGAACAGGAGGCGCAGGCATACCGGGCGTGGGTCGAGCAGGCCTACGCCGCCACCCAACAGCCGCCGGCGATGCCGACCGCGCCCATGATGGCGCAGAACCCACCGATGGGTGGGATGCAGGCTCGCATGTACGAGGCCGGGGCACCCCAGGCGTCCATGCCCCCTTCCGCGCCGGCTGGGACGCAACCGCCCGCGCCGCAGCAGGGCGCCGTCGTGGGCGCGGCTCGCCTCAGGCGCGACGGCGTGAGACGGCCAGCCCGACGCCACCGACGGCCATGGCGGCAACAGCGACCAGACCGGCGGTAGCGGCAGCGGCACCGGTACGGGCGAGGGACGGAGTCCCGGGCGTCTTGGAGGGGGTGGCGCTGGGAGGAGTGGCAACCGGAGCGGACTCACTCGGCGTGCTGCTGGGCGGGACCGCCGGAGCGGACGAGGTCTCCGACGGGGTGGGCGTCGGAGTGGGCGAGGCGGACGGCGTCGCGCTCGGGGTGGACGTCGTGCTCGGAGGAGCCGCGACACCGACGCCGTCACCGCCGCCGATCGCCTGCGCGTCGGTCGTGGCGTCGTACTGCTTGTCATTGACCGTCGCCGTGTTCGAAGCGCTGTCAGTCGTGGTCTGCGTGGTATAGCGGGCGTGGCACACGGTGTCGGCGGAGGGGACCGTCCAGTGCACGGAGTCGCCGTTGGTGGTCACGTTCTCGGGCTTCCAGGACTTGGTCCAGTCGGAGTCCGTGCAGGCGACCTCCTGGAACGTGGCATTGTGATCAACGACCGTGTACTCCTTGGACCCGTTGACGTTGACGTCCCAGGTCCAGGTGTAGGTGCCGTCCTCCTTCTTCGTGAACCAGCCGGACTTGTGGGTGTCCTTGTCCGCCGGAGGCGCGGTGACGCCGCCGCAGCCGGCGTCGCAGGTGCCGTCCCCATTGCCGTCGCCGGGGACGACGGTGGCGGTCCGGTCGTTGACGGTGACGCTCAGGGAGGTTTTGCCCACGGCCTGGTCAGTCAGCTGTCCGTGGGCCCACAGGCTGCCGTCGACGTGGTTCCACTGCTCGACGTTCTTGTTGAGGGTGCAGGTAAGGGTCCCGGTGTCCGCAGCGGCGGCGCAGTCGCCGATCGACACGTCGGGAGCGTCCTTGTTGATGAGCTTGAAGTCGAGGCCATCGGGCCACTTGAGGCCGTCGCCGAGAGTGACGGTGAGGGTCTGCCCCGCGGTCGGGTGGTCGGCACTCCAGTCGGCGGTGAGGTTGACCGTGGCCCACGTCTCGGCCTTCTCCGAGGTGGTCGTGACATTGGAGACCGTGACGTCGTCGGAGGCCTGAGCCGCGGGTGAGGCCAGCGCCGCC
>ERZ772953.376-NODE-376-length-14036-cov-2.989414_pt1 | contig 14036 bp, 10 predicted proteins | sample MGYA00580685_ERZ772953 | MGnify/ENA primary metagenome ERZ772953 (study PRJEB29015, sample SAMEA2738080) | human oral metagenome | biome: human oral; feature: human-associated habitat; material: saliva | place: China | collected 2209 ...
TAGTGGATTTAAATATAATTAAAAGTGGAATATGTTTTTGTTATTATTGGTTGGCCTATGTAGGTCCCTAGGAGGTTTCAAATGAGTAAAGATGTGGAAAACAAAAATACCCATGGCCATAATCATGGTGAACAACATGATCATGGTCACAATCATAATCATGAACATCATTGCCACTGTGGCGGTCATGATCATCATGGTCACGACCACGATCATCAACATGACCACAATCATGACCATGGGCACGACCATAGTCATGCAAAGGCTCTTCCGACGGATAAATGGGTGCCACACACTCATGAACCAGGGGTACCTCATGAACATGGCGTAAATGACTATATGAAAGCCGTTGCTGAGTATCGTAAAACATGGCCTACAAAACAAGATGTTATTGAACAAACACCAGATCCTGCTGTACGCGAAATGATTCTTCGCATGGAGCAAATTGGTTGCGATACAGTATTTGACCGTTTTGATAAACAACAACCACAATGTACATTCGGTATTGCCGGTGTATGTTGCCGTATCTGTTTCATGGGTCCATGTAAAATTACACCTAAGAGTCCTCGTGGTGTCTGTGGTGCCGATGCTGACCTTATCGTAGCTCGTAACATGACACGTGCTGCTGCTGGTGGTTTGACTCAACATGGTGCGCATGCTCGTGAAATTTTGATTTCTTTGAAAGCTGCTGCTAATGACCAATTGGATATTCCAATTTTGGGGGAAGAAAAAATCCGTACTGTATGTAAGGCTTTCAATATCCCTGAAGAAGGTCGTTCCTTAAAAGAAGTGGCAAATGACTTGGCAGATGTTCTATTAGAAGATTTGAGCCGTGCATTGCCTGGCGAATATAAAACAATTACAGCGTTGGCTCCAGCTGAACGTCGCGAAGTTTGGAAAAACCTAGATATCTTGCCTATTTCCGCGTACAATGAAGCATTTGATGCATATCATCGTACATGCGTAGGTACAGATGGCGATTGGGAAAGCAACATGAAACAATTCTTGCGTTGTGGTCTTGCTTTCACATTTACAGGCGTAGTAGCAGCGGACATCGCAACAGATGCATTGTTCGGCCAAGGTGGTCGTCGTACATCCAAAGTTAACATTGGTGCCTTGAAAAAAGGGTATGTTAACATCGCTGTTCATGGTCACTTGCCAACATTAGTATCTCAAATTTGTACAATTGGTGCCTCTGAAGAGTATTTAGAAAAAGCGAAAGCTATCGGTGCCAAAGGCATCCAATTCTATGGTATTTGTTGCTCTGGCTTGTCCAGCATGTACCGCTACGAAAACGTTATTCCGTTGTGTAATGCTATCGGTGCGGAACTTGTACTTGGTACTGGCGCACTCGATTGCTGGGTAGCTGACGTTCAAGACGTTTACCCTGCTATTATGGACGTAGCACGTTGCTTCAACACAAAAGTTATCACTACATCTGATGCAGCTCGTTTACCAGGTGCAGAACATATCGGCTACGACCACCATCACACTAACTTGGCTGAAACAAAAGAATTGGCTCGCAAAATCTTGGATCGCGCTCTTGAAGCTCATGAATTGCGTAAAGGTATGCCTGTATTCATTCCGCCATACGAAATCACTGCTGAAGTTGGTTTCTCTCCAGAATCCACTGTTAAACATTATGGTTCCTTCAAACCATTGGCAGAGGCTTTAAAATCTGGTAAAGTTCGTGGTATCGTAAACGTAGTAGGTTGTTCCAACCCTCGCGTTATCTACGAAAAAGCAACTGTAGATATCGTTGATACACTTATTAAAAATGGCTGTATCATCCTTACAAACGGTTGTGCATCCTTCCCATTGATGAAACTTGGCTATTGCAATACAGATGCTAACAAGAAATGTAGCCCTGCATTGCAAGAGTTCCTGGGTGATGATCAACCACCAGTATGGCATGTTGGCGAATGTGTAGATAATGCACGTTCCTCCGGTATCTTCGGTGGTATTGCGGCTGAACTTGGCCTTAACTTGCCACAATTGCCATTCGCTATGTCTAGCCCTGAATGGTCTAACGAAAAGGGTATTGATGCCTCCCTTGGCTTCCGCTTGATGGGGATTAACTCTTACCACTGTGTTGAGCCACCTACACAAGGCTCTGATGCTGTTACAAAATGGCTTAAAGAAGACACTAAGGATATCTTAGGCTCTGTTATGTATGTAAATACGGATCCTGCTAAAGTAGCTGAGAAAATCTTGGCAGATATCGATGAAAAGCGTGCTGCTTTAGGTTGGGCTGAAGTAAAATAGTTTATCTTTTGATAGATTATAATTTGTAGTTAAGTATAAAAACACCCTCTATAGATCTTATAGTTATTATGACTATTAGAATTAAGAGGGTGTTTTTTATTGTTTGTGGATCGATTTTTTACTAATCTTGTATTAGCCGTAGTATAATGTACTAATTGTTTTAGACCTATTAAAGTGTGATGGTTTCACCATCTTCAGGCACTGCTACATGGCTTTCAATGTTGGTGCCTTTGATAAATTTGCGCACATCCTTACGACTTGTTGCAGTATGATTAACTGTATCCATGTGAACCGCAATAATTTTAGCCTCTGGTTTACGTACCACCATGCGGGCAATATCTTTTGTACCCATAATAATACTATCTTCAAAGCCTAAAATTTGAGCATATCCAGTGTTCATAATAATAACGTTAGGGTCGAAGCGAAGAAGGGCCTTCTCTACATCACTTGTCCAAACTGTATCGCCTACAAGGTACACAGTTGGTTCGTCTGCTGCTTCAAAAATAACGCCCATCGCATCGCCTGCTAATGGTGCGAGAACTGGATTTGCATACATTTCTACAGTGCCGTGGGAGCCACCTGTTTTTCTTAATGTGATACCATTAAACTCTAGACTTTCAAAAATAATGCGTACATCGTTAAAACCTTGAGTAGTAATAAGTTCTTTATCTGCTGTATTTTGTACAAAAATTGGAAGTGATTTTGGAATAGATTTAACTGCAGTATCATCCCAATGATCAAGATGTGTATGTGTAACTATTACTGCTGTTATATCGTTTAATAGCTCATCCATTGATACAGGCAAATCAATTATAGGCATTCTTTGCTGGTAGTTAAATGTACCTTCAAAGCCAGGATAAGTATCTTTTGGTGCTAAGAATGGATCAATAAGAAATGTGGTGTTTTTTATTGTTAATTTTCCCGTTGCATTTCGAATGTGAGTATATTGTGTCATAGTTATCTCCTTAATTGAATTATTATTGATTTAATTGAATAGATTATTATTTGTAATCTCTAGAATTAGTGTACCTTGTTTTGTTATACTAGTCTCAACAATAATTAACACTATGTTTATTAATAGACACATTGTATAAAAGTGTCTATGTTGGAGGTTATATGATAACTCGAAAAGAAATGACACGTATGTTGTTAAAAGAAGGCTTGCTTAGTTGTTTAGAGAACCATTCTTTTGAGTCTGTAACAGTAACATTGTTGTGTAAAACGTCAGGTATAACTCGTTCTACTTTTTATTTACACTATAGTAATATCATGGAAATTGTTGATGATTTAGTGGATGATGCAATCGCTTATTCAAAGCCAGGAATGGTAGATAACAACAATTTACAAACTATAGCTAACACCTTATTAGCGGCTTCTAATTCTGTGTCATTGAGAGAAGCATACGATTCTATTTTTGATAGACTGCCGTTATGTCAGCGTATTATACGACATAAAAAGTATTTACCTTTATTTTTAGATGAACAAATTTCAGAATATGTATTACAACGCATTATAGGACGTGAAAAAGATCGACAAGGGCTCGTTATGGCAGAAGCACTTGGGGTTTCATTTGATGTGGGTGTATCCGTTTTTGTATTTTTAGTACATGGACTATACGCTATTAATAAAGAATACAAGTGGTCTCAGAGCGATAAGTGGTTAGAAGCTCAGAAAATTATTTTTGAACTCGTTTATCGTGGTTTACAAAGTAAATAGTATTCATACCCGCTTATGTTTTAGTATTCTATGAAGTTTTTATACAACGAAAAAAGGACTCCATTTGGAGTCCTTTTTCATGTAAGGGGAGTGTTAGTATTAATATCAAATGAATCATGTATTTAAACAAGTAGTAGGTTTGGGGTTAGTATTACTTGTCGGGAGATAAATACACGTACGGCAACCAGGGAATTGTTACCTCTATCTATCATTTGACATTATTATTATAGGAATGGTAAATGAGTTAAAAATGAAGAAATTTAATAAATTTCTTTAAAATTCTTATATTTGTAAAAAACATGGTAATTAATTTTAATTATTGTTGATAAATATGGGACAATTTTGGTATTATATAAAGGAGAAGTTGTATATTTTATAAAGGTTTATCCACATTAAGCTTTTATAAAATATACAGCTCGATAGCATGAGAGGGGCAGTCATATGAGTAAAATATTCACCATATTAACACTTTTGTGGCTACTCAGTATAGGGGGGACTACTAACGCAACGGACTGGTACTATGTTGGACCAGATGCATCAGGAAACCAATTATTTATTGACAATGACAGTGTACAGAAGAGTGATTACGATGCGCTTTTGTGGCTGCGAGTTAATGAACTGGGTGGCGACGAATTGCGATATAAAGTTTATATCAGTAGATATAATCGAACCATGGAAACATTGAAGGTAGATGCGTACATGTCAGACGGGACGCCGTATGAGAATGTAGAATTTAATGAGAATCCTGAGCCCATTGCAGGGAACACAAATGGTCAAGCCATTTATATTTTATTATGGAAATAAAAGAACCATCTAGTACAGCAAACTAGATGGTTCTTTTTATGTGTAAAATATTTATAAAGCATTAGGGAATATTTTATATACTACATCCTCTAGATGTAGAGAATGGTATATATGAGGTTTTTAGACTTGAGCTGTATTGCGAGTCAACTCCAAGTCTTGAATCATTTGGAGATCGTCTTGAGGTGAACGACCGCCAGTAGTTAAGTAGCCACCAACCATGATACCGTTTAGGCCACCTTTTAGAGCATAAGCTTGTAAGTCTCGTAGATTTACTTCGCGGCCACCTGCAGTCCGTATCAATGCGTTTGGCAAGATGAAACGGAATACGGCGAAGGTACGTAAGATATCCAATGGACGTAAAGCTTCGTTGCTTTCAAATGGAGTCCCTTTAACAGGATTCAAAATGTTTAATGGCACGGAGTCAATATGTAAACGTTTAAGTTCGAACGCCATTTCTACGCGTTGTTCTAATGTTTCGTTGAGCCCAAGGATACCGCCAGAGCAAACACGGATGCCTGCTTTTTGTGCATTATCTATGGTAAACATTTTGTCTTCGTAGGAATGTGTAGTACAAATATCTGGGAAGTGACTAGGTGCCGTTTCGATATTGGAGTGGTATCGAGTAACGCCAACTTCTTTTAATTTGAGTGCTTGTTCGTAAGTTAACAACCCAAGGGAACAGCAGATTTCAAGACCAATTTCATTTTTGATACGGCCTAATACATGGATGATTTGATCAAATTCATCAGGGTTATTAGTATTACGACCACTTGTTACGATGGAAAAACGAATTGCACCAGCCTCTTTAGCTTTACGTGCTGCTTGGAGAATGCTTTCTTCATCCATGAAAGGATACTCCTGAACGCCTGTGTTGTGGTGTGCGGATTGAGCACAGAATTTACAGTTTTCAGGACATTTGCCGGACCGAGCATTAACAATGGCACATACATCCACAGAATTATCATTGAAATGTTGGCGAATTTTATCAGCCATAGCGAGTAGAATCATGGTATCATCATCTGAAGTATGAATCAGCTCGATTGCTTCTTCTTTTGTAATTTCGCCGCCGTTCATGATGCGGTTTGCAATGGTAAGAATTTTTTCGTATGTACCCACTTGGGATGGTTGTTGATCTATAGGCAAAGCCATAATAGCCTCCGGTAAATTGTTAACTTAATAAAAACATAATATATTGACAATTTGATTGTAAACGTTCACGTATAAATTGTCAACTTAATACATGAATTGGTTAACAAAATAATAACATGTTATGGTTCATATCTTATGATGAAAGAATATGAGCTTATCTTATAATTTATATTTATTAATAGTTAAGAGAAGTTTAGTTTAACTATATCTTTTTGATGCTAAATGATAGTTATTTTTAACTTATCTTTAAGGTTTTGTAGTATAATAAACTATTGTAATTACTATATATAACTATAATAAAAATATTAATGGAGGAGTGGATATAGATGCAGCCGTTTCGATTTATACACTGTGGTGATCTGCATTTAGGGGCACCCTTTCAATATGCTACAGGTATTAGCAATGCTGTTGATCGCGCCGTAAGTGAAGCAACCTATGTAGCCTTAGATAAAATTATTGATACTGCTATTACAGAACATGTGCATGCTGTCGTAATAGCTGGGGATATTTATAATAGCGAAGACCATAATTTAGAGGCTCAAGTCCGTTTTGTGCGCGCCATGTATCGCTTGGCTGAGCATCGTATTGATGTTTATATGGTACAAGGTAATCATGATCCTGCTGAAAGCTGGAGAGCGCAACTGCAGATGCCAGATAATGTCCATATATTTTCTAGCGAACAGGTACAGCGTTTCCCGCTCATCGTTAATAATATAGAAATTGGTGGCGTATATGGCATTAGTTGTGGTCATGGTAATGAAAGCGACAACTATGCTCGTCAATACAGAGCTTTTGAACGGGATGAGTTTTCCCTTGCTGTCATGCATGGTACTGTAGGTTCTAGTGTAGGCTCTGAAAATCATAATGTAACAGGACCTTGTAACTTAACTGATTTAACAGAGGCTGCCATGGATTATTGGGCATTGGGTCATATTCATAAATCTCAAGTTCTTAGCGAGGAACCTCTCGTAGTTTATGCGGGTAATTCGCAAGGATTGCATCGTAAAGAACATGGACCTAAAGGATGTTATCTTGTATCCGTATCTCATAATGGTCATTGTGATTTGCGATTTATCGACACTTGTGCAGTCCGATTTGAGGAAATCAAAATCGATATTGCTGGCATGCAAAATGAAACAGATTTCTTAGAGATTTTGCGGCATAAAAAAGAAAACTTGCGAAAGCAACATAAGAAAAACATCTTGCTATCCCTCGTTTTGTCCGGAACGGGACCTCTACATCGCCTATGTACGCAAGAGGAGATTCGAAAACTATGGTTGCAAGAGTCTCAAAATGAAGAGAAAGGCAAATCTATATTCGTTATGCCTTACCGTATTATTTCTAATACACGACCTAGTATTAATCTAGTTGAACGACGTTTATTAACAGATGTAGTAGGTGATTACTTGCGTGCTTATGACGATATGGTAGATGGAGATGCGATACAGACTGCGCGTCAAATCATGGCTAATCGTCCTGAATTTAAGCGCTTAGGCGCATATGCCGATTTATTGAGTGATGAATTATTGGCACGAGCTTTGAAACGTTGTGAAATTGAAGGTGTTACTGTGTTGATGGGGGCTAATGATGAACATTAAACGTATACGATTTGATGAATTTGGTCCGTATCGCGACTGGTCTTTCACCACGGGTGACAATGGGGTTCAACTCATGTATGGCCCTAATGAAAGTGGTAAAACATCCTTGCTCGAAGGGATGCGCACCTTGTTATTTGGCGGTACTCATAAGGCTTATGGCCCTATGACGGGGGCCCTTGATGTGGACCGTAATGGTGAAAGTTACTATATCGGTCGTAAGGGTAAGCAGTTAGACTTTTACAGCCCTGGTCATCCTGCCATCCATGAAGAGCCGGCTCAACATTGGTGGCATGGCATCGATAAAAAAACATACAACCGCATATTTGCGTTAACATTAGACGATCTACAAGGCCTTGATGTATTACAAGAGGTAGAGGTTCGTTCTCGATTCTTTGGCGCCGAAGGGGGAGAACACTTAGGTGGAGCTGTTAAGGATGTTGAAAAAGGGGCTACAGACCTACTTGTAGCATCCTCGAATGGTAAACGTCGCATCAATGTATTGATGGATGAGCTTAAAGAAAACCGTCAAAAGTTGAGTCAGTTGGCGGAGCATGAAGCGCAATATGTGGAATTACAAACCGTCTTTCACAGTACGGAGCAAACCGAAATGGAATTGCAAAATCAGTTGAAAGAATGGAAGGAATATCGGGATGGTATCGATGTAGTATTGCGTGCGTGGGATACGTATCGTCGCAGTGAAGAGGCGCGTATGCACATGCAGCAGTATAATAGTGAGCTCGCCTTGAGTCGTGATGAGTTCCTACGTCTTGATGAAGAAATAAAACGGGCTCGTGACAATATGCAATTATGGCAGGAAAAGGAAGCGGCATTGATGCCCGCTAACTTTAGTCCTGATAGCCCATTTGGAACTTACGGTCAAGATATTGAAGATCTTATTCAACAAGGTGCTAAATGGGAGCAATTACGCCGTGAGTGCGAAGAAGGCGATGCGTACATCCGTAAGGTTAGAGAACAATTAGAGTTTTCACGCACCTTACATTCTGCGTGGCGTCATGATGAGCCAATGGCAGAAGACATCAATTGGTTTGATGGGGAACGTTTGGCAAGTCGTTTGCGCACCGCAAAAGAACAACTTTTACATTGGCAAGACCGCAAGCCTGCAGAGGCTACCGATGAGGTGCCGACGGCGAACCTTGATGGTGCAACTTTACCTAACTTTAGTGAAGAAGAATTAGCTAAAAAAGAATATTTAGAACGTGAATTAGATCGTATCTTAATGGATATAGATCAAGTAGAGGCTAGACGGAATAGTTATGGTTCAGACGCACAGCCCACAATTCTGCCAAAATGGCTACAACGCATTAGTGGTATAGGTGCTGTTATAGCTGTATTGGTAGTATTAGCAGGCCTGTTGGTTCTTGAATCTGCATTATATACTATAGGTGGTTTTATTTTCTTGATTCTATCTATGGGGCTATTCTGGTATGCTACCTGGAGGCTTCATAATGGTAACTCTGATGTGTCTAAATTAAACTATGAGTTACAAATTTTATCTTCCCGTAAATCTGATGTAGAACATCAGCTAGAGGCTTTGATCAAGGCTGCTACACCTACAGTGAGCCCTGTACCATCCTTAGGAGGAGAGGCACATCTTGAGCGTTGGATTCAGGAAGGGCATACTTTACAAGGTATTTATGATGAAGCCCTCGCAGCATGGCAAAACTGGTTACCGCAAGGGGCGGCTAAGAGTCTCGATGAAGATGATTTCTTTGGGCTCAAACATGAATATGATCAATATCATGAGCAACTACGTACTATAGAAGGCTATGAAAAGCGTTTAGCGGAGCATAAAGAAGGTCTACGCATTATTGAAGACCAAGCGATGGCTTTGTGGTATAACCTTGGAATAGAGTCACCAGTATCTCCTACGGAATTAAAACGTATTTATAATCAATATAAGAACTTTCAACAAAATAAAATTGTATGGGAACAAAAGGAAGCACAACGTAAAAGCTTCCGCAATGAATACGATAATTGGCATCGTAAGGAAAAAGAGCTACTTCTTCGTCAACAAGAACTGCTCCATAAAGCTGGTATGGAAAGTTCCAACGAGTATCGTCAACATCTTATCGATGAGGACCAATATAAACAGTGGCAAACTATTTACAAGCAAAGTCAGGTACAGCTGGATTTACTTGCTCCTGATGCGGAGAATAAAGACCTGTTCTATCGTCGTTTGCGAGAAGGCAACAAAGATAACTGGTTAGATGAATTGGCTCACTCTGAGCGTGAAATAGCCTCTATTGAAGATAAATTGGCTACCTTGTACGAGCGCCGTGGTCAAATCGTTGAAGCAATGCGTACACTTGGATCTGACCAGGAGCAACACCAAATGTTGCAAGAACGAGAGGCTTTACAAAGTGAATTAGAGTCTGCTCTCGAAGATTGGGCTACGCAAGTATTGATAAGCCATTGTATGGATAAGGCTCAACAATCGTATGAACAAGAAAAACAACCTCATATGTTAGAGCTTGCCTCCTCTTATGTTGAAAAACTAACTGGTGAGAGGTATACGCTTGATATTCTAGGCATTAATAAAGGGGTAGCACTTATCAACAATAATGGAGAACGACTAGAACTTAAATTTTGGTCTAGTGGCTTAGCTGATCAAGTGTACTTGTCATTACGACTCGCCCTAGCTAAGGTATTCTCTTATCAAGTGGAGTCCTTACCGATTATCTTGGACGATATTCTTGTGCGCTTTGACGAAAATCGTCAGCGTAGTGCTTTAGAATTATTGGCTGAGCTTGGGAAAAATCAACAGATTTGGCTCTTTACCTGTCAACGCTCCGTATATGATATGGCTCAATCTATTATGGGCATCGATTGCCATAGATTGAGTCGTAGCTAAATGAATTTCAGACTTGAATTAAAGACTCAGTCGAATTAAAGTGGTAATGAAATAATAATCCCTGTGGAGGCATATGCTTTCACAGGGATTATTAGGGATTATTAAAGAATAAATAATGTAAGTGATTGTAACTAAAGTAACTGTTTTGGTTACCATAGTGTGTTAGTATACATTTAGAACGAAAGGGGTTGAGTACTTGAACACAGCTTATTTGGACATGATCCAAGGGAAGAACCCGGGTGTGACGCCTGTGTGGTATATGCGACAAGCTGGTCGTAGCCAAGCGGAATACCGCAAAATCAAAGAAAAATATACATTATTTGAAATTACAAAAGAGCCTGAGCTATGTGCTCGTGTTACAGAATTACCTGTTAAGGAATACGGCGTCGATGCGGCTATTCTCTACAAAGATATTATGAGCCCAATGGTGGCTATGAATGTAAATGTAGAGCTCAAGGCTGGTGTGGGGCCTGTATTTAGCACGCCTATCCGCTCTATGGCTGATGTGGATAAATTAGAAACCTTTGATCCTACAAAGGTAGATTATATTGCGAAAACGATTACATTATTAACTTCTGGTATGCTCGACGTACCGCTCATTGGTTTCTGCGGGGCACCGTTTACCATTGCCTCCTACCTTATCGAAGGGGGCCCAACGAAGAATTACAATAAGACTCGCGGTATGCTCATCGGTGCTCCTCATGTGTGGAATGCACTGATGACTAAACTGGCGGACATGTCCATTGCGTACTTGTCTATGCAAGCCGAAGCGGGTGCTAATGCACTTCAAATCTTTGACTCTTGGGTAGGTGCTGTTAATGCAGACCAGTATAAACAAGGAATTTACCCTCATATGGAGCGGATCATAAAGACTGTGAAAGCTAAATATCCTCATTTGCCAATGGCCATGAATGGCGTTGGTACGGATCATTTGGTGTCTATTTGGTCTCACTTGCCTTTAGATGTCATTGCCCTTGATTGGCGTAGTTCCATCGTTATGGCAAACGAGCGTGGCGTAACACAAACGGTACAAGGTAACTTAGACCCGGCGTATTTGTTCGGAGACGAAAAAACATTGGCCCGCGAAGTAGATCGCATCTTGCTCGAAGGAGTTCGCTATGGTCGCCATATCTTCAATTTAGGTCATGGCGTATTCCCAGAGGCAGATCCTCAAAAACTTCATTGGCTTACTGACTATGTACATGAACGTAGTCGTGAACTATGGGCTCAAGAGGGGTAATCTAGTGAACATTGAGAAAAAAGGATTATTATTTTTATCCTATGGTAGCCCTTCAAGTAAGGATGATTTAGTACCCTATATGACGAGTATTCGTCGTGGCCGTGTACCAACGGAAGCAGAGCTTACAAATCTCACTAAGCGTTATGATACAATCGGTCAATGGGAAAATGTTGAACTCCAAACTATGGCAGAGTGCCAATATAAAACCTTGCTTACTCTGTTGCCAATTATGCCTTCCGCTATTGGTTTTTTACATATGAAACCATCCATTGCAAATGCGGTTGACTCTTTAGTCCAGCATGGAGTGGAGCATATTATCGCTATTGTAACAGCTCCATTCTTTACCGCTCTCGGTACAGGGGCTTATGAAAAACAAGTACAAGCAGCTATTTCAAACCATGATAATGTGACATTCGACTTTATCCGTTCCTGGTGGGACCAACCAACTTTCAAGGAATACTGGGTAAAAGCACTTTCAGAGTGTGTGCATAATGCTAAAGATGTATTCGTTATTTTTAGTGCGCACAGTATACCTCTTATCAATAATCATGGTGGCGATTCGTATGCGTTAGCTTTAGAGGAAAGTGCTAAAGAGATTGCTGAACATTGTAAATTACCGAAATGGACTGTAGCATGGCAAAGTGCAGCTCCTCATGGGCAATGGTTGAGCCCTACTGTAGAGGATGCAATCAATGAAGCCTTACAAACTGATGCTACTCGCATTGCTTTTGTACCATTTGGATTTGTAAGCAATCACGTTGAGGTACTGTACGATAATGATGTGGAGTGTAAAGAACTCGTTGAAGCAAAGGGTGCAACATATATGCGTACACCCATGCCAAATTGTAATGAAACATTTTTACAAGCAATGGCGAGTGCAATAATAGAAAGGATTCATTCGTGAACGTAACAATTGTGGGCGGTGGCTTAACAGGGCTAACAGCGGCTTATTATTTAGGTCATGCAAAGCCAGAATGGACCATTACTCTTTACGAACAAGCACCACGATTTGGTGGGAAAATACAAACGCAACGTGTGGATGACTTCGTAGTGGAACTCGGACCTGATTCCTATTTGGGTCGTAAAACAGAAATGACAGATCTCGTGCATGATCTTGGACTAGGGGATACCCTTGTGTCTAATGAAACAGGTCAAGCCTTTGTATATGATAAGGGCTCTATCCACCCAATTCCGGGCGGCTCCATCATGGGCATTCCTACGGAAATGATGCCCTTTGTGAAAGCAACACTCATTTCATGGCCTGGTAAATTGCGTGCTGGCCTAGATTATTTTAAGAAACCATACCAACTCGATGAAAATGGGGATGTATCCATTGGTCATTTCTTCAAATACCACTTAGGACAAGAAATGATGGATAAACTCATCGAGCCCCTATTAGCGGGTATCTATGGTGGCGATATTTATAAAATTAGCCTATTGTCGACATTCCCTCATTTTATTCAAGTAGAACAAAAATATGGGAACATGGTAAAAGGTATGATGGCTGCTAAGATGAGTCACTCCAAAGCAGGTGTCTCTAAGGCCGCCAAAGGGGCTGTTACTGAAGGTGATGTGCCTCGAGCTGGTAAAGGAACCATGACGGACCGTCAATTTGAAAGTCACGAAGCTAAGACTAGTCAAGATAGTGCTGCTAGTAATAGTGTAAACGGCTCTAGCCATGTGACAAAGACTAGTTCTAATCATCAGTCTGTTAAGGCGCAAGCGGATATGGAAAGTCGAAAGGGTACTGCTGCTCAATCTGGTATGTTCCGTCAATTGACAGGTGGCCTTGAAAGCGTGATTACCGCTATCGTTGAGGCTATGCCTAGTAATGTACATTTGCATACAGGTGCACTAGTTTCTGATATTCGATATATTGATGGTGTATATGCAATTGATGTAGTGAAGTCGTGTAACGATTCTTGTGGCTGTCAATCTACGGCAGACCATGTGATTATCACTACACCGCCGGCAACATATACTCAATGGTTCAAGGATGATGCGGGTTTTGATTTCTTGCGTTCTATGGAGCAATCTAGTTGTGCCATTGCTATTATGGCCTTTGATAAAAGCACCTTTGATGGCGATTTAAAGGGCTCTGGACTACTGATTACTCGTAAGACAGATACACCGCTCACAGCGTGTACCATTTTAAATCAAAAATGGCCACAAACAACGCCTGATGATAAAGTTGTATTGCGCGTCTTTATCGGTAAACCAGGCAACGATGTGGTAGAACAATATAGTGATGAAGAACTTTCAGAATTAGATTTAGAACATAATCGGAGAAGGTGATTTGCAACTAAATAAATCTAATATAGTAGAAGCAATGGAGAATAAAGATCTTAATACACTAAGGTTAGATCTAGACTTATACCCTAAGTTAAAACAA
>ERZ772953.379-NODE-379-length-13985-cov-8.063819_pt1 | contig 13985 bp, 10 predicted proteins | sample MGYA00580685_ERZ772953 | MGnify/ENA primary metagenome ERZ772953 (study PRJEB29015, sample SAMEA2738080) | human oral metagenome | biome: human oral; feature: human-associated habitat; material: saliva | place: China | collected 2209 ...
CTCGTAAAGCATCACAATTCTCAAAACGTTAATCAATACGATTATATCAACGTTTCAAAGCACTTTGCAAAGATTTTGCAAAGTGCTTTTTTGTCGATTTTTGAGCTAGAATAGCTTTGTGATAACCTTCTGATAACCTCTTCAAAATTTTAAAAATCATAATTCTATTTTGCTTTATTGAGATAATCTGCAAATTTGTCAATAGAGTTTTTCTCACCAGTTTTTGTGGTGTGAGTATAGACATCTAATGTCATCTGACTGCTTGCATGACCGAGACGTTTTGATGTATTAGAAGGATCGATTCCAATTTCAGACATAAGTGTTGCATGTGTATGTCTAAACCCATGTGGGCTAATTGGTTTTAATTTATGCTTTTTAATAATTCGATTCAGTACGTTATTAATGTAATCAGCATGCAAAGGTTCAATTTTGTCATTACTTGATATGTAATAGAACATATATTCGTTACTAATATTCAGCTTTGTAAGAGGAAACTGAGATTGTTCTTTCAGATAGAAATTTCTCCATTGCTTAATAATATCGATTGTCTCATCATCAAGATAGATTGTACGAACTGAAGATTCATTCTTTGTGCTCTTTTCAATCGCTTTACCGTCAATTCTTCCTAGACTTTTATCTATGTTCAATAGATTGCTGTCAAAGTTAATATCAGCCCATTTTAAAGCGTATAACTCCCCTTTTCGTAGTCCACTAAATGCAAGCCGTCTAAATAAAGCAAAATGTTTAAATGGCTCAGTTTCTTTCACTATATCAAGGAAATGATGTAATTCCTCCAGAGACCAAAAATTATCTGATCTTGTCTTTTTGATTTTAGGCATGATAACATTCTTCATTGGATTTCGATCAATGTAGTTCATATTGATTGCAAAATCAAAAATTTTTGAGGTATAGGATTTTATCTGTTTGATATTTTTGAAAGTCTGAGATTTTTGTGTAATAAAGTTTTGACAGTCTAAAGGACTGATTTGGTCAATAAATTTATCTCCAAATATTGGTAGAATGTGTATTCGATAGATATTCTTAGTTTGGGAAGAAGTTGTTTCTTCAACGGTACCAACATAGGCCTTAAACCATTCTTGATACAGTTCTTTATAAGTGACTTTGGGGTTAGTTTTGTCGGTATTTACTGTGGGGGCGACGACACCAGCTTCTAAACGAGCTTCGTACAATTTTGCCTCTTTTTTGGTTTTGAATCCTCTCTTTAAGTGCCTTTTTTTCTTTCCATAAGCATCTAAGCCAATGTAAAAGCTGACATAGTATAGGATTCCTTTTTTTGTTTTGTATTTGTGTATAGACATTTTTTCTCCGTATCTAAGTTTTCGGAGCTTATGTAATTGAGAAATGAGTGTCTATCTATTTTTTCTATCTTCTTGTCGGATAGCGTATTCGTCTGTTTTAATCCAGCTCTGCCAAACTTTAGAGTCTTTATTTTGGTGATTCATATAGTCTATAAACTCAGACATAAAACGTTTGTTTTTCTCAGCTAGGTATTCTGAGAATATATGACGAAATTCATCTGAAAAACTATCATCAAGTGGTAGTGTTAATGCCCTTTCGCCAAATTCGATACTTTTCTTTAACTTCTCCATATCGCTTTTAAAAGGTGTCACAGAACCAATTTTAGATGTTTTGAAACTGTCTGTAACAATTTTAAGATTTGATGGAGCGTGTGGGTTGCTATCAAGCCCCATAATGTAAGCGACGGAAACATTAAAGTATTTTGCTAATTTTTCAGCATTATTTTTTTTAGGTTTGCGGATTCCTTGATTGTATCCAGAAAGTGTAGGATAGGCTATATTTGTAGCTTCGCTAATTTCTGTCAATTTTTTTCCGCTATTTTCTATCAGTTTAGTAATATGATTGGTCATAAGAACCTCCTTTTTATCATTATAACACATTTTATTCTTTTTGAATAAAAAAGCTTGACAAAAATTCAAAAAGGATATATAATTCAAAATGAATAACAAATTAAATGGTTTCGGAGCTTATTTAATTTAGAAATGAGGTGTGAATTTATGTCGGAAACTACTTTAGTTGTCCAGCTTCCTAAAGAATTAGAGAAGCAATTACGTGCTCACTATGATGAGATGATTTCAAATGCTGTAGCAAGAGTATTTGAAGATAAAGAACTTTATAAACCTATGGTTCGTATGTCAGGTTTGTCTAGGTGGTTAGATGTATCTACGACTACAATCCAAAAATGGACGAAAGAAGGAATGCCAACCATGGTGATTGATGGAGTGACTTTATACGATAAAAGAGCAGTAACAAGATGGTTGAAGCAATATGAAAGATAGGTACTCGTATGAATGGTGTTCAGTGGATCAAGATAACAACAGATATATTTGATGATGAAAAAATTCAGTTGATAGAATCGATGCCAGAAGGAGATACACTTATTGTAATATGGTTCAAAATTCTGGTACTTGCAGGAAAGCAAAATAATAGTGGCATACTGAGTCTAGGGAACAAGGTATATTACACAGAAGAGATGCTTTCAACAGTGTTTAGACGAAAAGCGACATCTGTAAAATTAGCTCTTAGCATGTTTGAAGAATTTGGCATGATAGAAATCATAGATGGCGCTATTACCATTCCAAAATGGGAGAAACATCAGAATATAGATGGCCTAGAAAAGATTAGGAAACAAACTAGGGAACGTGTTGCTCGTCATAGACAAAAACAGAAAGCACTAATTACAGGCGAGCCACAACTTGTTTTAGACTGTAACGTTACAGTAACGGATGAAAATGATAATGTAACGCAAGAGATTAAGAACAAGAATAAGAATAAGAAAGAGATTGAGAATATACTGGATAATAGTTCTAGAAAGCCTGAAACTTATATTCCACCCAAATATTATTCTTTGTTAGAATCCATTTCTTATAAGTACAATGATAGATTTTTGTATCCTAACAATTACACTTTAACACATGCTCAGAAGATGAAGATAGGAGAGTATTTAGCTAGTGGATATGTAACTAGTGATGAAGTTATTAGCATGATTGAACGGATTCCTGAGGATGCGACTTCTCCGTTAGCGTATTTATTTAAGTCTATGGAGAATTTAAAGCAGGAACGTATGCTGGAGTGCAAAGCTATTGCCCATGAAAATGCCCGAAAGAAGTATATGATAAATGAGTAGATATAGGACTGTTCTAAAGAAATGTTATATCACTGAAGAGCAGAATGAAATAGTGAATAACTTGATTGAAATGACAAACCATCTAAATTTTTCCTCTTATGCTAGGAAAATGTTGTTTAAGAGTTCGCCTATTTATCTTCAATTTGATTTTGAATCTTATCATGACTTTATATTTCAAGTTAGAAGAATTATCAATAACTTACGTCAGTTAGAAAGAATAGCGGAACAAAGTGAAGATTTCGATAATGTAAGGATATTTCACTGCTGTGTTGAGCTGATGATAGGATATGAAAAGAAGACAAGCAAACAAGTGAAAGAACTTGTGAAACGACTAAATAAGAAAACGAGGTGATAAGATTATGAGAATAAAATCTGTGTTGAAACAGGTGTTTTTGACGGAAGAAGAAAATAAAAAATTAAATGATTGTATGAGGAAGGAAAATATTCATAATTTTTCTGAGTTTGCTAGAAAAAAATTAATCCGAACAGATTTGAACATTCACAAAGTCTCTTTTGAAGCGTTAGTTCCTTTGACAGAAGAGTTGGAACAGGTAGGAAAGAATATCAATTCTATAGCCCGTCTTGCAACTGTAGTTGGGAGAATAAGCTATGAAAACAAAATGGATATGTCTATTTTGATGCAAAAAATAGTTGATGTGATGGAGGAAAAAGATGTTTATTTTCAAAAGTAATATGGATAAGGATTTTGATCAGATATGCGAATACATATTGAAATTAAAGCGAGCAGAATTATTTCTTCATGGGATTAAACAACAAGATAAAACGAAGGCTCGTTTGTATCATGCGATGCTGGAATACTACGATGCTAACCATAAAAAAGAAAGACATATGAGAATTTTAAAATAAGGAAACGCTGTTAAATTTTGCAGCGTTTTTTATATATCTTCTTAAAGTATTTGTACACACAAATGACAGTCAAATTGATTTTTTGGATTATTTTATCGAAGGGGAGAAATTTCTCATATTATGACTTTGCGAGCTCAGAGTCTGTATACACACACTCCCAAAATCATCCCAAAATCTGTATACACATAGTGTATGTACTTTTTGGGTGATTTGAATTTTGGGGAATCCCCAAACCCCTGATGGAATTATACGAGATAGGAAAAGAAAGTGGTATAATAAACATACGATAGTAACTGTAATATGTTCTGTTCAAATAAATGAATTATATCTAAATTTTAATTTTGAAACGAAGGGAATAAAATGACTTTTGATAATTTAGTACATCAGATTAATGGACTTGCTGAAACGCAACGTGATAGAGGCACATACTTTGAGTATTTAGCACGTGCCTATTTTCAAAATGAACCAACATACCAGAATGAGTTTAAGAATGTATGGATACTAGCAGATGTTCCAGAGGAATTTGGAATACCTAAAGTTGATCTTGGAGTAGATTTAGTTGCTGAAAAATTTACTGGTGAATTAGTAGCGATTCAGGCAAAATTTTATAATCATAGTATCCAAAAATCTAATATTGATTCTTTTTTAGGGGAGCTTGGAAAAGACTATTACGAATCAGGTATTATTGTTGCTTCAACCGATAAATGGGGCAAAAATGCTGAAAAAGCTCTAGCAGATCGTAGCGATGTTATTCGTATTGGGCTTTCAGATTTAAGAAATTCTCAGATTGATTGGTCAAAATTCTCTTTTGAATCACCAGAAGTAGTAACTGTAAAAGCTAAAAAGAAGCTAAGATATTATCAAGAAAGTGCGATCCAGTCTGCATTGAATCATTTTAAGGAAAATGATCGTGGGCAACTTATAATGGCTCCAGGAACAGGTAAGACTTTTACAAGTTTAAAAATTGCTGAAGCAATGGCGAAGGAAGCGAAAAAAGAACAGTATACTATTCTTTATTTAGTACCAAGCATTCAACTTCTCACTCAAACATTGAGAGGGTGGAATAATGATACAGAGATGGCTATGTCTTCAATGGCAGTTACTAGTGATAGAAATGCTAGCCGTGGAAGTGTCAAGCAGGATGAATCAAATATAACAATTAAAGCTAGTGATATAGGTTATCCAGCTACAACTTCATCAAAAAAAGTTGTTGAAAATTATTTAGAATTAATGGATAGGCCTAAAAAAGAGCTGTTAGTAGTATTCGGAACTTATCAGTCAATAGATGTTCTTGGTGAAGCACAAAAAGAGGGTTTTCCAGAGTTTGATTTAATTATCGCAGATGAGGCACACCGTACCACTGGTGCAAAAGCTTTTGGAGATGAAGCATCATCGTTTACGAAGGTACATAGTGATCTAAATGTTAAGGGGATAAAACGTCTTTATCAAACAGCAACACCAAAATTATATGGAATTGAGGCTAAGAAAAAAGCAGAAGAAAATTCAAGCGTTATTTCTAGTATGGATGATGAAAATCTATATGGTAGTGTATTCTATCGTTTAGGTTTTGGAGATGCTATTAGTCAAGATATCCTAACTGATTATAAATTAATGGTTTTGGCTGTTGACGAAACAGTGGTTCAGAAAGATATGCAAAAAGCTCTTGCTGATTCAGAGAATGGTCTGAATATTGATGATGTGGGGCGTATCATTGGTGTTTGGAATGGAATGATTAAACGAGAAAGTTTTGCAGATAAAGTTTCTGGCGAACCAATGCGAAGAGCTATAGCCTTTTCTCGAACTATTGAAGATAGTAAAAGGCTATCAACTCAGTTTGAAAATGTTGTTAATGAATACCTTAATAGTGATGAAGGCTACTCCGTAAATGTTCGTCACGTAGATGGCAGTATGAACGCCCTTGAAAAAAATGAAGCATTAGATTGGTTAGCTAGTGATGATATTCCTGAAGATTCAGCTCGTATTTTGTCAAATGTTCGCTTCCTAACAGAAGGAATTGATGTTCCTAATCTTGATGCTATTATCTTCCTGTCTCCTCGAAAATCACAGGTAGATATTGTTCAGGCTGTCGGACGAATCATCCGTAAATTTGAAGGAAAAGAATATGGCTACATTATCCTACCAATTGTAGTTCCAGCAGGTGAGACACCAGAAACAATTCTCGATAACAATAAAACATACGATGTTATTTGGCAGGTGTTAAACGCACTACGTTCAGTAGATGAACGTTTTGAAGCTACAGTTAATAAACTAGAATTAAACAAACAAAAACCAAAAAATATCCAAGTTATTGGGGTTGGTGGTGCACCAGACAATCCTAATTTCAATGATAGTTATGTGAAAGAGCCAATAGTTGCTTATCAAACAGAACTTGAACTTGAATGGGAAGCTGTCGAAGGTGCAATTTATGGTAAGATTGTTCAAAAAGTGGGGGATAGACGTTACTTAGAAGACTGGTCAAAAGATGTAGCTGATATTGCTAGACGTCACATTCAAGGAATTGAGTTCATCTTAGAACAAAATCCTGATAGTAAATCTGCTTTTGATAAATTCCTTCATAGCTTACAACACAATATCAATGAATCAATTGACCAAAGTCAAGCGATTGAGATGTTGGCGCAACACTTAATTACTTTACCAATTTTTGATGCACTTTTTGGAGAATACAGTTTTGTTAAGAACAATCCAGTAAGTTCTGCCATGGAACAAATTGTAGAGGAACTATCACAATTTGGTTTTGAAAAAGAGCAGAAAGAATTGCAACCATTTTATGATTCAGTTCGTCTACGTGCAGAGGGAATTGATAACGCTCAAGCTAAGCAGAAAATCATTATTACTCTGTATGATAAGTTCTTTTCTACCGGTTTCAAATCAACCACGGAAAGATTAGGTATCGTCTTTACTCCCGTAGAAGTAGTAGATTTTATTATAAAATCAGTTGATGTAGTCTTGAGAAAGCACTTTGGTAAGACTTTAGCGAGTGAAAATGTTCATATTTTGGATCCATTTACTGGAACTGGAACATTTATCACTAGAACATTGCATTACTTGAAATCACTGATGGATAATGGTGAAATTAGCTTTGATGATGTTCTAAGAAAATATACACAAGAACTTCATGCTAATGAAATTGTTCTTCTAAGCTATTACATTGCTGCCATTAATATTGAGGCTGTATTTGATGAAATAAATGGTGATGAGCCGTATACACCATTTGAAGGTATTGTTTTAACGGACACTTTTGAATCAACAGAAACAGAAGATACGCTTGATGACTCCTTCTTTGGTACAAATGACAAACGCTTAAAACGCCAACAAGAAAAACCAATTACTGCTATCATTGGTAATCCACCATATTCTATCGGTCAGACAAATGCAAACGATAATAACAAAAATATTTCATATCCAAAATTAGAAAAAAGATTAGAAGAAACATACGTTGTTAAATCTAGTACAACTCTAACAAAAGGTCTATATGATTCTTATGTAAAAGCCTTCCGTTGGGCATCAGATCGCCTTAAAAATCAAGGAGTGATTGGATTTGTTACGAATGGAAATTATCTTAATACCAATTCAGCAGATGGCTTGCGTGCAGGGCTTTATGAAGAATTTAATCATCTTTATATCTTTAATCTTCGTGGTGACCAGAGAACACTAGGAGAGCAATCACGAAGAGAAGGCGGGAAAATCTTTGGTTCAGGTAGTCGTACTCCTGTTGCAATTTCAATTTTAGTAAAAGATGGCTCAGATTGTCATGAACTTCACTATCATGATATTGGTGATTACTTATCGCAAAAGGAAAAACTAGCAATTATTTCTGGATTTGCTGATGTTTCTCAACTAGATTGGCAAGAGATCATTCCCGATGAAAACAATGATTGGCTCAATCAAAGGGATCCAAATTATCAGAAATACTCTGATTTATCACAAGAAGTTTTCTTAAGTAGTGCAATTGGCATCGCAACAAATAGAGATATTTGGGTTTCAGGATTCTCTAAAAATAGAGTCTGTAAAAATTCAGAGAGATTAATTAGGAATTATAATAATGAAAGATTAGCCTATAGGAATAACTCTGCTGATGAATTAAAATCGTTATTAAATCGTCAAGATAATTATATTAAATGGACTAGGAAATTAGAACAGCTAGTAGCTCGTAATCAAGAAATTACATTTAATTCCAATAATATAAAACTTAGTTTGTACCGTCCGTTTATAAAAAAATGGCTTTATTATCAAAATGAAGTAATTGAAAGTCCAGGTCAATGGCAAAAAAAATTTGGGCAAGAGAATATTGTGATTGTAACAACTGGTCGTGGAACCTCACGTGACTTTTCTGTTATTGTAACTAATTTACTGCCTGATATCCAGTTACAAATGAATGGCCAAGGCTTTATGCGTTATGACAATGAAGTCGATAAAATATCATTGTTCGAAAACAATGATAATATGAATCAAGAGTTTGCTGATAAGCTAGGATTGAATTTGGATGACACCTTTGCTTATGTTTATGGGTTGCTAAACTCTAAAGAATATCAAGAGAAGTATGCCAATGATTTGAAGAAAGACTTAGCTCGAATTCCAATTGTTAAGAATAAAGAAAAGTATGTTGAAGTTGGTCAGAAATTGATGTACTTACATCTTAACTATGAAGAAGTTCCTGTCTATGATGGAGTTGAAATTACGACAGCAGGGAATCCAAGTTACAAAGTAACCAAGATGAGATTTGCTAAAAAGCGTGATGAAAAAGGAAAATCTGTAAATGATCTATCTACAATCATATTTAACAGTGACATCACCATTAGTAATATTCCTGAAAAAGCGTATGAATATGTTGTAAATGGACGCTCTGCTATTGAATGGATTATTGATCAGTATCAAGTAAAAACTGATAAAAAATCAGGAATTACAGATGATCCAAATGACTATAGTGAGGATGAGAAATATATCTTCAATTTACTATTGAGAATTATTAATGTATCTGTACAAACGGTTGACTTAATTAATAGCTTACCTAAATTTGAAGTGGAGGAGTAAGAACATGGATTTCTTCTTATTTGATAAAGATAAAACAAAAGAGAGTGTTATAGAATATCATTATTTGTCGCATTCCAAAAATTATGCTGTAGAGCAAACTGATATAGGTATGAATTTTTATGATTCTAATGGTATCCTTGAAAATAATGAATTAAAAGATGATTCACAAGAAAAATTCAAAGAGAGCGACTTTAAGCGGCTAATCAATGAAAAAATCCAAAAAACAATTTATGGTGAAAAATATTCTAATATTGTTTGCTTAGTTGGCGCAGGTGCTTCAGTTACACCTAATCTTAACCTTAATTATGGAAAAACAGTAAAAATGATAGCTGATGACATATTTGAGAAATTAAATGAAAATGATGAATTTTATACATTGCAAGAACTATCGAAGAAATGTAAATATAGCAAAGGCGATATATTATCTAAAGAAGGAACGGGTACAACAGACCAAATAAAATTAGATAAGAGTTTTAATCTGGAAGATTTTTTGTCTACACTCTTACATTATCGCCCGTATGTACCTAATAATAAAAAAGAAAAATTAAATAAAACTATTGAGAAGATTTTATTATTGATTAAGGAGAATACAAATTATTCATATAATGAAAATGATTTAAAACATGGAGAATTTTTAAATACTTTATCTAGATTATCGGGAAAAGATGGAAATAAATTTTCAGTCATTACAACAAATTATGACGTTTTAATAGAGCAGGCAGCTGCTAAACACAATTTTGTTGTTTTCGATGGTTTCAATTTCACCGCAGAACCAACATTTGAGAGTGATATGTTTGAGTGGAATCTTGTAAAAGAGGTTCAGAACATCAATACCAGAGAAGTCGAATTTAAACAGAAGACATTTAACCTTGTGAAAATTCACGGTTCACTCACGTGGGAAAAAAATGGTGATAAAATCTATCGAAAAGATAAAGATAGTATCACTGACACTGATAAAATGGTTATGGTTTTTCCTAGTTCAGATAAGTTTGCACAAAGCTACCAAGAACCCTATTTTGAGTTATTCACAAAATTTCAAGATCTTATGAAGCGGCCCAATACTCTGCTTATTTCGGTAGGATTTAGCTTTGCAGATGTACATATCTCAAAAATGATTACTCAGGCTTTAAAAAATAATACGAGCCTAAAGCTATTAGTCACAGATTTTAATATTTCCCCTAATAGAGTGTGGGATAAAGTATCTAAACAATATATAGAGGTTAATAATGGAGACCCTAATTTTAATCAAAATTGGAAAGAGCTTATTAAATTAATGGATCAAGGCTATTCAATTTCATTTCTAAAAACAACTATGAATAGCGATTTAAATGATTATTTGAGTGGAAGGTACTTAAATGATGACAATTGACAGTTTTTATAGTGTAGCTGATAAAAGTAATTACTATCTTGGAATGATTTCTCAGGTAAATCGTTCATACTCAACAATTCAAATTGAGAACTTGTCTTTATTCTCATATAGGAAGATAAAGAAAGATATACTTTCACCTAATACGATTAATTACTATGTTTTGATTGATTCAAATAATGGCTTATTCTTTGGAGAAATATTTCAGTCTAAGCTTCCAAATTCAGATAGTGTTCACGAAATGTTAACTAGTGGGTTACAAGAGAAAATATTTCCCGAAATCAGTATAGATATTCTTGGGTATATACCACTAGGTGAAAAGTATTTTAAACTGAATGGGACAAACACGGTTGGTATCACTGATAAGGTATATATTGCTAATGAAGAAGTAGTAGAACTTTTTCTAAAATCACTAGAAGTCAATCCAGATAGTGAAAATCAACTATCAACATTTGCTAATTTAGCGTTTAGCTCACAGAATTACCCCATAAAATTGCAGCCTAAAACTTTGTTTAATAGACATTTAATGACTATTGGAACTACTAATAGTGGCAAATCTACATCAGCTTTGAGCATTTTGGATAAACTAATCAATGATGGTATAAGGACTTTAATAATAGATCCAACAGGGGAGTATTCAGACTCATTTACAGACGATGAAGTAGATAAATACATACTTGGACAAACTGCTTTCTTACCTTTATCACAAATGTCAATTAATCAATGGTCAATTCTATTTGAGACAAATGATGGAACACAACCAGCAGTTTTGGCTGAAGCTATACGTTCTTTACGTTTTCAATATAAAAATAAAATTGATGGAATATATCATAAAGTAGGAAAACTTGTTAGTGATGTAGAAGTAGAGCTTTCAAGTCTGACGGATGAAGATAAGAATTTTAATATACAATTTTTATCTGCACAAATAGCTGGTGAAACAACTAAACAAAATAAAAAGGGAGAATTTGAGTCGGATTTATTCAATTTTAATGTGAATCAGTACCTCATTCAAAAGATCAATTATAAGTTGAATAATACATCTCTTGTAAATTTTTTCACTTCTGATGGTCAAAGTTTTATTGATATTATCGATTCATTTTCAGCAGGAGAAACAAAAAAATCATTATATATAAATGTTTCTCAAATTGGAACAACTGATGGCATTGGTGGGATGATTATTGACCTCGTTTCAAATCATTTAGTAAATTTAAGTTCGGCATCAATAAAACCATTTGTTATGTTTATTGATGAAGTTCATAGATATACAAAAGGTATTAATAGTGATGGATTTACATTTTACACAGGATTAAATAGTATTGCTCGTGAGGGTAGAAAGAAAGGTATATTTCTGTTTTTGACAACTCAGAATCCAAATGATGTTGATAAAATATTGTTAGGGCAAGTTGGCACTTTATTAGTTCATAGGCTAACTTCACCAGATGAAATAAAAGCTATTCAAAATCATCTGATGGAGAATCAAATCAATCAAATTAAAAAATTAAATACTGGTGAAGCAGTCCTGACTAGTATTAATTTGCTTAAAAATTTATATATACAAGTTGAAAAGTGTAATCGCCCTCATCATAATGAAACACCTAGCCTATTATTTTAAGAAAAACAGATTCAGTAAGGAATGCAGAATAATCATTATTATTTAACCAAAAATTAGGAGAAAATAAATGAAATATGATTTTAATTACTGGCAATTTTCGCCAGAAAATCAATATTTGGATAGGAAATCAGCTAGGAAAAAACCATCGGAATTGTTAAAACATCTGATTGCCTTTGCTAATGCTGATGGAGGTCAGTTGATTATCGGGATTGAAGATGAAAAGCAGGATAATATTATCACTGGTTTTAAGGATGGGAAAGCCTATCCAATTGATGATTTCAAAAAGATAGACCGAGAGATGCGGGCTACACCGTTGGACTTGTCTTTTGAGGAAATACCTGTGGTTAATCATAAGGGAGAAGACGACCTGATTTTGGTTATCTCAGTTGAATTATCATCGAACCGAGTGATTGCTGCTCCAAATGATGAAGTTTATCTACGACAGGGAGATGAATCAGTCAAGTTGAGTTATGAGCAACGTATACAACTTAGTTATGATAAGGGACAGCGTTTCTTTGAAGATGAAATCATTGAAGATGCCACATTAGATGATATTGATGAACTATTGGTTCAGGATTTTAAGGACCATTTTGATATTTCAGAACGTTCAACTGAGGAGATATTAAAGGCAAGACGGTTTCTTATCAATGGTAAATTAACAAAGGCAGCTATTCTTATCTTTGGTAAGTATCCTTCAGCATTTTTTCCTCAAGCACGTGTTCGTTTTCAACGATTTGATGGGGTAGATGTAGGTACAGGGAGTGAATTTAATGTTATTAAGGAAGTAACGTTTGATGATGCATTGCCTAAATTAATTATTAAAGTTAGAGATTTTATTCGAACCCAGCTACGAGAGTTTCAGTATCTAGATAGTGATGGTAGATTTCAGATACTTCCAGAATATCCTGAATTTGCTTGGTTTGAAGGAATTGTAAATGCAGTAACCCACAGGAATTATTCAGTATACGGAGATCATATCAGGGTATTGATGTTTGATAATCGTTTAGAGATTCATAGCCCAGGAAAACTACCGAATATTGTAACTGTTGAGAATATAAGACATGAACGTTTTTCTAGAAATCCGCGTATAGCTCGTACCTTAACTGAATTTGGATGGGTCCGAGAAATGAATGAGGGAGTAAAACGAATCTATTCTGAAATGGAATCTGCTTTTCTCCATGAACCGTGTTACTCTGAACCAGGTAACAAAGTAGTTTTAACATTAGAAAACAGTATTACAAGTAGAACATTGAGAACACGTGATTCTTTGGAAAGTAAACTTAGAGATTATAGTGATTTAAGTGTTGATGAAAAACTATTGATACAGTATATGTACAATACAGCAGAACCTATGACAACTAAAAAAGTAGCAGAGTTCTTAGGTAGGAGTGTGTCTTACTCGTCAAAATTATTGAAAACGTTGAGAGCAAAAGGCATTTTAACATGGTATGGGACAAGTACGAAAGATCGCAGTCAATACTATAAATTAGAAATGAAATAAAAACGAAGAAAAACGAAGAAAAACGAAGAAAACATAGTTACTAATTAGTGAATTTATAAAGTAAGCTTACTTTTAAATTCATGAAATTCATTCGCTTTATAGTTTTGCAATTCAATTGTTTGTATGGGAATGTGATTTGTATTATCCATCGTTTCACAACAAATAACGAAACGAAGAAAAACGAAGAAAAACGAAGAAAAATAAATCGTTGTTTCTCAATTACATAAGCTCCGAAAACTAAAAAGTGATAACCCTTTGATAACCTCTCGATTTTTAAAAGGGTTATATATGTAAAAATTGAGGATTTATCTCTTAAAATTACTTGATTTTAGTGATAATTTACCATAAATATCATGATGTAGAAAAAACCAGGTCTTAAGAAAGCTCGTAAAGCATCACAATTTAGTAAACGTTAATTCGA
>ERZ772953.380-NODE-380-length-13982-cov-3.105766_pt1 | contig 13982 bp, 8 predicted proteins | sample MGYA00580685_ERZ772953 | MGnify/ENA primary metagenome ERZ772953 (study PRJEB29015, sample SAMEA2738080) | human oral metagenome | biome: human oral; feature: human-associated habitat; material: saliva | place: China | collected 2209 ...
CAATAATTCCACAATATGCATTACGCGGATATGGCGATCAATTTCGCCTTCTTTGTAAAGTCGATCTAACATACCTTCAATATTCATCAAGCAAGCCATATCAGAACCTGCTACAATGTTAGCGCCAGAATCAGCGATATTCAACGCTTTTTCTCGTGTCATAACAGCGGAAATTTCAGGATTTTTTACTGTGAAAGTACCACCAAATCCACAGCAACGTTCTGCACGATGCAATGGTAAGTATTCTAAACCTTGAATGCCTGCTAACAGTTTCATAGGTTGTTCTTTGATTCCCATCAAGCGTGTTACGTGGCAAGATTTATGGTATGTCACTTTATCATTAAAGCGCGCTCCCACATCAGTGACACCTAATACGTCAACGATGAATTGTGTGAACTCATAAATTTTAGAGCTCAATTTTTCAGCTCGTGCTAACCATTCTGGTTCATCTTTTAAAATATGATGATATTCGTCGCGAATCGCGAACGCACAAGAGCCAGACATGCTGACTACATAGTCAGCGTTTTCGAAGCATTCGATTGTATTCTTAATTGCATCCATAGCTGCGTCATTGTAACCGGAGTTAGTAAACATTTGTCCACAGCATACTTGTTTCTTAGGTACTACAAGCTCACAACCTAATCTTTCAAGTACTTCTACACCAGCCATACCTACATGAGGGTAGAACATGTCAATCAAACACTGTTGGAAAAGATGAATTTTCATATTATCGTCCTCGTCTTTTCTAGTACTTAACCTAATAAAAAATTTTGATATGTATGTGTTATGGCAATTTTTAGTAGTGAATTTTTCAACTAAATTTCTGCCCTGAACATTACTTATGCTTTCAAATAAATATTCAAAAGCTCATCGCTATAATTATAAATTAATCATGTAGATATTGTCCAAAGAATTGCTATATTCGTATGTACCCTTTTATTTCTTATATCGTTATGACTTTTTGTAATAGCAAACATTGAATTTTATCACATCTATTATTTCATTTATCATTTTTTCTTGTAAAAGCCCCATAAAATCTAGATTTTGCGAATGTTTATCATTTTGCATTTTTAACTACTAGAAAATCAACTTTTATCTATATTTCATTCTATATTTATATAATCAAACTTAATTTTTCAAATTCATGTAAGTTTTATCCTTATATATTACATTTTCTTATAGTAGTGTATAAATTTAAAAAGTGTTATAATTTATTTTATATAAGTATAGTTTGAAAGGAGCCCTTTTCATGAAACTAAATAAATTATCTTTGTCTTTAGCAATTACATTGGCCCTTGGTTCTACATTCAGCATGGCTCACGCTGAAACAACTGCGACTCATATAAAATCCGAAGTATCTAATGTGGCTACTAGAGCTGAAGTTTCTGCTAAGGCGGATGAACACCGTGTTGATACATCTGTTAAAAACGATACTAAACGTATTGATACATCCGTAAAAAATGATGCTAAACATGGTAGCACAGTTGTAAAACGTGATGCAAAACATGCTGATGCATCTGCTAAAAACGCTGCTAAACGCACTGATACATCCGTAAAAAACGATGCTAAACGCGTTAACACTTCTGTAAAAAATGATGTTAAACGCATTGATACTTCTGTAAAAAATGATGCTAAACGTGTAGATACATCTGTAAAAAATGACGCTAAACGCGTTGATACATCTGTAAAAAATGATGTTAAAGAAGATGCTGCTAAAGTAGAAGGTAAAAAAGCTGTAAAAGCTAAAGAAAACTTACCTGCTGGTATATACCCTGACACAAAAGATAACTGGGCTCGCGATGCTATCCAAGCAATGACACAAGCCGGTTACCTTTCTGGTTATGCTGATAATACATTCAAACCTAGTGCACAAATTACTCGTGAGCAAGCAGCTGCTATTTATGGCAAAGTGCTACAACACAACTTAAACGAACAAGAATTAGCGGAGATTGCAACAAAAGAATCCTCTACCTCCTACTCTGACGTGGAAGCAGATCGTTGGTCTAGCTCTGCTATCAAATTAGTTAGTGCTGCAGGCGTAATGGAAGGCACATCTAAAACAGCTTTCACACCTAGCAAAACTATGGACCGCGAACAATTCGTTGCATCCGCCGCTAGCCTAGCTAAAAAATTAAATCTTTCTACACCTGTAAAAGCAGAAAAAGTAACATTTAAAGACGAAGCTAGCATCTCCTCTGCTTACTTGGCAGATATCCAATACATGGCTCAACGTGGCATCATAGCATCTGGGGCAACAGAAAACTTTAACCCTAAACAACCTGTAACAAGAGCACAAGCGGCAACAATCTTGAACCGCATGCTTAATGGTGCTGGCCTTGCAACACCGAAACACAGTACAACTGAAGCTAAAGCTGAAACAACTGTAAAAGAAGATATAAAGAATGCTGATACAGCAATCGAAAAAGAGGCCTCCAAAGAAAATAAAGATGCAAAAAAAGATATGTCCAAAACTGATAAAGACATGAAAAAAGAGGCAGAAAAGGCAGATAAAGTAGCCAAAGCTGAGGCAAAAAAAGCTGACAAAGACTTAAAGGGCAACAAAAATGCTACAGTAGCGGAAAAAGCTGAACCTACTCGCACAGTTCGCCCTGTTCGTCGTAGCACACTAAAAGCACTTGATCAAAAGCAACAAGCTGCATTAGAAGACAAAGTATTTTCTGAATTAAATAAAACTTATAAAACAGAAGATGCATTCCAAAATTACGGCGTAATGTACTGGCGTGACAACCAATTACACGTAGCTTTGAAAACAGACAGCGATATTTCCACTGTAAAAGCTAACCTTGCAAACCGTGGTGATTCCACTGTAAATAACTATGTTATAGTTGAATCTTCCCAGTACAGCCAAGCTGAATACGATGCAATTGATACAAACTTCCGCAACTACTACAACAAAAATGAAAAAGCAGGTACAATTCTAGCTACATTCCCTGATGTAGAAAATAACCAACTTTACGCAGTTGTATCTACAGCATCTAAAGAAACACAACAAGGGATCTCTAAATTATTCGGTTCCAAAGTAAAAATGACAGTAAAACGCTAATCGGCGTTACACTTAACCAGCCAAGGCAGCGTATACTCAATAGTACTACGCTGCTTTGTTGTATATCACAATGCATGCCAACTAATTGACTATGATGCGACGGATATAGCTTTTTATGCTGGTGAAAGTTTATATTCTACGGCTATCGCGCATTAGCCTTTACCATGATTAGGAAGGATTTTTATGTACAAGAATACCCCTTACGCATTACGTGCCCTCGTGCTCGGCACATTATTGACTACAACAGGCCTTGGTTTTGCTTCTGCAAACACAACCACTACAACTCATGCTTCTGCAACCACTGTTAAATCCACTAAAATGGAAACTACTAGAGCAGATGTAGCTAAAACAGAAGTAGCTAAAATGGATGTCGATAAAACGGAAGCAACCAAAATCGAAACAGCTAAAATTAAATCTACTAATACTGCATCACCTGCAATTGTAAACACCTCTATTGGTACACCTCAAGATATTCAAAAAATCCGCGCCCACATCTTTACAGATGTGCCTAGTGATTTTTGGGCAGCTAACTCGATTAGCACTGTAACAAAAGCAAACCTAATGAAGGGGTATTCCGATGGTACATTCCGACCTAACCAACCTATGACACGTGAAGAAGTAGCAGCGCTCTTCAACAATATCACGGATGATGGTACGGCTGCCTTTTTATCAAGTAAATTTAAAGATATTACATCTGACCGTTGGTCTGCTCTTGCTATTGAATCTGTAGCGCGCAAGAATATCATCAGCGGATATGGCGATGACACATATAAACCAGAAAAATATATGTCTCGCCAAGAGTTTGCTGTAGTAGCAGATAACTATATCCATTATTTAGGATATATCACTGAAGACCCAACAGTTCTTGATAATATATCCTATGGAGACCAAAAATTCGTGGCTCCTTGGGCACAAGATGCCGTTCGCGAGCTTGCCTATCTTGGGTTCACAAACTACGCTCCAGGTACATTGTTTAACCCTGAAAAATATGTAACTCGTGCAGAAGCTGCGGAAATTGCGTACCGCATGACACAAACAGAACAAGCACTTGCCTTCCATAACACATTGTTCAAGCAACAAGTAGAAAATAAAACAGCTAATATCATCGACAAAGCATTAGGCTATGGCAATGATTTCACCAAATTTCGTCAAGACGGGGCCCTCTTCTGGGAGGCAGGCCAATTACATGCATCTTTAACGGATCAAAAGAAAACTGACCTCGTCTCCAAAGCAATTACAGAAGCTCATGATCCACAGCTAGATAGAACTGTAGTCGTATCAAAAGGTAAATTAAATCAGGCCCAACTAGAGGAGTATCAATCTGATGCCATCGCCCTTTACCAACAAAAAGAACCTCAAGGAAAGATTCTTTCCATCTCCCCAGATACTGATACGAGTGCCCTTCTCATTACCGTTGACTCTATTCAAAAATCGACGTTGAAAGCATTTAAAAAGAAATTCCATGATAATGTATTCTTACAATTACCACCGGAACCACTTACAAACTCAGATGGAAACATTCAATTCCCATTACCGCCACGCGTAAACTATTATAACGACAAACAATAAGTAGATAAAAAAGAACCGCCCCCTTAGGAGCGGTTCTTTTCACAATTAAACAGCTGTTACTATACACACATAATCGAATTTACACAGTTCGATTATTTTTTTGTTACATCATTTTCGCGGTCACGCAAGATACCAACTGGTACATATATAGTACCTGCGCTATGGATTGCATCTACGTCTTGTTGCAAGATCATTACAACGGAATAATCATCTGTTGTGTAGAATTCAGTAGGCATTTTATCGATATTTACATCGCCACCTAATTTATCTTTCACATCTTGATTATTATTAATCGCATTCACCAATTCTTTTTTATTAAGACCACCAAGATCGTACAAGGACAATTGGCGACCTGTTGTGGTGTTAAATGTGAAACCTTTTACATAGTTTACACCATTGGCATCATGATCACGCATTGTATATGTGTGAATCAATACGCTGAAAATACCGTTTTTATCTGTTTTAACATCATAGTACATAACTACATTTGTTTTATCAGATTCTTTAGCATTTAACTTTTCTACATCATTTTGTATTTTAGAAACATACTTTTTGATGGTCGTATTAATTGCTTTTTCTACCGCAGGGCTAACAGATTTAACCTCTGGGAATACTAAATCCAAATGATCTGTAGTAGATTCCACAGGTGATACAGCAACCTCTTTGCGATCCATATAACGGTCCGCATTTGGAGCTACCACTTCAACTGCATTACGATCTACTTTAGACGCTTTAGAGCGCAACGCACGGTTCTGCTCAGGTGTAGCAGTGCTAGAAATACGATATGTTAAATCATTACGATTTACACGTTTCGCATTTGTTTGATTTGCTTGTACATTTACAGTATCTTGCGTTACAGGTATTACTTCGCTTGCTGCGAAGGAGACTACTGGCAATGCAGCAGCCATCATGATGAGTACAGACTGTTTTAATTTCATTGTTTAACCTCTTATTGTTCTTGCTCAGCTTTCATAGCAAGAGCTTCTTCTTTATTGAACTTGTGTGTAACAACACGGCGAACAAGATAGAGACCAGCGAATATGAATGCAAGCAATCCTAACCATTGTGCTGTGCTTTCAAATTCAGGACCTACTAATTCAAGTGGAGATTCACCACCACCAGTTGTAACAGACAATACAATAATAACAGCTATGATTACACCAATCAAGCTTTCACCAACGATCAGACCAGAAGCAAAGAGAACACCGCGGCGATTGGATTGCTCTACATCGTAGTCAGCAAGCTCACCGGCACGCATTTTAGCACGAGCTACAAGATAACGACCTACGAAATAGCTGATGAAAGAACCAATAATAAGTGGTACTTCTAAAGTAGGTGGTAAATAAATACCCATACCAACAGCCAACGGAGGCAATGTTAAGGTAGCAGTTGTGCTCTTGAGAATCAAATTGACGATAATCGCCACAACACCAACGCCAACGCCGATTAAGATATAATCCCAATCCATGCTAGAGTTGAAGATACCTTGCGCAATGGTAGTCATCAAAGTCGCTTGAGGAGCAGATAATGCAGCGTTTGGATCCATTTCAGTACGTGGTAACGCACCTGTGAAACCATATGCTTGGTAAAGCAAGTTAAGAACTGGAGCAATTGCAATGGCACCGGCTACAGAACCAAGTAACAAGGCAATTTGTTGACGCCAAGGTGTAGCACCAACGAGTTGGCCAGTTTTCAAATCTTGTAAATTATCATTAGAAATAGATGCAATCGCAATAACTACGGATGTCATAAAGATAGCCATAGCGGTAGCGAACTGAACACCTTCTTGTGTAGCAAATAAATTATTTTCCGCTGCGATAAAGTATACAACTAAGGAAGAAATAATAGTCGCTAAAATACCGATACCAGAAATTGGAGAAGCAGATGTACCGATAAGGCCTGCCATATAGCCACATGCTGCAGCTACGAAGAAGCCAATCAATAAAGCTACTACGATACCTACTACAACGAGTGTCCACATTAAACCTGCACTAATAGGTACGACAGATACGAAATCCCAGAATGTAAATACTAATCCAATAAGAATAAGTATGAATACACCTAAAACGGATTTTGTACTCATATCTGTATCCATGCGATGCAATTCACGTTCAGCAGAACTGCTATTCATAGATTTTACAGAAATCTTCATGCCTTCGATGATAGGTTTGATTAAGGTAATCAAAGTCCAAATCGCTGCGATACCGATAGCACCAGCACCGATGAAACGAACTTTAGATTTCCAAACAGCCATTGCAAACTTGGCAGTAGCACCGCCATCTGGAGCAAACATATTAGTGAAGTAAGGTACGAAGCCAGCCCACGCGATGAGTACACCAACGAGGATAGCGATACCAGAGGCGATACCAATAAGATAACCAGCACCTAACAACGCTGTAGAGAAGCCCAAAGGAATTTGAGTAATCCCTTTGCTACCTACAGGAATCCAAAAGCTCATGCTATCGCCAAGCACTTTGAAACCATTTGCACAAAGGCTAATAAGGCCAGCTACAAAGCCACCGGACACGATATCGGTCATACCGGAGCTAGATTGAGGGCCTTGTTCACCATTGTGAGAGCCAACCTTTAAAATTTCTGCTGCTGCACGGCCTTCAGGATATGGTAGATCGCTATTCACTACCATGGCACGACGCAATGGAATGGTGAATAATACACCTAGAGAGCCACCACAGGCACAGAGCAAGAATGTTTGCCAGAATGGAAAGCCGTTCCAATACCCAAGCATGAGTAAACCTGGCAAGATAAAGATAATGGCGGACAATGTACCAGCGGCAGAAGCCTGCGTTTGTACCATATTATTTTCAAGAACATTAGAATCCTTGAAGAACCGTAAAATTGCCATTGAAATAATAGCAGCCGGAATGGATGACGAGAACGTCAAACCTACCTTCAAACCGAGATATACGTTAGATGCTGTAAAAATAACAGTAATCAATGCACCAAGTAGCATCCCACGTAACGTCAGTTCCGGCAGATGAAGGTCATGGCTCGTAAAGTCATGTTTCATAAGTACTTACCTCCTCTGTGAAATCATAAACTTAAAACAATATACTAAGCTACTTTCATTTTATCGTGTTAAAGCGATGATTTCAATATATATGCGATATTTATAATGTATACATTACGAGGAAGCGATAGGTGTATATGCGCATTATGCATATACACCTATCAATTATATGAAAATAGAAATCATTCTCTTTTATTCTATACAAATATACAGGATTTTATATAATTAAAGTACCGACAGTAGGGTCGGCATGTCTTTTAAGGAGGTTGTAAACATTATGGAAACAAGAATTGAATATGATTCAATGGGACCAGTCGAAGTCGACGCTAGACGAATTTACGGACCTCAAACGCAACGCTCGTTCAATAACTTTAAGATCGGTGACCACCGCATCCCTATTGAACAAATCAAAGCGCTTGCGCTTGTCAAAAAAGCATGTGCTTTAACCAATGCAAAGTGTGGCGCAGTAACTGAGGAAAAAGCGAAACTCATCGCTCAAGTAGTAGATGAAATCGTGGACGGCAAATGGGATGAAGAATTTCCGTTAACCGTATTCCAAACAGGTTCTGGCACACAAACTAACATGAATGTGAACGAGGTAATCGCTCACCGGGCTAAACAGTTAGATGAAAGCAATCCGCTTCATCCTAACGACGATGTAAACCGCGGCCAAAGTACAAACGATACATTCCCTACAGCAATGCATATCTGTGCGTACTTTGAAATTACAAAACGCGTAATTCCTGCATTGGACGGCCTTATCGAATCCTTTGAAAAATTGCAAAAAAAAGGGAAAGGCTTGCAAAAAGTTGGTCGTACCCACCTACAAGATGCTACTTTTATCATGGTAGATCAAGAAATTAGCGCCTTTGTGGACGGCCTAAAAACTGCCAAAACTATGCTCCTTCAAAATGCTGACCATCTCCTCGACGTAGCCCTCGGCGGTACTGCCGTTGGTACAGGTGTGAACACGCCTAAAGGCTATCTAGACGTTATGGAAACTGTATTACCAGAGGTAACAGGCGCTCCATTCCGCGTGAAGAACAACAAATTCCAAGGACTTGCCCTCAAAGATGCGTTCATGATGGCTCACGGGGCACTCAATACGTTAGCTACTACACTATTCAAAATCGCTAATGATGTTCGTTTCTTAGGCTCTGGCCCTCGCTGTGGCTATGGCGAATGGCATCTTCCTGAAAACGAACCGGGCTCCTCCATCATGCCAGGCAAGGTAAATCCTACACAATGTGAAGCCTTGACCATGGTATGCGCCCAAGTATTCGGCCATAACACGACGATGACGCTTTGCGCAGGTAGCGGTGCATTCCAATTGAACGTGTACATGCCTATCATGATCTATGACTTTGTTGAAAGCTGTCGCCTCCTTGCAGATGCTATGAATTCGTTCACAACACACTGTATCGACGGTGTAGAATTCGTACCTGAAAAACTCAACTTCTTCGTAGAACAATCCCTCATGATTGCTACATCCTTAACACCATATATCGGCTACGATAAGAGCGCTAAGGTGGTAAAAGAAGCGTACAAACGCGGTTGCTCTATCAAAGAAATCATCTTGGAAGAAAAACTCATGACCGAAGACGAATTTGCTGAAGCAGTTCGCATGAAATAAAATCTCTCTCATCTCTATGACATATCTGTAACATCCTCTCATACCTCAAATGGACGGAAAAAGCCCCGATACATTATGTATCGGGGTTTTCTAGTTATTACGCCACTCCATCAAAGAATGTAATGACTGTAATTTCTCGTGGGCAGTTGATACGGATTGGGAACCAGTGTCCTGTACCATTATTAACGTAGCACACGCTTTGTTCTTCTACATAGCGACCTTTTGTATATGGTGTGCCCGTTGGTACTAAGGGCATGCCCATGAATACGATTTGACCTCCGTGTGTATGACCAGATAGAGTCAATGGAATTTTACGTTCAATAGATTCTTCGAAGAATTCAGGGTGATGCGCCAATAGGATAACAAAGGCATAGTCCGGAATGCCAGACAAAGCTTTATTAATCATCGCTTCTCGGTTATCCTTTTTACGATCGTTATCGTACGCAACGCCCGCAATATATACAGGTTGTTTGCCACCCATGATTTGAATATTACTATTCACGAGAATATTCATAGGTGTATTTCGTTTAAGTGAATCCAGTACTTTATTTACATCGTGATGATACTCGTGATTTCCCAAGATAAAGTCAACGCCATCTGGGATTTGTTTTGCAAAGGTTGTTAGTCTTTCACAGACTTGCGGCAACCATGCAAGCTTATCAATGAGGTCACCAGTGATAACAACGCGATTAGGTTTTTGTAAAAGCGCTAATTTCAGGATTTCATCAAAGTCATCTAAGTCGATACTCGGTCCTATATGAATATCACTAAGTTGTACAATTTTATAGTTTTTCAACCCAGGTGGTAGGTTCGTGTAGCCAAAGCTTTCATGAGTTACCACTACCTCTTGTTGACCCGCAAAGGCAGCATAGCTAGAGCCACCGATAGTAGCCAACGGCACTATAGTTGCAGCAGTTCTAAAGAAGGCGCGACGCCCCGTTCTATTTTCCTCTGGTGTTTTGCCCCAAATCTTATTGATTGTCCAATATAATAGACTAAGTATGATAAATACAGGAATCGCTAGAAATACGCCAAAGAGGAATCCGTAGCTTTCGGTACGGAACATATTCATCAAAGGATAGTACATCGTACCATATAAATCCACTTGATTGAGTATATAGTATCGGATAGCAGCAAACCACGCACCGATAATGATTATATAGCCCACCCAGGCAGGCCATTTCTTTTTAGGCTTCCACAAGTTGAGGAATAGAGCCCAAAATCCTACCAACCCTATTACGAGGATGGCAGAAAAAATAATATTAAATAGAATTCTCATTCATTGCTCCTACAAATTATTTTGCGATTTCCGTCAATTTACCATGAGGACCCGCCCAAGCATAGTCGGAGAACTCATCGCGCTTGATGAGCATCCAGTCCTTTGGCAATTGCTGTTGGATATCTGCAATCGATATATTATTCGCATTCCCTGTGTACGTTAAATCACCACGAAATGCTTTCATAAACCATTTTCGATGAGAGAAAATATGTGTTATCTCTTTTACAAGCACTGGTTGTAAGGATAGGTCAAAGCCAAGGGGCTTAACCAATTCCTCGAGACCTCGTTCTCCTTCGTCAAAGGCCGATACCATTTCTACAGTTGGAAACTCCCACATGGACCGTAAAAGCCCACGATTCGGCCGTTTATGCAACAAATAATAGCCTTTATAATTCAAGATGCCCACGAATAAAGGCACCTCTACTACCTTTGTTTTCTTGATGCGCACAGGCAGTTTATCTGTATCTTCATGTTGATAGGCAGCGCACATATTTACAATAGGACATTCCCCACAACGTGGAGTTTTTGGAATGCACACAGCAGAGCCAAAGTCCATCAAAGCTTGGTTAAAATCACCAGGTCGATCGTGAGGCAAAGTCTCCTCTACGATAGCCGTAATAGCCTTTTTACCCTTAGTGCTTAAAATATCGTCAAAGATACGATATAAACGAGCATAAATGCGCAATACATTGCCATCTACAGCCACTTCTGGTTCATTGTACGCCATAGATAGTACGGCTCCAGCCGTATAAGAACCTACGCCCTTTAAGGACTCCATGGTCTTACGATCATGAGGCACGATACCACCGTAATTTTCAACAACATCCTTTACACCGAGCCGTAAATTACGAGCACGACTGTAATAGCCAAGCCCTTGCCATGCGTGAACCACCTCATCTTCGGAGGCCTTTGCCAAATCCTCCAAAGTTGGGAATAGACGCATCCAGTTGTCATAATAGGGCTTCATAGCCTCAATGCGCGTCTGCTGGCTCATCACCTCGGAAACCCAAATCTTATAAGGGTCCCCACAATCTCGCCACGGCAACTCCCGTTTATGTACATCATACCACGTTAATAGCTGTGGCACCCACTTTGGGTTCTTTTTATCAGTCATATTACCTCAAAATAGTATAAATTATGGAGCATATTACCACTCTCATGGTCATATATCCCCTTTTTACATTTTAAAATCCACCAAACCATCATTTTGATGTTAGTAAATTTATATTAATAATTAAATAGGTATACTCTAAAATTCGTCGGCATAGTATAAAGAATACCTATATTCGACAATATAACACAAATAATCTATACGTATCAGCCGTTAATATACAGATCAATGCGCGCCAAGTGTTCGCTTTCAAGAACGTTATCAACAGTGGTCAAATCCATCTTGTCCACCATGTTATTATCTCGGCCGAACACAATAGGTCCTTTTAATTTCTTTCCTTCTAACAACATCGGCAACCATCTACGGTCACCATCCCACATATGTTCGTAAGGAATTTGATTCGGTTCTAGCCAATGAGGCTCCATTTCGTCTGTTTCCTCTACAGTACCTGTGAAAGTACGCAAGAAATACACATAGCTTACGTGCGTTAAACTTTCATCAAAAGGAAATTGAAAATCAAAAACCGCTACACATTCTAAGTCTTCCGGTCGCCCTTGAAGGCCAGATTCCTCGAATAATTCGCGAATGGCACACTCTCGGAAGCTTTCACCATTATCTAGTTTACCCCCGAAACCATTATATTTATCAGCCCCAAAACCACGCTTCTTACGCCCTAGTAATATACGATTTTGTTCATCAATGGGAAATACTAGTGTCGTCGGTTTCATGGGACCTCCTTAGTCATAAAAATAACACTCTATTATTATACCATTATTTTATGTACGAATGCGCTAGTTGTGGTATGATTAAGAGTATAGAGTTTCTTGCAAGGAAGGAGGCACATGATGAACAAACCACTTAGATTTAATATCGAATTAGGGCGCACAAAGCCCGTCAATATTCGCAATGAACAAGTGCGTTGTCCCTTCTGTGATCGTTCCAAATTAACAGATATCCTAGATACGTCAGGTCATATTATATGGCTCATGAACAAGTATCCTGTATTAGAAAAAACTTGGCCTACCGTCATTATCGAAACGGAAACTGACGAAGGCGAGTTTTCTACCTTACCTGCGGACGAAGCGGCTCACATTCTCCAGTTTGGTCTCGATAAGTGGCGCGAAACTCGTCAGCGTAAAGAGTTTAAATCCGTACTCTTCTTCAAGAATTACGGCTATATGTCCGGCGGTTCTATTCGCCATCCACACAGCCAAATTATAGGCCTTGAGAATTACGATTATCACAAAGATATTACGGTTCAAAATATGGAGGGCTGGCTCTTACACGAGGATCAGGATGTGCGTATCACCTTGTCCACCCATCCAATTATCGGGTTCTTTGAGTACAATATTCGCTTCAAACCAGATGCGCCAGTTCGTGCTGTAGCCCTTCGACTACAGCAAATTTTGCGCTATGTATTGCACAGTGTAGCCAACTTTAGCCAGTCTTATAATTATTTCGTATACAATCTTGAGGACGGCTATGATTACATCAAGGTAGTAGCTCGTTATGTAACGACGCCCCTCTATGTGGGCTACAAGATTCCTCAAACTTGCGATGAGGAACGAGCTGCAAAAATCATGCACGATATTACACCGTACTTCCATGCAACAAAATAGTTCTGAATATAAATAGTTCTGACCACATATAATTTTGAACATATATGATTATAATCATACATAATTTGAAAGGATTTTTATGAAAGTATTTGCCATCGGCGACCTCCATCTATCTGGCAATCCTCCCACAAAGCCGATGGATATTTTTGGCCCTCACTGGAATGATCACTGGGCCCGCATCAAAGAGCATTGGAATGCCAATGTAACAGATGAAGACATCGTCTTTCTCGTAGGTGACATGAGCTGGGCTCTCCGCCTTGAAGAAGCGGCCTGCGATTTACAAGAAATTGCATCCATGCCTGGTAAAAAATATATGATTCGTGGCAACCATGATTATTGGTGGGCATCAGCAAACAAGATGCATAATCTCATGGGTGACGCTATTACCTTTATACAAGGTCACGGCACCGCAGAAGTTATCCAAACCGAAGAAGGGCCGCGCCTTATTGCATTCGGTGGAACACGCGCCTATCTCTGTCCTGGAGACTCACACTTTTCACCAGAAACGGATCAATCCATTTACGAAAGAGAATTGATGCGTACCGAAGCAGCACTACAGGAAATGGATAAGGCAACGGCCTATTTATCATCAACATCTGATTTAAGTATAGATATAGAAAATATTCCTGTAACAAAGTTATTGTTGCTACACTACCCTCCATTCAACGAGTCCAACGCA
>ERZ772953.381-NODE-381-length-13953-cov-2.560081_pt1 | contig 13953 bp, 13 predicted proteins | sample MGYA00580685_ERZ772953 | MGnify/ENA primary metagenome ERZ772953 (study PRJEB29015, sample SAMEA2738080) | human oral metagenome | biome: human oral; feature: human-associated habitat; material: saliva | place: China | collected 2209 ...
CAGACACTGAGCGCACTCTCACCGGCAGTGATCGCCGATTGCATGCTCCATCGCAACCGGGTCGTAAATATCATGCTCTCGGATAAGAACACAGATCCCAATTACGACGTGCTCGCCGTATACATGAACCACGGTCCAGATACCGGCATTTACGTCACTGATGAAGTCTCTATCCGAGTACTTGCCCGTGAATACAACTACTCAATTTCACCTAAAGAACTTGACCACGTGATCGACATGCTCAGGGATAATGCTCCTCGCGTCATGGTGAACACCAACCGCGATCTCGTGGCAGTTAACAACGGCATCTTTGACTATAAATCAAAGCAACTGTTGCCGTTCACACCTGAGATCGTCTTTACCGCGAAATCTGCGATCGACTACAAGGACAACCCAGTCAACCCCGTCATTCATAACGATGCAGACGGTACCGACTGGGACATCGAATCGTGGATGGATGATCTCAACGACGATCCCGAGATCGTGAACCTCCTGTGGGAGATCATGTCGGCCATCATCAGGCCAAACGTCGCTTGGGACAAGACTGCATGGCTTCTCTCCGAAGTTGGCAACAACGGTAAAGGCACGCTTCTCACGCTCATGCGTAACCTGTGCGGTGAGCGTGCGTGGACTTCTATCTCCGTTGCCGATTTCGGCAAGGATTTCCACCTTGAGCCTCTCATCAGGACCAACGCGGTCCTTGTCGATGAGAACGATGTCGGTGAATATGTCGATAAGGCGGCAAATCTCAAGGCTGTCATCACCAATGATGTCATCTTGATCAACCGCAAGAACAAGACCCCTATCGCATACCAATTCAGGGGTTTCATGGTGCAGTGCGTGAACGACACGCCTCGGTTCCGAGACAAGTCTGGCTCGCTTTACCGTCGGCAGCTCATCATCCCGTTCAACAAGTCATTCACGGGTGCTGAGCGCAAGTACATCAAGCAGGACTACATGCACCGCACCGAGGTGTTGGAATACGTCCTCCACCGTGTGCTGAGCGGCAGCTTCTACGAGCTGTCTGAGCCCGCTGCCGTCAAAATGGCGCTCCATCAGTACAAGATTGAGAACGACCCCGTCCGAGCGTTTGTCGAAGAGTTCCTCGATCGTATGGTCTGGGATCTACTTCCGTGGCGATTCCTCTACGCGCTCTATCGCGCGTGGCTTGTCAAAGACCAGCCGTCTAACCCACCACTGGGCTATAACAAGTTCGTCAAACATTTGACACTTGTGCTACAAGACACGCCCGATGAGGGTAAGAACTGGATCGTCACGCCAACCGCTGTGCGTACACAGAACCGCATTGTCGGTGATGAACCACTGGCTGTTGAATATGATCTCAACGAGTGGATTGACATCCAACCAGCAGGCGGATCCGTCCGCAAGATTGGTATTCCTCACAACATACCGATCTCCACGCGAGGCCTCCTACGAGCCACGGCTGCGTCATCGACAGGTTCTACTGGATCAACGGATGACGATCAAGACAACCAAGACAGCACTCATGCTGTGAACTAACCATTCAGACACACGACCCCTGCTCCCCCACATACAAACCGGGACGAGTCAGGGGTCGTGATCCATTTATTCAACCGTGAACACCGCAATTTCCCCAGGTGTTCAGAAAGGATCCCCAATGATTCTGGAACACACCACCCACGCTGGATACATTCGTCAGAACGACGTGTACACAGATCCCAACGGCGTCAACTACACCGTCTACCAGGACACTGACGCCGACGATCCCAGGTCGTGGCTCACACACGAAGAAGCGGCTCTGATTGTCATCAACGCCGATCGCAACACGCGAACCGACGACATCAATGACTACAATGACAACCCGGTCATCAACGATCTTCTTCAAGTCATGGAGAAACATGACATCGATAATCCAAGCGGCATCTCATCCACGTGGTTGGAAGAATGGATTCATAACACCAAACGAGATCGCCCCTCATATGACATCGAGATGATGACAGTTCACACCAGCCAATCCAGCTGGTTCACTGTCATCGCAGCAGTCAAGGAGGGTTACGGTTCAGCTCGTGACAACATTGACACCTTTGCCGCATGGGCACGTGGTGACGTGTGGGTCGTATCGCCCGATCACCCCGATTACGACACACTGCGCGGCATCTACGCCGATGATCCCGAAAGTGCCGCCAAGCACTACATCGAGAACTACATCCCGTATGAGCCACCTCAGCTAGAGACGCTCTTCTAAACGACATATCACAACGAAAGGGGGTAGCTCATATGAAGCGAACCACCTATAAAAAGGCTCGCTTTGTCTTCTGGGACATCGAGTCACTCACTAACGTGTTCACCGTCGCTTTCTTCGACCGAGAAACCCGCGCTCTCGACGTGTTCTATCTCGTCGACGTGGGTACTCCCGTTGGTGACGCACTGCGTCAGCACGACCTGGACCACCACACGGTGCTCATGGCTATTCTGAAGCGCAACCCGGCATGGGCTCGCCTGTGGAAGCACGGTGAAACTCCCATCCTACGACTGCATAACCTGAGTACGTGGCAAGCCAACCACACTCTGGCTCACATCATTGGGCTCAGCGATGCAGCTTCTGTGAACGACCCACGTTCCCAGAGCACGTACTTGCGAGAGTATCGACCCGTGTGCGACACGGATCCGAACTACGATCCTGAGGTTCACCCGTTCGTGTGCGGCTACAACTCCGCCAACTATGATACGACCCTCATGGCCATCTATCTCGCAAGCGTCATGGAAAGCATTCAGGAGCCTGTCCGCCAGGCCCGTGAGCGTGCCATGCTCGCCTCGACAGACGATGAGAAACGTCGTATCTACGAAGAGATGATGGACACATGCAAGCTTGCATTCCAACGCACCGCCCCTGTGACCGCAAAGGCGATCCGCAAGCATAATGATGCGCTCTTCACGGATGAGTACATCCGTCAGATGCCGTCGTACCTCACCTCTTCTGCTGTTGCTAACGGTAAGGGCTGGGACGGAACCGCCAACAAGGTCAGGCGAGCCATGCTGCATTCAGGTCGACACCTCGACATCGCACGCTTCAATGAGAAGCAGCAACGTGTGGGTCTCAAGCGCCTGCTCGGCATGCTGGGTTATCAGATCCTCGAATCTGATCGATTGAAGCATGACTCAATCATCGAGACGATCGATGACCTCGTTGAAATCATCGCTTACAACGTGAGCGATGTTGTCAACCTGGCATATCTGGCTGATCACCCGACGTACTCAGGTGGTTTCGACCTCAAGCATGCGCTCATGGTCGACTATCCCGAGACTGTCTATCAGGCTGTCGACGGTTCCAAGTCAAAGCCAGACTGTCGACCTAACCGCGTCAGGCGCGATCGCCTCACCCCTGACTCCACCTCAGCCAAGTTCGTTGCGCGCGTTCTCGCGCCCTACGAGAGGCTGAAGGACATCAAAACGGTGTCGTTCATGTATCCATCCAAGCAGCGTGCCCAGGAACTGGGTATCGAACAGTTCGACGTTCTCGAACTGGCCAAGAGCTTCTTCTACGAGAACATCGAAGACAACCGCGCTCGCGCTGCTTTCAATGAAGTCTACGAATATTACGCGAGCATCCGAGGCAAGAACTTCAACGGATCCAAGGCATACGCGGAAGATTACAGTCTGGACCCAGACTGTAACAATGTCGACGGCGATGGGGTCATCGGAGCCTACCGGCTTAATGAAATCCCCAAGCGGGCCACCAACGTTCCCTACTTCCGAGCGGACGGGACACCGACATCGTGTTTCGCAACGTTCTCGACAGGTGGTATTCACGGTGCCGAAGCGAACATGGTCCTCTTCAAGGATCACAACGCTGAGGCGAATGCTCTACGAGATCTCATTGACGCGGTCATTGAGACTCTCCATGTTCGCAATCTGCCTGAACCAGAGCAAGCCATGGCCATCCGCAAGAGCATCCGCGTCACCCTGCCCGATGAACGGGTCATCCCGTGGCAGCAGGTCTTGATGAGTAAGTCGTCGCCCAAGCCAGAGCGAGGCGCATTCTTCAAGCCTGTGCGTAACAAAGAGCTATTCCTCAAGCGCAGCGATGGGTCAACCAAGCTTGATCCTAAGTATGCGATGACATCGGTAGCTAAGGCAGTCCACGAGGACTTCTCGTCGTACTACCCCTTGCTGCTCACCAACCTCTCCGCGTTCTACAACGAGGCGTTGGGTGAGGACCGCTACGGCAAGCTCTACCTGGATAAGGAGCGGTTCGGTCAGCTGATGAAGGATCCCTCCATCACAGCTGATGAGCGAGACATGTTCAGCTCCAAACGAAGCGGTGTCAAGCTGCTGCTCAACAGCGCTTCCGGCGCAGGCGACACAGAGTTCGAGGGTTCACCCATCCGCATGAACAACATGATCATCTCTATGAGACTGATCGGGCAGTTGTTCTCCTGGATGATCGGACAGGCTCAGACTCTTGAGGGCGCTCGCATCATCTCGACAAACACCGATGGTCTGTACTCAGCAGACATCGACCTAGAGACAAACAACCGAGTGCTCGATGAGCAGTCTGAGCGCATCCATGTTTTGATCGAACCCGAAGAGCTCCTTCTAGTGTCCAAGGACTCGAACAACCGTATCGAGTTGGCTGTACCACCTGCGTATGCAGACGGTACCGCTAAGCCGCAGGATGCAAAGATTCTCAGTGCATCAGGCTCATCTCTGGCATGTTGGCGCAAGCCATCACCCACGAACTCGTTGGCGCACCCCGCTGCTCTCGATCGAGCAATGGCTGTGTACCTACGGGCTATCGCGGTGGCGAACCCAGATCTCATCAACAAGCCAGTTGATCCAGATACTGCGCGTGACATCATGACCGCGATCGCACACCAGGATGACAGCGTCGAAGCGTTGCTTCTCTTCCAGAACGTGATCGCAGCATCCCCTGGTATGCTCACCTTCCACTACGCGGCTGATCCTATCCCGGTTGATCAGGAGGATTCTCCTGAGCTGGCAGCTCGCAACCCGCGAGCACTCCAGCACTACAACAGGGTGTTCGTTGTCAAGCCGGGCACCAAGGGTGCGGTCTCTTTGCGCGCAGCAGGTGCATGGAAAGTTAACGCCACAGTGGCCCAGTCTCGCAAGAAGCGCGGCGATGCGCATGTTGTGCGCACTAACCCAACTGCTAATGCGATCATGATCGCTAACGGCTATGCACCAGATGCAATGACTGCGCACCAGCTCGGCATTCAACAGGCTCCGGCTGATCAGGACATTTCTGTCCGCAAGATCACCGGCATCGAACCGACCTGGCACATGATGGTCCTCAATGAGGATCTCATGTGTCTGAGCGAGGATCAGCGCCGCGCTCTCATTGAACAACTGGATCTGGATACCTATGCCCAGATGTTCTGTGATTCGTATGCATCTAATTGGATGAATACAATCCCAGAGCAAGAACCGGAACAAGAGTAAAACAACAGGAAGGAGCACACATGCCCAAGCAGGTACGTGTCCGAGGACACACCCTCATCGCTGAGGGGAAGCCGTTCACCAAGTGGGGTGATCGAATCTTCCCCGAAGTGGGACCGGATGACCAGACCAACGTCAAGGGTCGTGCCAAGTGTTCATGCGGAATCATGTCTGACCCCCTCAAGTCAGACAGAGCCCGTATCCGTTGGCACGCTGCCCATAAGCAGGAGGTCATCGCTAATGGGTCGCCCTGAACACTATGTTGAGGGCTACCTTGTCGATGAATGTCGACGCCGGGGGTGGTGGACTGCGAAGTTCACCTCCCCCGGTATGCGGGGCGTTCCTGATCAGATCATTGTCACTCCAGCTACCACCTGTTTCGTTGAAACAAAGAGTGACAACGGCTCTCTCAGACGCCAACAGATCCGAGTCATCACCCATATGCGCCGTAGTGGCGCACGTGTGTACACGGCCTATTCCAGGCAAGAGGTCGACAACATTATCAACGAGCTGCTAGAGCTCAATAACCAACCAACGTAAGAACAACGTAAGGAGATACAACCTATGACTGATACCACCAGTCCCGCAAACAATGACTTGCTCGATGCCACCATCGACCATGATGTCATCGTTTTCACCAAGTCCAGGTGCGTCCAGTGCGATCAGACCAAGCGACTGCTGCATAAGAACAACATCGATTTCCATGAGATGAGCCTTGAGAACGAAAAGATCCGCTTGACGGATCAGCGCTACAAGACTGCGTATGAGTTCGTCACCCAGACGCTCGGCGCACAGGCTGCCCCAGTCGTTCTCGTCAAGAACCATCGATTGATGAACGACATTAAGGCATCCATCTACATGGACGCATCGTTCTGGACTGGGTTCCGACCAGATTTCATCAAGGCCATCAAGCCTAATACCCAGGACTAACAAGCAACAGAGAGAAGGTGGTCTCATATGGGATTCCCTGTGCTGATGGACCAGCAAGCAGCCGCTTCCCAGTTCATCCAGACGAGACCCTATGCGGGCGTCTTCCTGGATATGTCGGGTGGCAAGTCCTTAGCAACGCTCCATGCGTTGTCAAAGATCCAACCGGCAGGTCATGTGCTGATCATTGCGCCGATCAAGATCGCCAGGCTCTCATGGATCTCTGAGATCGAGAAGTGGGGTGTCAACGTTCGTGCGCGATCGTTGATCGTCGACGAAAAGGATCGCAAGCTCTCTCGCGAGCAACGACTCAGTCGTTACGAGGAACTTCTCGATCCGTCGACACCCCCGACTCTCTGGTTCATCAACCAGGAGCTCATCTACGATCTCGTCACGTGGCTACCGCCCCTTGATCCACACGATCGTAAGAAGCTGCCGACACCTGTATGGCCCTTCCCGACCGTCATCATTGACGAATCCCAGGGCTTCAAATCAGCATCTTCGCAGCGATTCAAGGCTGTCAAAGCTGTACGCGGCCAGATCTCACGCATGGTGCTCCTATCGGGCACACCTGCGCCCAACAGCCTGGAGGATCTGTGGTCGCAGGTTTATCTGCTCGATATGGGCCAAGCGCTTGGACCAACGATGACTCAGTACCGTACGACGTACTTCGAATCGAAAGTGCGTCTCGCCAACGGTACACAGGTCAACTGGCAACCTCGCCCTGGTGCGAAAGAAGCGATCTACCAGCGTATCAACCACCTAGTGATGAGTGCTCCAACGGTTGCTCGCAAGCCGATCCCGGACATGACGTTCCACAACATCATGGTCGACATGAGCAACAACTCACGTCAAGCGTACCGAACCTTGGCCAACACCTTGGTCCTCGACATCGCCCAGGCAAACGGCATCGATCCACAGACTGACCGAACACTGAGCTCTGTGTCTGCAACCAACAAGGCGGTGCTACGCACCAAGCTTGTGCAACTTGCTTCGGGAACCATCTATCTCGATGACACCGAGGACGTAGAAACCGAAGAAGAGCTCCAACAATTCGGTGTACATCTCGATGTCTCGATGCTCCCTACTGCGTCGCAGTCTCTGACTGCACCCAACGGGAGGCAGTACGCGATCGTGCACAACGCGAAGGTGACAGCTCTGCTGCATCTTCTGCGCCAGCAAGACAGCCCTGTTCTCATCGCGTATTACTTCACATGTGATCATGACATCATCGCGAACTACCTCATGTTCCACGGCTATGACGTGAAAATCTTCGACGGCACTCGCGCCATGTACGAAGCATGGAACCGTGGTGAGATCGAAGTGATGCTCATCCACCCAGCATCTGCTGGGCATGGGCTCAACCTGCAAGACGGTGGCCACACGCTTGTGTGGTACACACTCCCAGCGTCCCTAGAGCATTACATGCAGACGAACAAACGCCTGCACCGTGTGGGCCAGCAACATCCGGTGAACGTCTATCAGATCCTCACACGAGGCACGATCGACGAAAAGCTGCCCGCTGCTCTGGAGAAGAAGGAACACTTGCAGCAATCGCTCATCGACGCGGTTGAGAAGACTGTCGAAGACATCATGACGTGATGATGTAACACCATCACATTCGCGCAACGGCCTGGATAACCACTCAGGTAAATCTGGGCCGTTGCGTCCCCATATCAACGAGAAAGAGGTGATCACCATGAGCCAACCTCAACCCAGACAACCCCTAGCTGTCAGAGTTCGACCAACATCGATCGATGACGTTATCGGCCAGGACGCAGCACTGGGTAAAGACAGCGAAGGATCCATCATTCGCCACATGCTCGACACATCTGCACCGCCTGTCAGTGTCATCATGTACGCCCCTCCAGCGAGTGGAAAGACAACGATCGCTCGTATCATGGCTGCGACAGCCGGGATTCATTTTGTTGAATTATCAGCAACCTCGGCCAAGGTGTCCGATGTTCGCAAGGTTCTCACCGACGCACAGCACCATCTGAACACAGATGGCACACCAACGATTGTCTTCATCGACGAGATCCATCGATTCTCCAAGTCGCAACAAGATGTACTGCTCCCTGGTGTCGAACACGGCGTTATCAGGCTTGTCGGCGCAACAACAGAGAACCCTAGCTTCTCCGTCAACAGCGCGCTCTTGTCCAGGTGCGTTGTCGTCACGCTGTCAACACTGACCGATGACGACATCTACAAGATCCTCCAGCGAGCGCTCCATCACCCAGATGGGCTGAATCACGATCCAGAGAATACTCTCATCCCCGATGACGTTCTTCGTACCATTGCGATGAACGCATCAGGCGATGCCCGGCAAGCGCTCACACTCTTGGAGACTCTCGATGCCGTGCGTGGCGATCAACCAGCCACGATCGACATGCTGACATCTCTTGCGCCACACGCTATCCAGCGTTACGACCGCGATGGGGATCAGCACTACAACATCGTCTCCGCTTTCATCAAGTCCATGAGGGGCTCCGATCCCGATGCAACGTTGTACTGGTTGGCCAGACTCATCGAAGGAGGCGAGGATCCCAGATTCATCGCGAGACGAATCGTCATCCATGCGGCTGAAGACGTGGGCCTTGCAGATCCATCTGTGCTACCTCTAGCCGTCGCTGCGCAGCAGTGCGTTGCACTGATCGGGATGCCAGAAGCTCGCATCCCGTTGGCCGAAGCAGCACTTGCGGTCGCCACGGCTCCTAAGTCGAACACTACCTACCAAGCGATCGATCGAGCGATCGAGCTGGTAAGAGCTACAGGCTCATTGCCTGTGCCTAAGCATCTGGCCGACGCACACTACCAAGACGCCGCAAAGCTATACGGCAACGGCGTGGGATACAAGTATCCCCACGACTATCCGTATCACGTCGTAGCTCAAGCCTATCTACCTGACGATCTCATCGATCACCCAGAGGCTCAAGTCTTCCGTCTCGATGGCGCAGGTATCGGCCATGAGCAAGTCATCGCTAAGCGCCTACAAGCCATCGAGCACATGACACACGCAAGCACCGATACCGACATGTAACAATCAACGCCCAACGAATCAATAACTGATCAGTTGGGCGTTGATTGGCAGCGTGCGTAGTCGTCAAGAGATCACGGAATCACCAGAGCCGACTCTCGGTAGATTCTATTGACATCTTCGATGCTGTTGGCCTGGACAAGCTTGTCCACACTGACACCGGTCGACGCCGAGATGCTCGACAGCGTATCTCCCGGCTGCACAATGTAGATGCTGCCATGAGCACCATCTACAGGAACAGGGTCCGAAACCGGAGGTACTGGGTGATCAGAGTCTCCTGGTACCTGCGGGTTAGAAGACTCGCCCGGTTTGTCAGCATCCCCTGGTTTCACCGGTTTCACCGGTGAAACACCCGATTGTTGATTCTCGGAGACACTACCGTGTCCCGAGGGTGATTGAGAAGAAACTTGATGGTCAGAGTGGGCTTGAGACTGTGTCGCTGGTCGTTGGTACCCGATGTGAGACCACACAGCCATCAACGCAGCCAAGATCACCACAGCTACGACACCCAATGCGACAAAGACAGCATTGGGGTTCTTCACTGAAGAACCACTCTTCTTATCCTCTCCCATGACACCCTCCTTTCTGATGTTACGTGTACGTGAGATTCTCTCACAAACAATCATACACGCATACACCCGGAAAGGATGGATTATACTGGTGTAGCAGGATAATCAATATCCACAACAAAACAACGAAGGAGACATTACTATGGCTCACCAGATTTCCGCATCGCAGATCCGCCCTGGTTCTACGATTATCCTCCGAGGCAAGATCGAATACGCCCGTGTGCGCAGTCTCATGGGACCTGAAGACATCGACAAGCTCAACGAGACCCGTCGTGCTAAGCGCAAGCCCGGTGCACCGTTCTACCCGCTGGACCGCAACAAGCCGCTCACGCGACTCTCGCTATCCAACGTTGAGGTCGTCTTCAAGAGTCCCGATGGCAAGCCTGATCTGGAAGAGTACTACGTCTATGAGCGTTTGTTCCAGACTCCCGATAAGCCCGAACTAGGCAATCGTTGGAGCATTGACAACAAGGGGAACCGCTTGCCGGTTCTTCTCAAGGTTGTCGACGGCAAGGCTGTGCAGATTACGGACAATGAGATCCCTGCGTCGACCATGTCGATGCCAACGGAGCCAGCACGAGATCAGCTCGTCACCGTTGTTCTCAACGTCTACTCGTCCGGTATGAACGCCAACAACGGCATCGGCCTTCAGACCATCATCTTCGATGGCGAGCCCGAGTGGTTCACTGGTGGCAATTCTGCTGTCAACAACAACGCACTCGCGGCTCTCGGCATCACGCTGAGCGGCCCGATCGTCGCTCAGGAAGGCGTTGTCATGAACGAGCCTGCTCAGCAGGTTGCCGCACCCGTCGCCGCTCCTGTGGCTCCGGCTGTTGCTCAGCCTGTCGCTCCTACTGTTCCGGCTGTTACTGCTGCTCCCGTTGTTCAGCAGGCTGCGCCCCAGAACACGGTTGTCGACGCCACCTCGGGGCTGGCAATGCCCGCCCCTGTGACCCAGGCTGTCGCACCCGCTGCGCCTGTTGCCTCTGTTGCCTCTGTTGCTCCTGTTGCTCCTGTGGTTCCGGCTGCTGCGCAGGCTACGCCTAACCCGCAGGCCGCACAGATTCTCAACGCTGTCGCACAGCAGCAGGCTCCCGTTCAGGCCGATCCCGCATCCGCCTTCGGCGTGACCCCTGAGGCCCAGCCTCAGCCGGTTGCTCCTGAGGCGTCTGTCGATTCCCCCTGGGCCATCTGACAGAGGCTCGTAGAGTCAGCGACACATGATTGAGACGGATGCTGCTCCCACACTGCACCACGCAGTAATAGCAGCATCCGTCTCATCGTTTCCACCATCTCTCATCACCATCACATGTCGACACGAAAGGGCTCACTATGACCGTGTTTTCAGACACATTCAACCCCCGTACTGCGTTCCCCTCGTTCTATAACAACGAAATCATCACGCATGTACTTGGCCCTCGTGCCATCTGGACGGTGTCAGATCCAACCTCAAAGATGCCGATCGACATCAAGCACCTACTCACCGGTTGCTCCGAACAGTGCTCACATCCAGGCCCTGTGCGCGGCGCATGGGCACGCGATGAACGCGCGCTCGTCACTCTCGATGAGCTAACCGCAGGGCTTCCTACAGCAGCTAACTGCGCCATGTTTGTCGACGCCCCATCCCAGGGATGCGTCGTTCTCGACATCGAAAAGACATGCCCCGACGACGTACGTGATGAGCTTCTCGCCATCGGCGCTCTCTACGCAGAGACTTCACTGTCTGGTAAGGGCTACCATCTCATTCTTCCCTTGCCTCGATCGTTCCATAGCTTGCCGATCGCAGCTAACAAGGCTGTGCTGAAAGGTCCACATGGCTGGTGGGAAATCCTTCAAAGCAACCATTTCGTCACCTATACACGCAACCCCACCCCGATGCCCGTGGCATCAACCGTCGATCATGACAAGTGGGATAGCCTGTGGCGTTCTGTTGCTGAGGAAATCAACAATGCTCCAGTCGCCACATACGACAGCATTGACATCAACACTGATAAGCGACCAGACCACGATTGGTATGAACCAGTCCTCCATACTCTCATTGCTCGTTCGCGCTTCTTCGGTCGCACACTCGACAACTTCGAGCATGACCACTCTCGTTACGAATGGGCCTATGCGCAGTACGTCTACAACAACTTGTTGCAACTGCGTGTGAGCCCACAGACGATCAGCTTGCCATCGGGTGAAAACATCGCGATGAACAGCATCATCGTCGACAGTGCAACAGCCTCATGGCTGATTTACGAGACTCTCGATCATTACCTGGAACATCGCGCCAAGCATGATGAGACCCGCAGTGACATGCCGTTGCTGCTCAACCTTGCAACCCGTGTTGTCGCAAAGCGAGAAACTAACGAATAGACGAAAGAAAAGAGGTAACACATGCTGCTCTCCGAACGAAAGAACAAGCGATACCTCATCGTCCTCGACCAGTACGATGAGAATCTGGGAAAGTACATCCCAAAGAGTCACATCATTGAAGCGCCGACGTTGGTCGAAGCCATCATCAACTGTGACTATTTCAGACACACAAGCACAGCGACCCACCCGTCGCATCTACTCTCTGTGCGCGAAGCCCAGGTGTACCCTCAGAGTTTCATGGATGCCGATCAGCACAACATGATCGCCGTGCTCAAGGAGCTTGCGCACAACCATCCTGACATTGTAGAGAGCATCGATGAATTCGCTGAAACGTTCCAGTCTTACGTTGATAGTCTCAATCTCAAGGATTGCATCCGAGATACCATCAACCTCCTGAACACCATTCCTGGGATCGATGACATCGACTGTTCGCTGTCCGACGACTGCGATTACGTGATGATCGAACATTGCTCCAGATCTCTTGGGGATCTCTATCTGTCCCATGGGACAGATACGCGGCATCTGACCTACGACCGAAACGCTAAGGGTCTTGACGGTCTCGCTGCACTCATCTGTAGCATCAGAGACATGTTGCGTCCTATCGTCTAAAAATACCAAATGAAAGAAACACTAATGGGTAAAGACTTTGCTAATTTGGCTAACTCCGATCTACTGACTACCGAACAAGCAGCTGAATTTCTTGAAATCTCACCTGCACAACTACGTGTTTGGCGTGCTTGGTATGACAATAAGGGGCCTGACTATATCACCTTGCCAGATCATTCGGTACGCTACCCCATGGGTGGTCTCAGAGCATGGAAATATATTAGACTCCCTGAAGTCTTGGAATATATTGCCCACAAAGCTCTCATGATGCCGTTGTTTAACGAATTCACCACACCCGATGTATGTAAGAAACTATTAGGAGATCCCCATGATGACTGAAAACATGAACCGTTACAACGCTATTGTCACCGTCGCCACTGACACTATCGACAATGCTGAGATAGTCCTCAACGAACGTATTCATTACGACGAAGACTACGGTTTTCCGTATGAAATTGACTACGATGTATACGATCTTCAGCCTGAAAAGTACACCCGAGGCATCATCATTGATGCATCTGTCATTCGAGAAAAGCTTGGATTCCTCATCACTACGCTCGACACAAGTGACCCCGATAACAAACGGGTTCTTAATGCCCGTGACAAAATCAAGTCCATGGATAATGGCAATCTCAATGCTCTCATTTCGTCAATCAATGACGAACGAGCATGGGAACTCTTCAACGAGGTATGCGATCGCGTCCTTGACTGGATCATTGACGATGTCAACTCCAGCGAAAGCTCTTCGTAACAAGCAATAGGCCCTGAGATTGGCTACCACACCGCTCTCAGGGCCTATTGCTACATCTCATCGTCGCATCACCACGTGTAATACGTTGCGCCGATAGCTCCAGCAACGAACACTGCAACATACACATGCTCCAGCCACGGCACACCAGCGTGATACCTCAAGCGATCACCGACAACACTCCGTCGCCGGGCTGACACAACGATCCTCGTGTCACCTCTCTCGATGATCTCCCATGTCGACGGCATCAACGGGTAGTACCACACCCA
>ERZ772953.383-NODE-383-length-13937-cov-3.549417_pt1 | contig 13937 bp, 13 predicted proteins | sample MGYA00580685_ERZ772953 | MGnify/ENA primary metagenome ERZ772953 (study PRJEB29015, sample SAMEA2738080) | human oral metagenome | biome: human oral; feature: human-associated habitat; material: saliva | place: China | collected 2209 ...
GGCGATGTTGACCACCGTGCAGCCGGGGTGAGTGGCCAGGTACCCGGCCACGAGCGGGTCGAGCGTGAGGGTGCGCAGCACGACGCCGTCGGCCATGAGCCGGTCCTGTCTGGCCATGGTGAAGTCGTAGTCGAGCCGGGAGACGAGCTCAACGGCGGCAGGGTCTGTGAAGCGCGGCCGTTCGGAGAGCGTGTGCTCCGCCCTGGCGTGGAGGGTCAGCAGCATCGTCTTGCTGACACTGGTCAGGTCCGCAGTCCCGTGTGCGCTCACGCGGTCAATTCTGCGCCGCCCGCGGCTCAGGGAACCACCCCTGTCAGAAAAACTGACTGCGCCGCCCGTTCCCACTGTCCGCCGCGCGGCTCAGTCCTCTCAGTCCTCCTCGAGGACCCCGTTCCAGGCCAGGAAGCCGATGGTGCGGCGCATGGCCTCCTCCCAGTTGGCGTCGCCGAAGCCGTGGGCGGCGCCGGGGATGGTGACGAGCTCGGCGTCGGGCAGGGTACCCACGGCGGCCCGGGAGACCTCGATGGGCACGGCGCGGTCCTGGTCCCCGTGGACGATGAGGACGGGACGGCGGTAGGTGGCCAGCTCGGCCCCGACCTCCAGGTTCCAGCCGTCGACGGCGTAGGCGCGCCCCAGGCGGGTGCCCGCCCAGTCGAACTCCTCGGGCACGGCCGCCGGCGTGCGGAAGGCGGCGCGCAGGTTCTCCCCCAGCCGCAGGGCCGGGTACCACAGGGCCAGGGCGGTGATCCGCTGCGGGTGGCGGGCGGCCGCGAGCGCTGCGACCGCTCCGCCCAGGCTCAGCCCGAACAGGGCGACCCGGGAGGCGTCGACCTCCGGCCAGGCGCAGGCGGCAGTGAGGACGGCTTCGAGGTCGGCCAGCTCGGTGAGGGCCGACATCGCGGTGGTCTCGCCCTGGCTGGCGCTGCCGCCGCCCCCGCGGAAGTCGAAGCAGACGGCCACGGCCCCGGCCGCGGCGAAGCGCCGGGCCATGGGGGCGACGCGGGTGTGGGAGCCCTCCATGCCGTGGCAGCAGATGACCAGGGGCGCGGGGGTCGACGACGCCGTGCGCGGGACGTAGGCCAGTCCCCCGAGCCTCTGCCCCTGGACGGTGAGGGTGACCTGCCGTGAGAGGTAGGGCTGCGTCGTCACGTGTTCTCCTTGCTGTGCGGGGCCGGCAACGAGAACCGGCCCGGCGGCCATCGTAGACGGACCGCCGGGCCGGTGAGGACGCGCAGCGTCAGCGGTAGGCCTCTGCGGAGGCGCTCTCGTCGTAGCGGGCCACGAGGACCAGGCCGGACAGGGCGTAGGGGCCGCCGATGTAGGGCATGACCTGGACCAGGGCGGCGGCCACCTTCTGGCGGGAGGAACCGGCCCGGATCGCCCCGGCAACGTGCGGGCGCAACTGGGTGGTGGCGCCGATGGCGGCGATGGCCACCAGGCTGATGAGCTCGCGCTGGGCGACGTCGAGGCCGCCGCGGGTGGCGAAGTCGCCGAAGGCGGAGGAGGTCAGCAGGTGGGGCACGAACTCGTCGAAGGGCTCGGGCAGGGCGGAGAAGACCTCCTTGACCTCGTTGCCGTACAGCGGGGCCTGGATGGCGGCGCCGGCCTGCTCGCGGGCACTGGGGTCGGTGGCATCCACGGTGCCGGCGTTCTCCAGGGGCAGGGAGATGCCGTTGGCCTCGAAGACCCCGTTGGCGATGTCGATCGCGTTGAGGGTCTTGGGGAAGCCGATGTAGGGGGCGCACTGGTAGATGGTCTCGCGCAGCTGGAGCGGGCTGGCTCCGATGTTGAGGGCGGCCCCCACGTGGGCCTGCAGCTGCGGGAGGGTCTGCATGGCGGTCAGGGCGGTGATGGTGAGCAGCTCGCGCTCGACGTCGGTGAGGACGCCCGTGGAGAAGGCCTCGTCGAAGATCCCGTTCTGGAGGATGTCGAACAGCTCGGGGTCCGTGGGGTGGGGTTGGGGCTCCACCCCGAACAGCCTGGTGAAGGTCTCACGTGCTTGAGGTGTCAGCGCCATGGAGGGCTCCTTACGATGTGCAGGTGGCTACTGCTGAGCATGTCACGTTCAATGCCCCAGCGACAGGCCCCAGCAGTCCTCCCAAAACACGGGATCTCAGCCACGCCGGACGAGCACAGAGACCCAGTCCTGCCGAGTATCGAAGATCCGATCCACCCGAATGAAGTGCTCTTCAATGCTGTAAACAGCCAGCAGACGACCAGCCACAACATAGCGACTGTCAGTTGGCGTGCCAACAACAACATCCAGCCTGCTCCCGGCCAATGGGTAGCCACGGGCCCCTTCGACCGCCTCAAGCAGGGCATCCACCTGCTGAAACGCTAAGTCCGGGTCGCCGGAGGTCTCAACCGTGAAATCCCAGGCCTCATCAAGATCAATGAGAGCATCAGTGGAGTAGACGATCTCAGCACTCATGGGCGGAATCCCGCCGTGCGACGAAGTGCGCACGCACGTCTGCAGCACTAACCCACCCTTGCTCCTCACCAGAAATCCGACCCGCCTCGACCTCTCGGAGGAGACGACGACCCGCCTTAATGCGGTCATAGTCCTTCATATCGAGAAGGACGTACCTCCCATGACCATTCTTGGTGAGGAAAACAGGCGAGCCCTCCGCAACATCCTTAAGAACGTCGGTGTAGCTCCTCAGATCTGACACTGGCTTGATCGTCGGCATCACACCCCCCGCTGCTGAATCCTTCGATTAATTCTACAGCACGAGCATCAGGATGTCGAGATCGTGGCTATCCTCCAGGCCGCGTGGATAACGCGGGCAGCCTGCTTCTCGAGCTCGTCGCGCGTCAGGGCCACACCTCCGTCTTCCGCCGCGCTCCGGTCTCCCGTGCCACGCCCTGCGCTCTCCCGTTCCAGGGCCGCCAGGAGGTCCTCCCGGTCCGTCTCGCCTCCGGGCATGAAGAGCTCGTTGCCTGCCTTGATGGTGGCGGCCGCGGTGGCGCGCGGGTGCTTCATGTCGCTGCGGGTCATGCCGTCGACGACCCAGTCGGTCATGACCAGTCCGTCGAAGCCCCACTCCCGGCGCAGGATCACCTCGAGCAGCTGGGCCGACTCGGAGGTGTGGACGCCGTTGATGAGGTTGTAGGAGGTCATGACGGCGGCGGGGCGGGCCTGGCGCACGCAGATCTCGAAGGCGCGCAGGTAGAGGTCGCGCAGGCCTCGGGGACTGACCCGGCTGTTGGAGTTGAGGCGGTTGGTCTCCTGGTTGTTGCAGGCCAGGTGCTTGATGGTGACACCCCGCCCCGAGTGGGTCTGGACGCCGCGGGTGATGGCGGCGGCGATGCGTCCGGCCAGCAGCGGGTCCTCGGAGAGGTACTCGAAGTTGCGTCCGCACAGGACGCAGCGGTGCAGGTTGAAGGCGGGGGCGAGCCAGAGGTGGATGCCGAAGTGCTCCATCTCGGCTCCGACGATGTCGCCGAGGCGCTGCGCCAGCGCCGGGTTCCAGGACTGGGCGAGCGCGGTGCCGATGGGGATGGCGGTGGTGTACTGCTCGCGGATCTCGGTGGGTTCGCGGGGTTCTGGCTCGTCGGCGATGCCGAGGGCCTCACGTCCGGCGTCGTCCATGAGCTCGAGGAAGGTGGCGGGCAGGCTGGAGTCGCCCAGGGAGAAGGGGCCCTCGGCGTCGACGCCGTAGGTGGGGGCCAGGCGCAGGCCGGCGGGCCCGTCGGCCATGATGATGCTGGGCAGGCCGGGGATCCGGGTGGTGGTCTGGCCCGCCGCACCGATGACGGTGGTGGAGGCGGCCCCGATGACGGAGCCGGACTCCTCGCCGCGGCGGTAGTCCCCCAGGACGGTATAGATGAGCTCGTCGTCGGAGAGCCCCCGGGCCAGGCCGAGGGCCTGCCTGAGGTCCTCGGGCGCTCCCTGCTCGTCGGGCTCGGCGTGGTCCGGCAGGCGCAGGTCGGCCGGGTCGACGGTGAGCACCGGCAGGCCGGCCGGGATGTCGAGGACCGCCGGCGCCTCGGGCTTCCAGTCGGTGAAGCCGGGCTCCCCCAGGTCACCGGTCAGGTGTCGCACGGTTGCGTCCTGGGCGAGCTCGACGACGGCAACGGGACTCAGCTGCCGGCTGGAGGTTCCCGCCCGCAGCAGGTAGCGCCCGGCCTCCAGGACCGTGGCACGGGCGGCCTCGTCGTAGGAGGCCAGGTCGGTCAGATCGACGTCGACGGTGATCCGTGCCGTGGCGCCGGGGGTGATCTCGTCGGTCTTCGTGAAGCCGGCCAGCGCCTGGAGGGGCTGGTCGAGGCGTCCGGCCGGCACACTGGCGTAGACCTGGATGGCCTCCTTGCCCAGGTAGCCGCCGGTATTGGTGACATCGATGTCGATGCTCACGCGGGCGCCGTCGAGGCTCACCTGGCGGATCTGGACGTCGAAGGTCGTGTAGCCCAGGCCGAACCCGAAGGGGAAGAGCGGCTCCTTGCCGACCGAGTCGTAGAAGCGGTAGCCGACGTAGATGCCCTCGCGGTAGTGAGTGTCGTCCGGGTCGCCGAAGTCGCCGATCTGGTCGTCCTCGTCCCAGGCGGCCCAGGTGGTGGCGAGTTTTCCGGAGGGGTAGGCCCTTCCCAGGAGGACGTCGGCGAAGGCGTCGCCGACGGTCGCGCCGAGCTGGGAGAGCAGGAGAATGTTGGCAACGTCGTCGAGCGGGCTGAGGTCGACGACGCCGCCCACGTTGAGCACGAGGAGGAACCGCTCGAAGCGGGCGTTCAGGGCGAGGATGTCACGGATCTCGGTGTCGGTGAGCCTGAGGTCTCCGGCCTCGGGGATGCGGTCGCTGCCTTCCCCGGAGGTTCGGGACAGGACGTAGACGGCTGCGTGCGGGTCGGTGCCGGCCTGGATATCGAGGGGGATCGTGTACTCCGGCTCGAGCATGACCGAGCCCATGCCGACCATGATGGCGGGGACGCCGCGCTTGGCGGCCTCGGCCCTGATACCGGCGATGAAGTCCTGGTGGGCCTGGAGACGGATACGGTCGTAGGCCTCCAGCCAGGGCCGGGTGACGATGGTGAAGCCGGCCGTCTCCAGGCCCTCCTCGATGGTGGTGACGTGGCGGGAGTTGACGTCTCCGCTGCCGGTTCCGCCCTTGATGGTGTGTCGCGCACCGGAGCCGAACAGGGCGATCTCGCCCGGCTCAGCCAGGGGGAAGGCGCCGTTGGAGCGCAGCAGCACCATGCACTCGGGGGCGAGAGCGCGGACGGCGGCCAGGTGGTCGGTCTCGTAGGCTTCCATATCGCATTCTCCTCTTGTCATACCGACGGCAGCGCCACGTGCCGGCCTCCGCACTGAGTGAACGAGCTGGATTCACCCCATCATCGCGGCGTTCTGATGCTTACGATAACGGAGCAGACACCGGATCCGGAGATGTTGTCGGAGAGCACTCGGGGCTCTGCGGAGTGGAGGAATCATGAAGGCACCCAGGAGACTCAGCGGGAGCAGGATCGCCGTCGGCGTGGCCAGCGTCGGCCTGACGGTGGGGGCCTTCAGCCTGTACTCCCGCAAGCGCTATGGCCGCTCGGCCGCGGCGAGCCTGGCGGAGTACGGCGTCCGGCCGGTCAAGGCACTGGCGGCCCGCATTCCGATGACCGAGCGGATCGCGCGTCTGGCCGACCGCCCCGAGCCTGCCCGCACCGTCACCTTCCCGGCCTGGGGTCGCTTCTTCTACGACCTGGAGCGGAGCGAGGACTCCGGCATGCCCGTCTATCACGTCCGCCAGCGGACGCCGTCGAGCGCGGTCATCGTCTACCTGCACGGCGGCGGCTACATCGCGACGGCGGTCTCGGCGCACGCCTGGCTGGTCGATCATCTGGCCCGTAGGACGGGGGCCGACGTCGTCATGCCGCTCTACCCGCTGACGCCCCACCACACCTGGCAGGAGGCGCACCGGTTGGTGCTGGAGCTCTATCGGCGCACGGTGGCGGAGAGCCCGGGTAAGCGGATCATCCTCATGGGGGACAGCGCAGGCGGGGGCCTGGCGGCGGTCATCGCCCTGTCCCTGGCCGAGGCCGGTGACGCCCAGCCCGATGAGCTCGCACTCATCTCGCCCTGGGTCGACATCACCAACACCAACCCGGATATCGCCGACTACGTCGACGCCGACCCGCTCATGGCTCCCGAGCCCCTCGCCGAGATCGGCCGTTCCTGGGCGGGCAGCACCCCGCCGACCGACTGGCACCTCTCCCCCATCTACGGGGACCTGTCGGGCCTGAAGAAGGTGACGACCTTCGTGGGGACCCGGGAGATCCTCCTGCCGGACAATGCGCTCTTCCACGCCAAGCTCCTGGAGGCCGGGGTGGACTCGACGCTGCACGTCGGCGAGAACCTCAACCACGTCTACCCGATGTTCCCCACCCCGGAGGGACGCCGGGCGCGCCGAGACCTCGTCCGCCTGGTCACCGGTGAACTCGCTTGACCAGCCGGCACTCCTTAGCCGGCACTCCTTAGCCGGCATTCCTTAGCCGGCACTGCGAGGCAGAAGCACATGAGGCGTCAGCTGGCGGTCTGTCTCCTCTGACTGCCATACCTCGGAGAGCTCGGCACGGCTACGAGCCTGGAAGATGGTCGGGCTGTACTTCCCCTCGGGGGAACTCTGCCACCCGTACTTCAGCTCGGAGTCGTCCAGAGGATGGTAGGCGGCAGCCTCATAGCTGCGCGCCTTCGCCACCTGCTCATCGGTGAGCGGGATGGCGACGTAAGCACCCTCGGTTGTCTGCCCGCAGCGGGCCGGATCGGTGACCCCATAGACAGCGATTTGAATGCCCTGCTCATACTCTTCGACCGATACCGACGTGACGGCGCACACCGCCTTTGTCATCCGGACAATAATCGCAGCCCCCTCACCCAGTGCCGATTCTCCACCACTGGCCGTGGTCGCTTGGGCAGGATCGAGCGTCCCCAAGGCGACCTTGGAGTCGACGACGCTTGCCGCGGCGAAGGCACTCGGATGGTCACCGGGCAGCCACGAGTAATAGAAGGCGTCGATGCCGATGCTGACCGAGGAGTCCGATTTCTGCTCACCAGCCGCACCCTCGAGAACCGGCTTGAAAAGGACAACCGGATCACCAGATCCCACGGCAGTCATCGAAGATGACGGGAAAGGATCAACCGGAGACGGAGTCACGGTCGTCTCGGCATATCCATCACTATCCTCACCGTCACTCGACGAATAAATGTTTGGGTACACATGAGGAGTGGCATCATCCGTTGCGCGATCACTCGCATTTCTGTACGACGCCGACATGACGAAGAATACGCCCCCCCACCATCATCAGAAGAGCGACAATGGCAGCAAGCCGTTGAAAAGCGAAGGCACCATCGGACGGCTCATTGGCCTCAGGGTCACGGAACTGCCAGGCTGACGTCGCTTCCCACATACCGCGAGGGTCTATGACACCCCACAGAAGCATGGGAACGAGAAACATGAAGAAGATGATTAAAGCAAGCGCTCCCACAGATTCCTACTTTCGCAGATTGCGACCACACCGACCGCTCATATTGATACTATCACCATCAACCGCGCTCAAACAGAGTCATCGAAGGCGTCTAGAGTCGTCAGACGCGATATGCACCCGAGTGGCGGGCACCGCTCTCAGCTGGAGCAGATCAGTCTGCGCATGATTTCACAAACACTCACTTGGCCACGATTGATTGTTCATACCATTCACATCCGAAGATCGGAATGACTGCCGGTTTCCACCAGGAGCAACACGAGCTCCGCCTCTCGAACCTCATAGATCAGCACCCAGTCGGGCCGGATGTGGCAGTCCCTCAAACCTGCTCGGTCCGCCGTGAGCGCATGGTCGCGGTAGCGAGCGGGCAACGCCTCTTGACGCTGAAGCATGTCGACGACGGCGAAGAACTCATCCAGGTTGAGACCGCGCTTCTTAGCCCGCTTGAGGTCCTTCTTGCACTTGTTCGAGATGACGATCTGGAGCATCACAGGCCCAGGTCGTTGCGCAGGTCAGCTACGGTCCGGTAACGCTTGGCCGTTCCTGCGGCGATCGCCGCATCGGCCTCCTCGTAAGCCCGTCGTGCCTCGGCAGTCATGCCATAGGGACGTGAGGTGTCGAAAGGGAAACCCTTGAAGTCATTGAACGCACGGACGAACATGCGTACAGCATTGGACGGAGTCGTTCCCATCTGGCGAGCAAGCTCAACGAACAGACGCTTGTCCTCGGCATCGATCTTGACGTTGAGATTCTCCATAGCGGTCGACATCGCTTCCTCCTCGTCTCCCATCGAGGGTAACACGATGTGTCACGCTGGGGTACGGCTGCGCCAGGATCACCCGGCCTGCGCGGAGCGGTAGTACATGACCGCGACCTGGGTGCGGTTGCGCAGGCCGAGCTTGGCCAGGATCGCGCTGATGTGGTTGCGCACCGTGCCCTCACTCATGAACAGCCGCGCCGCGGCCTCGGCGTTGTCCAGTCCCTCGGCCACGGCCTCGACCACCTCGTACTCGCGGTCGGTCAGGGCCGCGAAGGCGGTGCTCCGCAGGTCCTTGTCGGACAGTCCCGGGCCCTCCTCAGCCGGCTCCCGCCCTCCGGTACGCCCGCCAAGGCCCATGGTGGTGCTGCGCTCGAGCACCTCCCCCTCCAGGACGCAGACCCCGGCCATGACGGAGCGCAGCGCCGGGGCGACCTGGGCGACGTCCTGCTTGATGAGGTAGCCGCGCGCCCCCATCTTGAGGGCCCGCACGATGTACTCGTCGTCGGAGAAGGTGGTCAGGAAGACGATGCGCGCCCCGGCGTCCTCGGCCAGAATCCGCTCGGCCGCACTGAGCCCGTCCCCGCCGGGCATCTGGATATCCATGAGGAGGATGTCGGGGGTCAGCTCCCGGTAGCGCTCGGTGGCCTCGGGTCCCGAGCAGCCCAGACCGACGACCTCGACGTCGTCCTCGACCGACAGGATCGTGGACAGGGACTGGGCGACGAGCGCGTCGTCGTCGACGATGAGGACCCTCATGATGTTCCTTCTTTCCCTTGTCCGTCCTTGGGGATCGTGGCGAAGACCGTGAACCGTGGCCGCGGGGTGATCCGCACCCGGCCACCCAGGGCCTCGACCCGCTCCGTCATGGAGCGCAGGCCCAGGCCCGAGCCGCCGCGGCCAGCGGCGGCCGGCTCCCCCTCGGCGGGGACGATGCCGTCATTGTCAACGGTCACCTTCCAGAACGCAGGGTAGTCGGTGACGGCCACGCGGGCCGAGCGGGCCCCACCGTGGCGGGCGGCGTTGGTCAGGGCCTCGCGCACCACGGCGACGATGCAGCGCGCCACCGTCGCAGGCGGCTCGACCTCGGTGGAGCAGTCCACGCTCACCGAGTCGATGCCGCAGCGCGAGCCCAGCAGGTTGAGGGAGGTGGCCAGCTCCTCGCCGTCGTCGGACAGGGCGTGGACGGAGCGGCGCATGGAGTCCAGGGCCTCGTCGAGGCCGTCGTCCAGGGTGGCGAGGTCGTCGACGACGCCCGGCGCGTCCCGGTGGACGACCTGGAGGGCCTTGACCTGCAGCAGGAGGCGGGTGAGGAGGTGGCCGACGCCGTCGTGGATCTCGCGGGCGATGCGGGTGCGTTCGGCCAGGGCGGCGGCGCGCAGCTCGTAGTCCTGGGCCTGGAGCAGCCGGGCGTTCGTGTCCTGCAGGGTGAGGACCTTCTCGCGCAGGTCGTCGCGCACCACGTGCAGGCTCCTTCGCGCCGCCTCCTCCTGGACGGTGCGCAGCGCCAGGAGGGCCGCGAGAGCGCAGATCGCCAGAGCGAGGGCCAGCACGGGCATGTCCCGAACCCGCGTGACCATGACGGCCGCGAAGGGGATGCAGACGGCCACGGCCGCCATTCGCGCGCGCCGGGTCCCGAGCGCACCGAGGCGGGCCAGGACGTAGACGACCAGCGGCGCCCCGGTCACGGAGTCCGTTGAGAGGGCTCCCACCAGGAGGTAGGCGGCCGGCGCGGCGATCCCCCACTGTCGCTGGTCGGTGCTCATGCTCAGGCCGGCGATGGTCACGGCCGCGATCAGCCAGATCACGGCGGCCGTCTTCACCTGCCCCACGAGCAGGACCAGCAGGAGGCAACCGCACAGCAGCACGCCTTTGTCGGCCAGAACCTTCACCCCTCGATTATCGGTCGGTGGCCGGCGCTCGTGGGCCCGGCATGCCGTTAGGGAACTCGTTCCGGCATCTCATGACAGAAGTCATGGGGGCCGGCCGCAGTCATGACAACAGGCACTTCTGAGCGCCACCGCGCCCCGCGACCATGGATGCCATGAGCCGGGGACCACCGGCGGAACAAAGGAAGGAGCCGAGATGGACGGCGAGGATGAGAGCCACGAGGCGGGCCTGGCGGTGGAGGTCGACTCCCTGGTCAAGCGCTATGGGGAGCTGGTCGCGGTTGATGGCCTGTCACTGATGATCCCGCGCGGCCAGGTCCTGGGGCTGCTCGGCCCCAACGGCTCGGGCAAGACGACGACGATCAGCTGCATCCTTCAGCTGCTCACCTACGACAAGGGCTCGATCCGCGTCTTCGGTGAGCCGATGACGCCCACCTCCTACGGTCTCAAGCGTCGCATCGGCGTGGTGCCTCAGGATGTCGCCGTCTTCGATGAGCTCACGGTGGCGGAGAACGTCAACGCCTTCTGCGCCCTCTACGTGCGCGACCGCGCCGAGAGGCGCCGCCTGGTGGCCGAGGCGATCGCCTTCGTCGGCCTGGAGAAGTTCGTGAAGTTCAAGCCCAAGAAGCTCTCCGGCGGCCTGCTGCGCCGCCTCAACATCGCCTGCGGCATCGCCCACGGCCCCGACCTCATCTTCCTCGATGAGCCCACGGTCGCCGTCGACCCGCAGAGCCGGGGCGCCATCCTCGATGGCATCAAGCGCCTCAACGAGCGCGGCGCCACGGTCGTCTACACGAGCCACTACATGGAGGAGGTGGAGCAGCTGTGCGACCGGATCGTCATCATGGACCGCGGCCGACAGGTGGCCTCCGGCACCTCCGACGAGCTCAAGGCCATGATCGGCACCGGTGAACGCATCCGGGTGGAGGTCATCGACCCCGCCCCGCTGGGCGAGGAGGCCCTGGAGGGCCTGCGCCGCCTGGAGCATGTGCGCACGGCCGCCTACCTGGACGGTGAGGTGCTCATCGAGTGCTCCCCCGGGGCTCACAACCTCACCGATGTCATGAGGGCGCTGGATGCCGCGGGGGCGACCTGCGGCCGGGTGACCTCCGAGCCCCCGACCCTCAACGACGTCTTCCTGGAGATCACCGGGCGGGCCCTGCGAGACGAGGCGGCCTGAGATGTTGACCGTCTTCCTGTATCAAGTACTCAGGCTCCTGCGAGACCGGGTCCTGCTCGTGTGGACGCTCGGCTTCCCCGTCGTCCTGTCCCTCATCTTCATGGCCATGTTCTCCAACCTGGACAAGGTCTACGAGGCCACCCCCATGAGCTTCGGCGTCGTCCAGGACGAGGCCTACCGGACCGCTCCGGGGCTGGACGCCGTCGTGGAGCGCATCTCCGCCGACGACGCCGATCATCACCTCATCACGAAGGTCACCCACTCCACGGTCGCGCAGGCCGAGGCCGCCGCGAAGCGGGGAGAGACCAACGGGTATCTCGCCGTCGAGGGCAGCGATCCTGTGCTGCACGTGACTCAGCAGGGCAACGAGGCCGAGACGACTCGGGTGCTGCGAGTGGTCATGGACTCCTACACCCAGAGGCGGGCCGAGTACGTGGCCCTGGCCAAGGCGGGGGCGGCTCCTGAGAAGCTGGCCGCGCTGGAGACCGATCAGGCCTTCACCCGCTCGATCTCGGTGACGCCCTCCCCGGTCAAGCCGCAGACCCACTACTACTTCGCGCTGCTGGCCTTCGCCTGCGGCATGGGGACGACCGTGGCAATGGTGGCCGTGAAGGGAATCATGGCCGTCTCACCGGTGGGCGCGCGCCAGACCCTGGCGGGCCTGCCCCGCTGGAAGGTCCTGACGGCCACGCTCGCGGCCTCCTGGGTGTGCGTGTTCGTCTGCCTGCTCGTCGCTTTCGCCTTCATGGCCTCGGTCGTGGGTGTGGACTTCGGGCCCCATGTGCTGCTGTGCCTCGTGGCGATCGGGGTGTGCAGCCTCATGGCGAGCGCGGTGGGCGCCGCCCTGGGGACGCTGGCCCGCCTGGAGATCGGGATGATCTCCGGCTTCACATCCCTGCTGTCACTGTTCACCGGCCTGTACGGGCCCGCATCCCAGTCCCTGGCCAGCTCCATCGAGCAGCACGCACCGCTGCTGGCGCAGGCCAATCCCCTGTGGCAGACGGCCCGCTGCTTCTACGGGCTCCTGTACTACGACTCTCTGGCGCCCTTCGCCCGCAGCTGCGCAGTCCTGCTGGGCATGACGTGCCTGTTCCTGACCATCGCCCTGATCCGCGCCAGGAGGATGACCCATGAGCACCTTTAAGACATGTGTGAGAGTTGTGGCCGCTCACCGGCTGTACATCCTCATCTACCTGGTGGTGCTGAGCCTGTTCGGTCTGTTCACCGGGATGGCCAAGTCCGAGGACAGCTCCGATGAGGTCACGGTCGCCACGGCGAGTGTGGCCGTCATCGACCGCGACGGCTCCACGATCTCCCGCGGGGTCAAGGGCTATGTCGAGTCCGTCGGCGAGGCTCAGCCGCTTGAGGACTCCAGGCGGGCCCTCCAGGACGCCACCGCGCAGAACCGCATCAGCTACATCCTCATCATTCCTGCCGGCTACGGGCAGAGGCTGCAGCAGGCGGCTCGCGAGGGCACCGAGCCGCCCCGCATGGACACGGTCATCGGGTACGAGTCGGCGTCCGGCGCGCTTATGAATGTGCGCACCGACTCCTACGTGGGGCAGGTCAGCGACTACCTGTCGACCACCACGGACGACCCGGCCCGGGCCGTGGCACTTGCCAAGGAGACGATGAACCACTCCGCCCCCGCGAAACGGATCACCCCGGACGCCACGCCTCTGTCCCACAGCTTCGTCACCTACGCCAGGTTCTCCTTCTACCCGCTCATGGCCTTCGCGGTCGTCACGATCTCCACGCTGATGGCGGCGCTGGGGCGCCGGGCGGTGCGCGCACGCCTTGAGGCCACCCCGGTCAGCGGCACTTCCCGCAGCCTCGGGCTGCTGGGCGCGTGCCTCGTGGTGGGGCTCGCCGGGTGGCTGTGGGTCTTCGGGCTGGGAGTGGCGGCCTTCGGCCTGGGCAGCGTGGCGACGTCGGCTCCGCTTCTGGGGGTGGTCGCTGCGGCTGTGGGCAGCTACACGCTCGTGGCGGTCTCGATCGGATTCCTCATGGGGCAGATCGGTCTGGGCCAGCACGCGGCCAACGCGGTCGCCAACATCGGCGGCATGGCCCTGTCCTTCCTGGGTGGGGCGTGGGTGCCCATCGAGGGGTTGCCCGACTCGCTCGCCCGGGCGGCGAGGCTCACGCCCGGCTACTGGGCGGACCGAGCGATCTCCGGGGCGTACGAGGCGACCTCCATGTCCGCCGCCGTCATTGGGCCCCTGCTGGTGGACTGCGGGATCTGCGCCTTGTTCGCCGTCGCGGTCTTCTCCGTCGCCGTGGCCGTGGGGCGCGCCCGGGCCCGGTCGGCCCTGTAGGGCACTGGCGCGCGGAGCACCCGCCAACACGACGTTGGGGCCGGCCACCACCTGGTGACCGGCCCCAACGTCACGTTGCGCGGCGCCTTACCGGATCGGGAACGTACTTCCTGCACGAGGACTGACTTCTCCTCCAGACCACTGCGGGGGAACCCCAGTAATCTGGAGGATACGTACGTCCTCGGCGAGAATCGCAGTCCTCGATATGGTCAGGTCCAGCCCACCACCCCACCCTGCGGCCGGCCCCGACCCCACCAGGGCCGGCAGGCACGTCGGATCGCGCTCACCCACGGGCACGGCAAGGCCCCGCCGGCGCATTGCACCGGCGG
>ERZ772953.393-NODE-393-length-13817-cov-4.576806_pt1 | contig 13817 bp, 12 predicted proteins | sample MGYA00580685_ERZ772953 | MGnify/ENA primary metagenome ERZ772953 (study PRJEB29015, sample SAMEA2738080) | human oral metagenome | biome: human oral; feature: human-associated habitat; material: saliva | place: China | collected 2209 ...
TAAGTATCAAAATGTGACCCTTTATCCTAATTCTTTTCCTATTTTGGTAGAAAAAATCCTAAAGAGTTCAGACATTTATTTGGATTTGAATTTAGATCAGAAATTAATGTATATTTATGATTTAGTAAAGAAATTTGAAAAGCCAATACTAACTTTCGATAATACACGTTGTTTGACTATACCTGAAGAAGATTATTTTGGAATTTGTCATCATGATAGACCTGACGAAATGGTAGAGATTATAAGAAAATACATGGAGAAACTAATTTATAAAATTAAGATAGATTAAAATTTTGATGATGCTGTGTTTAAGAAGTAGTAATATTTTCAAGTTCTTGTTTTGATTTTTAGGGTTTTGTATAATGATTGAACCGTTTAAAATTTAGAAACCATGTTAATTTTATGGATAGAGTGAATAAGGGGTTAATAGTTTATGAAGAAAGCAATCGTACTGGGGGCAGATAATGGTTATATGGATAAGGTGGAAACTACCATTAAGTCTGTTTGTGCTCACAATGATAATATAAAATTTTACATATTTAATGATGATTTGCCCTCTGACTGGTTTCGAATTATGAATTTCAGATTGAAAGCGAATCATTCTGAAATTGTAAATGTAAAAATTTCTGACCATACTCTTAAAAATTACCGACTAGCAATTAGTTATCTTTCCTACGCAGCCTATTTTCGCTATTTCATAGGAGAATTTGTAGAAGAAAATCGAGCGATTTACCTTGATTCAGATATAATCGTAACATCTTGCTTGGATGAATTGTTTAACATCGATTTGGAAGATTATTGGTTAGCCGGAGTTGCTGATTACTTTGATGGAGATTATACAGGTGGATTTAATTCGGGAATGATGGTTATTCCTGTTAAAAAGTGGAAGGAAAGTGATATAGCCAATCAACTCTTACAATTAACAGAACAATACCATCAAACAGTATTTGGAAATCAGGGGATTTTAAATATCTTATTTAAGGAAAAGTGGAAAAAAGTGGGGCGCCTCTATAATTTTTATGGTTGGTATGGATACGCTGGCTCAAGTTGTGAATGATGAGTCTTGGTATCAATCGTCTTTACCAGATGGTATTTTACCAAAAGTTATTCATTATACGGGCGATAAACCTTGGTATCACTTATCAAAGAATCGTTATAGATCTATATGGTGGTTTTATTATAGTGTGGAGTGGTCAGATATTCTTCTAAGAAAAAATCCTATAAAAGGTCAATTATTGAGCGATTTTAATACTCTTATTGACCCTCCTCTTTTTCATACTGCGATATTTACAGATTCATGTGAATTGGAGCAGATTGAAAGGTTATTAACAGAGTTTCCTCAGGTACATTTTTCGATTTTAGCACACACTTCATTTGCTTCGTCTGTTATTGACTTACAACAATTTTCAAATGTATCTGTATATCCGGGATTCATTCCTTTTACATTTGATGAAGTGTTAAAAAATCTTGATTTTTATTTAGATATTAACCATGGAAATCAAATAGCAGATATTATTAGTAAAGTTCGTGTATTAGGCAAACCAATCTATTCCTTTGATGTTACTAATCATGATGATACAGGTTATAATAAAGTTTATGCGGTTTCTGAAATTATGCAAATGATTAAAGATATAAAAATGTATCTTGGAACAATAAAATAGGGATAAAAGAGATGAATAAAATAATAGCGATGGGAGCCGATAATGGCTATATGAATAAGGTAGAGACAACCATTAAATCAATAGCAGCTTTTAACGATCATTTTAAAATCTATGTATTTAATGATGATTTGCCATCAGAATGGTTTCGTGTCATGAATAGGCGTTTAGCCGCACTTGATTCGGTGGTAGTTAATGTAAAAATTTCAGATAACAATTTGCGAAAATACAATCTCCCAACACCTCATTTATCATATGCTGCTTATTTTCGTTTTTTTATTCCAGATATGATAACTGAGGATAAAGTATTGTATTTGGATTCTGATATTATAATCAATGATGATTTAACAAAGCTTTTTGAAATTGATTTAGGGAATAGTCCTGTAGCTGCAGTCAGAGATGAATTGCAAGAAACAAATTTTAATTCGGGGGTATTGCTTATTAATAATTCTTATTGGAGAACTCACTCAATCTCAAGGCAACTTTTTAGTGTGGCTGATCAATATCATGAAGTTGAGTTTGGAGATTAAGGAATCTTAAATCGTTTTTTTGTAGGGCAATGGAAAGAACTGGATTTCAAATATAATTTTATGGTAGGTATGGATACCATTGCTGAGCGATTTCAAAAAAACAAATGGTATGAAAAAGCGAATAAATATGAGTCTTTGATCTCTATTATTCATTACACAGATAGTAAACCTTGGTCGTCAGTGTATAATAATCGTTTAGGAGATAGATGGTGGTTCTATTATACATTGGAGTGGTCAGATATTATTCTACGAAAAGAGATTATCAAGCATGGTTTAGAAGTAGTTACAGAAAAAGAAAAGTATCACACTGCAATTTTTACGAATGCTTGTGAGATGGAACATCTGGAGTATTTAATAAAAGCACTACCAGAGGTTCATTTTCATATTCTAGCGCATACTAATTTTGCCTCTCAAGTAGTTGATTTACAACGTTATTTAAATGTATCAATCTATCCTCAGTTTAATCGTTATAATTTTGAAAACATACTAAGTAGAATAGATTTTTATTTAGATATCAATCATTACAATGAAATTATGAATATTATTCAAGAGATTCATAGACTCGGTAAACCGATTTTTTCATTTGATAATACAAGCAAAGATCAGACAGGTAAAAGTTTTATTTTTTCTTCGCTTGCTCCTGAAACTATGGTAGAAGAAATCATTACTTATCTTAATTCTTTACATCAATAAATTGGTCAGTTATTGTAAATATTTAATAAATAATCTATAAGATGCAGTATTTAGCAACTAGTAATGAGAGGTGTGAAATGACTAGAAAATCTATTGTATTAGCGGTAGATAATGCCCTATCTTATTTCTTTAGAGACGACTATAAAGTCTGTTTTGTATCACAATAGGGATGTTGATTTTTATATTCTTAATAGTGATATAGCTCCTGAATGGTTCAAATTATTGGGGAGAAAAATGGAAGTTGTAAATTCAACAATCCATAATGTACACATTGATAGAGAACTTTTTGAAGACTATAAAACAGGGTCACATTTAAACTAAGCTTCTTACTTTAGATTTTTTGCGACAGAAGTGGTTGAATCTGACAAAGTATTGTATTTGGATTCTGATATCATCGTAACTGGGGAATTAACTTCGCTATTTCTGATAGATTTAAAAGGACATTCTATTGGAGCTGTTGATGATGTCTATGCATATGAAGGACGAAAATCTGGATTTAATTCTGGAGCTTTGTTAATGGATGTTGCAAAGTGGAAAGAACATTCTATAGTTAATAGTTTATTGGAATTAGCAGCTGGGCAGAATCAAGCTGTTCATCTTGGGGATTAGAGTATATTGAACATTTACTTTGAAAATCAATGGCTAGAATCTTAAGGAAATTAGAAGTCTGATCTTTACCATTTAGTGTAAGAATAATATATAATAAAAGTGAGATTTGACCCCAAAGCAAATAAAGGAGTATTTTGTGACTAAGATTTATTCGTCAATAGCAGTAAAAAAAGGATTATTTACCTTATTTCTACTGTTTATCTATGTATTGGGAAGTCGTATTACTCTCCCTTTTGTTGACCTAAATAGTAAAGATTTTTTAGGAGGTTCAACAGCCTATCTAGCCTTCTCAGCCGCCCTAACAGGTGGAAATCTAAGAAGTTTGTCAATTTTTTCTGTTGGACTATCCCCTTGGATGTCAGCTATGATTTTGTGGCAGATGTTTTCATATTCTAAAAAATTGGGGCTAAGTTCTACAGCGATTGAAATTCAAGATCGTCGAAAAATGTATCTGACCTTACTAATTGCTATTATTCAATCCTTGGCAGTTAGCTTGAGTTTACCAGTTCAATCCTCCTACTCGGCAATTTTGGTTGCTCTAATGAATACCTTGTTGCTGATAGCAGGAACATTTTTTCTTGTTTGGTTGTCAGATTTAAATGCTAGTATGGGGATTGGGGGTTCTATTGTAATCCTCCTATCCAGTATTGTTTTAAATATCCCTCAAGATGTTATTGAAACATTTCAAACGGTTCATATTCCAACAGGGATTATTGTGTTACTTGCTTTATTAACCGTTGTCTTTTCTTATTTACTTGCCATTATGTATCGAGCTCGCTATTTGGTTCCTGTTAATAAAATTGGCTTACACAATCGTTTTAAACGCTATTCTTATCTCGAAATCATGTTGAATCCTGCAGGTGGGATGCCTTATATGTATGTGATGAGTTTTCTTAGTGTACCAGCTTATCTGTTCATCTTGCTGGGTTTTATTTTCCCTAATCATTCAGGGCTAGCGGCTTTATCAAAGGAATTTATGGTTGGGAAGCCTTTGTGGGTCTATGTTTATATTTCGGTTTTATTTTTATTTAGTATTATTTTTGCATTTGTTACTATGAATGGAGAAGAGATTGCAGACCGCATGAAAAAATCTGGAGAATACATTTATGGAATTTATCCAGGAGAGGACACTAGTCGATTTATTAATCGATTGGTCCTTCGTTTTTCAGTCATAGGTGGTCTCTTTAATGTGATCATGGCAGGTGGTCCCATGCTTTTTGTTTTATTTGATGAAAAGTTATTACGATTGGCAATGATTCCAGGCTTGTTTATGATGTTTGGGGGCATGATTTTTACGATTAGAGACGAGGTCAAGGCTTTAAGGCTAAATGAGACCTATAAACCTTTGATTTAGGAGACTTTTATGTATTATTTTATTCCAGCTTGGTATGGTTCTGAGAGGAAATGGCATGCAGATATCACTCCATGGTATTTTTCTCATTTTCGTCTAGAGTTTGATGATACCTTTCACCAGATTCGTCTCTTTCAAGAGCAAGATATAGATTCTCGTCTATTAGTATTAGCTTACCAGCCTCATCTACGTTATTTTTTACATAGGCATGGGGTTTTGGAAACAGAAACATATTCTATTTTTGATGTTATGCAAGATTTTCATAATCTCCATACCCAAGTGTTAAGCATTAGAGATATTGAGTGGGATGATGACTGTGAATTTATTTATAGTCCCTTTACGATTATTGTTCAAAAAAATAGGAAGAAATTTGCTAAGGTTGAACATGGAGTTGAAGGCTTCATCAGTGATATACTGTATTTTGAACCGAATGGTCAAGTAGATATGCACTATATCATGGATGATCGTGGATTTGTATCGAGTGTTATCTTTTTTGAAGATGGACAAGCGACCTATCAAGAATATCTGAATCCCTCGGGAGTGTGGCAATTTAGAGAGTATTTAAAAGAAGGAGGACGGGTAGAAGTCAATCCAATTTTTAGTTATCGCTTTAAAGCGCTTATCTATCAAGGCATGGGAGATTTGGTGGCAGAATTTTTTGAGAATTATCTGCAAAAGTATGTGAAGAACAAGGATATTTTTATGGTTCCATCTCATTCTCACCATGACCAGTTTGTATTAGACCGTTTACTAAGAGAAAATCCGAAACTGTTGAGTCTTTTCATTGGGCGTAATCCTCAAGATACCTTTAGAGATTTAGCTTTAACTTTTGAAAAGTCTGATTTGATTTTGGTGGATAGAGAAGATAGTTTACGATTGTTACAGGATTTATACCCTGAACGAATGCATCAATTTCGCCATTTATCATCTTTTGATACTCGTTTACGATTGGGACGAAGTCAAACTAAGAAAGAATCCATCATTTTTTATCAACTGGATTTTGAGCAGGGGATTGATAATCAAGCTCTGCTTCAAGTCTTGTCCTTTGTCGCTGAAAATAAAGATACAGAGGTGATTTTTGGAGCATTTGCTGCTAGTCAAGATCAAATGAATGAGGTTGAAGGGATTGTTGAGTCTTTAATCCAAGAAAACATTCAATACGAAAGTCTAGGAAAGGCGATTGATTATGGTGATGCAGAAAATCCTCTAGAAGAAAATCAACACCAGGACTTACGCATGCAGTTTGTCAACTTGAATGATGAGTTAGATTTGATAAAAAACCTAGAATTTGTCCGTTTGATTGTGGATTTAAATAGACATCCTCATCTCTACACACAAATAGCTGGGATTAGTGCAGGAATTCCTCAAATCAATCTAGTTGAAACCGTCTATGTTGAACATTTAAAAAATGGTTATTTGCTAGCAGATGTGACAGAGTTTTCAAAGGCAGCACATTATTACACAGATAGGTTGAAAGAGTGGAATGAGTCCTTGATTTATTCGATTGAGAAAATTAAGGAGTACACTGGACAACAATTTCTTGGAAAATTAGATAAATGGATAGAGGAGGTTAAAAATGTCAAAGGAACTTAATATTTTACAGATAGGACTTACCAATTGGGGAAATCAGTATGACATTCCTGAAAACATGAGTTGGTATCATTTTTATCCTAACTCATCAGTAGCCCTTCGTGAAATAGTGGAAAAAGAGGATATTAGCCGTTTTCATGCCGTTTTAATAGAAGATGGTCAGTATGCCAAAGACTTATTTTCCTTTGTAAAATATTTTGAACCTTATACTTTATTTTATAACCAGAATATACAAATAAATGACAGAGAGGTTGTGGATTTTCTAAAAAAACGATGTGCACAAGCAATTGATTTTTCAAGTCCTCAACAATTAATCAATGATTTGAGTAAATCTCTTTTTGGCGGTGGGTATGGTGATAAACTCTTTCCCTCGATGATACAAGTGAATCCAAATTTTACAGGAGCTATTTCTTATCAAGGATTGGATTATGTCGGTTTGGAAGGTGGATTTGGACAAGATTTTACCCAACTTGCCTATTGGGCTTATAATATAGTGGTTCAAAAAACACTCCCTATTGAGTTGTGGCTTGAATATGAAAAGCAAGGAAATTGTGACTTTCGTTTGGTTATTCGTAAGATATGGAGTGGCTCTGTTGATGATTTCTTTGAAGAGACAATAGTGTCTGAAAAAGACTTGGAGCAAGCACTTTTTATGGATAGTCGAGATGGAGATTACTTTCTCTCGATATCCGTTGAAGCAAGAGGTTATGGAACTATCAAACTAGGTAATCTTCACCAACGTTGGAGTCGAAAACAATTTGGTAAGTTTGTTCTTGGTGGAAATATCCTACATGATTCCAAGCGTGATGAAATAAACTATTTCTTCCATCCGGGTGATTTTAAACCGCCTTTGGCTGTCTATTTTGCAGGTTATCGACCTGCAGAAGGATTCGAGGGCTACTTTATGATGAAGAGTCTGGGATGTCCTTTCCTCCTCTTTTCAGATCCTCGTTTAGAGGGTGGGGCTTTTTACCTTGGAAGTGATGAATTAGAAGGTAAGTTAAAAGCCACCATTCAATATTATTTAGATTATCTTGGTTTAACCTCTAAGGATTTGATTTTATCAGGCCTTTCTATGGGTACGTTTCCTTCTCTCTACTACGGTGCTACTTTTGAACCTCATGCGGTGATTTTAGGGAAACCCTTGGCGAATTTAGGAACCATAGCTAGCCGTGGACGTTTGGATGCACCGGGTGTCTCTAACTTAGCTTTTGATTGCTTAATTCACCATACAGGTGGGACAAGTTCTCAAGATATGACAGAGCTGGATCAGCGATTTTGGAAAACTTTTAAACAGGCAGATTTTTCCAATACTACCTTTGGATTATCTTATATGAAAGATGAAGATATGGATCCGCAGGCTTATGAGAAACTAGTTACTTATTTGTGTAATACAGGTGCTAAAATCTTATCTAAAGGAACGGCAGGTCGACACAATGATGATACAGATACCAATGTTGCTTGGTTTCTACATTTTTACCGTATGATTTTGAAATCAGATTTTGGAAGGTTGGACAAATGATTATCAATCAGAGAACAGACATTAAGTGGGGAGAAGTAGGGGGGACATTTATGTATGGTAGTAAGGTAACCTATCATGAAGATAAACATATTAGTCTATATAATCCCTTAGTGACATCAGGAGAAACCTTAAAAACTTGGTTTTCTAGTGTAAACTATCAAGCCTTCAGAACCCAGCCCAGTCTCCCTTTGCTGAAGAGAAAACAGGATTATCAATTATGTATGAATTATGAATGTCATCCTACCAATGGAGTCTATACAAAGATTGCCTTTTTTGATAGATATGGGGATGTGATTGAAGAGAAAATTGAAAAAATGAAAGTCTTTGATTTTACCTATCCTGATGGTACCTATACCTACCAAGTCTCTCTTCTAAGTGCTGGTTTTGAATCCTTAGATTTCTATTCTTTTTCAATTAAGGAGTTAAATCGTGTTTAAAGGTTTTTATCAAAAAATCCAACTTCGGAAAGTTAAGAGAATTTTAAAAAAGATTAATGCTCTTAAAGGAAAGATGTCCTCTCTATCAGACCAAGAATTAGCGGCAAAAACAGTGGAGTTTCGCCAACGTCTTGCTAAAGGAGAGACGGTAGATGATCTTCTAGTGGAAGCTTTTGCAGTTGTTCGTGAAGTGGATAAACGCGTATTGGGTATGTTCCCCTATGATGTCCAAGTTATGGGTGGGATTGTTATCCATCAGGGAAATGTCGCTGAGATGAATACAGGTGAGGGAAAAACCTTGACAGCTACTATGCCTATTTATCTCAATGCCTTGACAGGAAAAGGAACCATGCTGATTACCACCAATGACTATCTAGCTAAACGCGATGCCGAGGAGATGGGACAAGTTTACCGTTTCTTAGGCTTGACAATTGGGATACCTTTTACAGATGATCCAAAAGAGGAATTGACGTCAGAAGAGAAAAAAAGAATTTATGCATCAGACATCATCTATACAACTAATAGCAATTTAGGTTTTGATTATTTAAATGATAATCTGGCCTCAAATGAGGAAGGAAAATTTTTGCGTCCTTTTGATTATGTCATTATTGATGAGATTGATGATATCTTGTTGGATAGCGCTCAGACACCTCTTATCATTGCAGGAGCCCCGCGGGTTCAGTCTAATCATTATGGTATTATTGATACGTTGGTAACGACTTTGGTAGAAGGGGAGGACTATATCTTTAAGGAGGAGAAGGATGAGATTTGGCTCACTACCAAGGGGGCTAAAGCTGCTGAAAGCTTCCTAGGAATAGATCATTTTTACAAGGAAGAACATGCGGTTTTTGCTCGCCATTTAGTGTATGCGATTCGAGCCCATAAACTCTTTACCAAAGATAAAGACTATGTCATTCGTGGGGATGAAATGGTACTGGTAGATAAGGGAACAGGTCGTCTAATGGAGATGACTAAACTACAGGGAGGTCTCCATCAGGCTATTGAAGCCAAGGAACATGTCAAATTATCTCCAGAAACGAGGGCCATGGCTTCTGTCACCTATCAGAGTCTTTTTAAAATGTTCAATAAGATATCTGGTATGACAGGGACAGGTAAGGTCGCGGAAAAAGAGTTTATTGAAACCTACAATATGTCTGTAGTACGTATTCCAACCAATCGTCCTAGACAACGGATTGACTATCCAGATAATCTCTATGTGACTTTACCAGAGAAAGTTTATGCGTCTTTAGAATACATCAAAGAATACCATGCTAAGGGGAATCCCTTACTCATTTTTGTAGGCTCAGTTGAAATGTCTCAACTTTATTCGTCACTCTTGCTTCGAGAGGGAATTGCCCATAATGTTTTAAATGCTAATAATGCGGCGCGTGAGGCTCAGATTATCTCCGAGTCAGGTCAAATGGGAGCTGTGACAGTGGCCACCTCCATGGCAGGACGTGGTACGGATATCAAGCTTGGTAAGGGAGTTGCAGAACTTGGGGGCTTGATTGTTATTGGGACTGAGCGGATGGAAAGCCAACGGATTGACCTGCAAATTCGTGGCCGTTCTGGACGTCAGGGAGACCCTGGTATGTCTAAATTCTTCGTCTCACTTGAAGACGATGTGATTAAGAAATACGGTCCATCATGGGTTCACCGTACCTACAAAGAATACGCCATTAATGATCACATTGAGCCTAAGGAACTGACCGGTCGCAAGTATCGTAAATTAGTTGAAAAAGCCCAAGAAGCTAGTGAGAGTTCTGGTCGTACCTCACGTCGTCAGACGCTTGAATTTGCAGAAAGTATGAACATCCAACGTGAGATGATTTATGCTCAACGTGACCGTCTCATCTACCACAATCAAGGTTTGGACACTGTTATCGACGAGGTTCTTGACGATTTCATCGACCAAGCTATGGCTGAGGAAGATTTCTCAAAAGCGGAAAATCTTTACCATTTCATCTTGCGTAATATCAGCTTCCGCATCAACGAAATTCCTAAGGATTTAGACCTCAACAATCGTGAGCAAGTCTTGGAACTCATCTACCAGTTTGCCTATCGTGAACTTGATGCTAAGAAGCAGGAGTTGAAAACCAAGGAACTTAACGAGTATTTCCAACGCCTATCCATGCTTAAGGCTGTGGATGACAACTGGGTAGAGCAGGTAGACTATCTGCAACAACTCCAAATGGCTATCGGTAGCCAGCAACTCAGTCAAAAGAACCCTATTGTCGAATATTACCAAGAGGCTTACAAGGGCTTTGAAGCCATGAAACGTCAAATCAGAAAGGATATGGTTCGTAATCTTCTCCTTAGTCAGGTGCAAGTCACTAAAAAAGGAGATATCATCAGCCATTTCCCATAAAATAAGGAAATTATGACAGTATATAACATTAATTTAGGCATAGGTTGGGCCAGCAGTGGTGTCGAATATGCTCAGGCCTATCGTGCTAAGATTTTCAAGGAAATGGGGCAAGAAGCAAAATTTGTCTTTATGGACCTCATCCTTGGGGATAATATCGAGCATATGACTAGCAAGATTGGTTTTTCAGACGATGAAATCATCTGGCTTCATAACTATTTTACAGATATCAAGATTGCGCCATCGACCATTAGCCTAGCGGAAATCGAGACCATCTTACCTGCCAATCCTGAGCGCAAGGAAGTTGCTGGTCGCCTCATTCGTTACTATTACCCACAAGACAATATGGTGGTGGCATGTAACCTTCGTGCGATAGACGAAGATGCAGTGGAAACAGTCAGCTATTTTGTCAACGATAAGCTCTTGCGCAAGGACTTTTACTCTTACACTCGTTACTGCAGTGAGTATTCTGCGCCTAAGGACAATCAAGCCAAGGTTTACCAACGTCGTTTTTATAACGAAGATGGGTCTACAGCCTATGACATGATTGTCGGAGACAATAATCAGGATATCTATCGTTTCCCTGATCAGGTCCTTTATGGCAAGCAAGAATTTCTTCGCTATTTCTTCAAACGCCTAGCCCTAACCAAGGATGATGTGGTCATCTTGGACCGTGAAACTGGTATTGGTCAGCTAGTCTTTGAAGAAGCGCAAGCTGCTCGCCTAGGTGTTGTTGTCCACGCTGAGCATTTTAGCGTCAATCAAACAGACGACGACTATATTCTCTGGAACAATTATTACGAGTACCAGTTTACCAATGCTGACAAGGTTGATTTCTTTATCGTGGCGACAGACCGTCAGAAGGAAATCCTTCAAGAGCAGTTCCGTCACTACACCAACCATAATCCCAAAATTTACACCATTCCAGTTGGAAGCCTGCCTGAATTGATTGGACAGGACAAGCCACGTAAGCCATTCTCAATGATTACGGCCTCACGATTGGCTCAGGAAAAACACATTGACTGGTTAGTTCGTGCGGTTATCGAGGTTCATAAGACTCTGCCAGATATCACTTTTGATATCTACGGTAGTGGTGGTATGGATGCCAAGTTGCGTGAGATTATTGTCGAAGCACAAGCTGGCGACTATATCCGACTCATGGGGCACGCTGATTTGACCGATATTTATAGCCAGTACGAGGTCTACCTAACAGCTTCAACCAGCGAAGGTTTTGGACTTACCCTCATGGAGGCGGTTGGTTCAGGTCTTCCTATGATTGGTTTTGACGTCCCTTATGGAAATCAAACCTTTATCGAAGACGGGGGCAACGGCTACCTCCTCCCTGTCGCTGAAAATCACGTCGTGGATGTTATCACCAAGTCTTATAAGGATGCCATTGTCCGTCTCTATGAAGAAGGCAATATCGAAGCCATGCGTCAAAAATCTTATGACCTTGCCAAAGGCTTCTTGACCAGTCAAGTCAAGGCAGCTTGGAAACAGTTACTTGAGGAGGTACGCTCATGATATTCTTATGTGATTACTACAATCAAGCCAGTAAGGATCTAGCTTACTCACTTCAGGTAGCAGGCTATGATGCCACAACAGTTGTCATCAATCCAGATGGTTTTCTCCCTCAAGGCGCTCTCTCTCCTTTCACCTATTATGTGGAAGCAGAAGAGGAAACTGGCAAACCACGCTTTTTCAACCAAGTTCCTGTGCCAGCCTTTTGGGAAATTTCAGGGAACAATCAGATGGCGCGTGTGTCTAATCTTACCGAAGAACGTGCCCGCATCACCTACCCAGAAGGTAGCAAGGCTCGTATCGTTAAAAGTGTCGAATGGTTAGATAAGTCAGGAAAGATTCGCCAAGTGGACCACTATAACAAATATGGATTCTGCTTTGCCAAAACCACTCATGATGAGAACGGTCAGGCAGTCTTTACCAGCTACCAAACCAAAGAAGGCGACGAGCGCATTTTGGAAAATCATCTCACTGGTGATATTCTCTTGACCTTACCAGGCCAATCCCTACGTCGTTTCGCCAACCGTACCGAATTTGTTAAAGCCTTCCTAGCTCAGGTCTTTGGTGATATCGATCACATTATCTTTAATAGCTTGGCAACACCTTTCGTCGTCTCATGGACTATGCAAAATAAGGGTGCGACTGATGTGCTAGTCTGGCAAGAACCTATTGGAGATATCCTTCCTGGTAATATGAATGGTATCTTAGAGGATAATTCAGCCAGAGCCAATGCCATCATCATTCCTGATAAGGTGACTTATGAAAAAGCCTTGACGCTGGTGCCTGAGGATAAAAAACATAAGGTCTTGTCACTTGGCTATGCCTATGACTTCAAGGAAAATCATGGCAAACCTCGTAATGCCTTTATTGCAACCAATTCAGACCAAATTGAGCGTTTAGAAGCCTTGGTTGAGTCACTCCCTGATGTGACCTTCCAGATTGCGGCAGTCACTGAGATGTCCCCAAGATTGCTCTCGATGATGCGTTATTCAAACGTTGTGCTCCATCCAAACGCTAGTCACAAGCAGTTGGACAAGCTCTATCAAGAGTCTGACCTCTACTTGGATATCAATCATCATAATGAATTGTACAAGGCGACGCGAACTGCCTTTGAACACCAATTATTGATTCTGGCCTTTTCAGAAACAGCTCATGGACCTGTCTATACAGCACCAGAGCATATCTATGCCAGTCAGAACTATCCAGCTATGGTTGCCAAGATTAAGCAGGTCCTAAGCGACAATCAAGCCATGCAAGAGGCCATGCAAGCTCAAGAAGCTCAAGCCAATACTCTGACTGCTTCTGAGTTGGCCGACCGCTTACAATCACTTTTAGGAGGAAATCATGTCTAAAAAAGATTTATTCTACGGTGACGTTGAAGGCCGTATGGAAGAACTCAAGCAAAAGCCTATCACAAAAGAAAAAGAAACCAGAGGAGAGAAGATTAACAAGAGCTTTTCAATCATGCTCGGACTTGTTATTATCATCGGTTTGATCTTCACCCTTATTGGTTTGTAAATTAGTGAGTTATATGGATTTTG
>ERZ772953.400-NODE-400-length-13778-cov-2.647599_pt1 | contig 13778 bp, 11 predicted proteins | sample MGYA00580685_ERZ772953 | MGnify/ENA primary metagenome ERZ772953 (study PRJEB29015, sample SAMEA2738080) | human oral metagenome | biome: human oral; feature: human-associated habitat; material: saliva | place: China | collected 2209 ...
TAAGTTTATCTTGCATTGTTTCAGTTGTATTTTCATTGAAATGGACAACAACCTCATAGGTTACTTTCCCAATCTTCTTTATCGTCTTTGTTCCCGTAGTTTGTTCATTTCTTTTTTCTTGCATATTTTCTCCTTTCTTTGCAATAAAAAATGACGATTAGTGATTTTTTCCAATCGTCATTAGCCAATATTTATTCATTTTTTTGATGTTTTTAATTATCCGTATCTATTTCTTTGATCTTTTTCTCTATTTCTTCAATACTCGGCAAACTGCTCTTATATTCTGCTTTAAGTAATTTAGTAATCTCATATTTGCTTATACCTATAGGTTGTGATATTTGTTCTAATGAATATTCACAAACGACATCGTTTTTATCTTTGCAAATAAGAAGTCCAATCGTAGCATTATCTCTATCAGTTTTTAGCTCTCTATTCACTGCTGTTACATAGAAATTAAGCTGTCCTAAATGTTCCGGCTTAAACTTCTCCGCTTTCAGTTCTATAACAATGTAAGAATGGAGTTTCAAATTGTAGAACAGCAAATCAATATAAAAATCATCCCCATTTATATTTATGTGATATTCTTTGCCGATATAAGCAAATCCCTCGCCAAGTTCAAGCAAAAAATCAGAAATCTTGTCAACCAGTTCTTTTTGTAGTTCTCTCTCATCGTATCCTTCACGAATGGTAAGAAAGTCAAAATGATATGGATCTTTTAATGTCTGTCTTGCAAGATCTGATTGCAGAGCGGGTAACCTTTTTTCAAAGTTTGTTATAGATTTTCCTTCCCTGCCATATAATCCGCTTTCCATTTGATGTTCAAGTACGTTCCTGCTCCACCCGTTCTCAATGGTTTTATTAACATAATAGATGGCTTCATCAATGGTCTTGCACTTATTTATTATCCTTTGATTATGTCCCCAAGGTATCTGTTTAATATGGTTGATAACTCTTTCATCAAATTGGGCTACAGGCTGTAGTCCTTTTGAATTGCTGTCGTTATTTTCTATTTCGGCTACACCTTGTAGCCCTTTTATATAAAATGAATACCATCTTCTGATATACTTAATATTTGTTTCAGAAAAACCTTTCATATCAGGAAATTCTTTTTGTAAATCTTTAGCTAACGATTTTATAAAGGCATCTCCCCATGAATGTTGTTCTTGATTTTTTACAATGTATTCTCCCAAAGTCCAATATAAATCTAACAGCTCATAATTTACCTTTATTGCAGCTTTAAGTTGACTACTTCTTACTTTCTCTTTTAACTCTGACAATAGTTTTTTATACTCACTATCACTTGTGATAGACAGTTCTTTCTTTTCCAAAGGTCATACCTCCTTACTCCTAATAATATTTAATTGTACCAAATTTATGAATATTTTCATCTGCTAATTTCCTTCAAGTTGAGTTTTAAAGCTTAATTTTTATCTTAGGCATACTTTGATACCTCTTTTAGTCTTAACGCTCTAAAAATGCCTTTACACCGCCTTGTATGATAGCTATAAATGTTCCCCCTTGTCATAATCTCCAAAAGTTGGAATCTTGCCGTTCTTTTTCTGTGATAGTTTATCCTTGTCTTGCTCATACCAATTAAGGATAGTTACATAATGGTCTTGATATGTCTTTGCGGTACTCTTGATATATCTTGACAGTTTTTCAATCATCATGTCGGTATGATTTTGTAACTTTTCTTGTAATGCCTTATATTGTTCGCCTGTAAGGATAATGTTTTGATATTCTCCATATTTTTTTGAATTGGGGGGCGGGGTACTTTCTACTCTCCCCTTATCTATACTAACCTTATCTAATCTACCCTTATCTATACTGGGTTGACCACTTGTCAACCTTTGGTCAACCAAATGACAACCAACCTCTTTGATATACATTCCGTTTTTAGTTTGGGATAGGCTCTGCACCTCATTTTCATAAAGGGTCGGCTTGTACCTGTCTTTACGGATAAAGTTGTTGATTTTCCAATGGGTAATGACGATAATTCCTTGTTCAAAGACAATCACAAAGCCTTTGGCAATGAGTATTTTAAGGTCATCTTCATTCGCTCCGATAATCTTGATGATTTTCTTAGGATTATTTACAAAGCCGTCATCATCTGCCCTCATTGATAGATGAAAATATAGACATTGACTACTTAGTGGCATATCTAAAAATAAGTCGCTATCTACTATCTTGAGTGAAAACATTCTTTTATCTGCCATTTTTCTTTCCTCTCTTAGTTTTTTAAGGATGTCGTGATTTACGACACCCTTCGTTTTTGATGTTATCCCATTTCAGGACTTCATATTTCTTCCTTCCTGTAATAGTCCTTTGTCCTTTCATTTCGTTTTTCGTAGGCTTCTTGTTGCTCCTGATATTTCTTAATCTGTGCAATGACACTCGGCTTTTCTCCTCTCTTAATTGCCTTATCAATCTCAATGGATAGGTCTATTCCATAATCGTCATTGACTGTCTTGACTGCATACTTGATATGGTTGATATTTTCGTACTCTTCTTTGATTGATTGTGATTGTCTGTTGAGTTTCGATATTTCACTTTCAAGGCTTTGAATTTCCTTTTTCCAGTCCTTTATCTTGATAGCCGATGAGCCTGTTATCTTTTCAAGGATTGCCCTTGCTCTTTTATATTTATCTATCTCATCTTTATGGGAATTGTAGAAGCTGTCTTTGAATAGGGATTTACTGTTCCATTCCTCAAAGACTTGTTTGTTATCTTTGATGATGTCCGCATAGGTGAAGCATTTATTTAAGCTTTCTATCCTTGCGGTTTTTGCCTTAATGTCTTGACTAATCTTCTTATTTTGGGATTGTAATGTACTTATCTTTTCTTGTAGGTCGGCTATGGTTTTAAGGTTATTGTCCTTTAGATATATCCTTGCTTTTGAAAATCGTCTTAGGTCTGCTCCTATCTTTTTGTTGCTTGCATAGGGGTTTAACTTTCTTGCTTTTTCTCCCTGTAAGTCATAATAAATACTGATGTACTCATAGAGATTAAAGAGTTCCGCTTTGTTCTCATATTCTTCTTTCTTCTCTTGCTTGTATTCATCATATTTTACTTGCAGACTTCCAAGTAACGAGCCTATCCAAGATGTAAGTTTTGATAGTTCTGCTTTTAACTTCTTAAATTCTAAATTCAAGGCAATGATTTTTCTGTTTTGATTTCCTCTTTCTGTCTGTATGCCTTTTTTCTCCATTTGATAGCTGCTTGTTCCTAAATGGATTTGCGGGAGTTCTTCTCTGCCTTGTTCTTCAAAGGTGCGTGGATCTATCCTTTTATCTATGTTGTTCCTTGCTAAATATTCGTTTGCTTTCTTTGAAAAGTTTTCTCTCCACTCTTTTGCTTTGTCCGGTTCGTTCCAATCATTTAAGTTTACTTTTCTTGATTTGTAGTTTCCGCTTTTCAGTTTTATCTTTTCTCCGTTTTCATCAAGGATATATTCTTTTCTGCATTTCGGTTTCCATTTTCCCTCACTATCCATTTCTCTTAGGGTAAGTAAGATATGGGCGTGTGGTTGTTCTTCATGATCGCTTGCCATAGGATTATGAATATTACAGTCTGCTATCATACCTTTAGAAGTAAAGTTTTCTTCTATAAATTCACTGATTAACTTTATTCTGTCCTGTTCATTTAATTCTCTTGGAAGTGTAAAGAGTAGATTTCTTGCAAGTTGTGAGTTTTTACTTTTTTCTATTTTCTCAACTTCATTCCATAGGTATTCTCTGTTTGAAAACTCTTTCGGGATATGTTCCGGCAGAAATATTTTTGAAAATACAAGGTCTGTTTTTTTAGAATAGTCATGTGTTTTTCCATAGTATTCATCTTGTAATTTATCTCTTGCATTGTATGCAGCTTTTGCAATCACGCTATGCCCCTTTGACCTTGTAACGATATCTACATGGGTATGCAAACTTTTGATTTCCATTGTCTTTTTCTCCTTTATCTGTTTTCAATTTTGGAATTTTACTATCCTAATGTTCAGGTGGTATCTTCGCTCCCTTTTTCAAAGGGCGCAAAGATACACCGTTTGACTACGGTGCTTTGCGTTCCTGCGGAAAGCTATTAGCTCCGCTAAGGAAACAAAAACGCTAAAGCATTTTTATTTGTTCAAGGGGGCTACTCCCCCTTAGACCCCTGTGAACTTTGTTTTTTGTAGATTTTTCAAATCAACAAAAAAGCAAAGTGTTAAAATGTTTCTCACTTTGCTCCATCTCAGTTTCTAATACATTTTTGTGTTTTCTTCTTCAAGATTTGGTTTTTCTTCTAATGAGATTTCTTTTTCTCTTAAATGAATTTCTGTAAGTTCTTTTAGCTTTTCTCTATTTCGATTATCAGAAAGTACATAATCTAAAAAGGCATAGATTAAATCGTTATTTGTATCTTCTTGCCTACCTGTAATTTCTCTTTCAAAGGCTTCAAATACTCCACCTTTTTCTACTTTTCGTTTCGTGTCCGCCTTTCTTTTTAGCTGTGATTTCTTTTGTCTTAGTTGCTTGATTTTGTTTTCCGCCTGTTCTTTTTTCTTAGTTTCTTTTTCCAACTGGCTCATTACATTTTCTAACTCTTTCATTTTTCATTCCTCCGTTTCAATATTGTTGCGTTCCAAATAAAGAAAGGCTAAGCACCTTTTTTAGATACTTAACCTTTCCCATCTCTTTAGAATTTATCTTCTAAAAGTTTTCTTAGTTTTTCTAAAATCTTATCCCTCCTTTTTCCGATTGCTTGATAGCTTACTTTTTCTTTTTTGCCAATCGACCTTAGACTTTCTTCTTTGTAGAAGATGGCTTCTATCAGTTCTCTTTCTTTTTTTGTGAGTGTAGCTAATGCCTTGTTTAATTCTTCAATCTGCATTTTGACTTCTACAATTTTTTCTAAGTCTATTCTTTCATCTATGATGTTATCTACAAAGTGTCCGTCATAATCCATTGCTGAAAATGGAATCACGTCATACTTCCAATCCTTTCTCTGAAGATATTTTTCATGCTCCGTTATCTTCCAGTAGGCTTTATATACTTCTTCACTGACAGGTACAGCTTTTCCTTTGACATAAATGAAATATTCTCTTTTATCTTTATCCACCCAGTATTCCTCCTTTTTATGCTCTCTGTTTTTGCTTTTTGAGAATAAAAAAGGAGGACTTCTACACTTTGGCGTAAAATGTCCTCTTAGGTTAAAAACTAATACTTTATATGATTTTCTACTTTGTTGGTTTTGATAAAATGATATTGCTATGTGTAAGCAATTACAAACATAAAAAAGGATAAATATATCTTATGTGAATAACAGAATTTAGTGTTTCCATTATTTATCCCTCCATTACTTAGCTACATATTTTTTCCTCCTGAATAAATCTTTTATAAACTTTAAATGCCATCTTTTTTGCATTTATCATTAGCAAATTTTATTTTCCTAACTACGATAACAGCTAAACCAAATGACAAAACATCTGCCACTGGTTGAAGCAAATATATTCCAAATTGCCCAAAGATATTTGATAAAATATATAATAACGGAATATAAAATATTCCTTGTCGTGAAATTGAAATTATTGATGCCCAAAAATATTGTCCAATATTTTGCATTAGCATACTACTAATCGCAAAGTATCCTAAAAGTGGCATTGTAATACATTGCATACGCAGTATCTCTGCACCGACTAAAATAACTTCATTATCATTTGACATTGTTTTAATAAGTGGTTCAGAAAAAACATATAACAAAATAGCCGCTATAATTAAAAATAAAGTACCTCCTATTACTGCAAATTTAAAAGCCTTTTTGACTCTATCATATTGCTTTGCCCCGTAATTCATCGCACAGATAGGTTGAAAACCCTGACCCCAGCCTATCATTATCATATATGCTAATGCTAATATCCTTGAGCTTATTGTTAATGCTGCTATAACACCATCACCGTATTTTGCGGCTACAACATTCAGTAAAATTAAAGCGATACTTGTAATAGATTGTCTTGAAAAATTAGGCATTCCTCCTGCCAAAATATGATATACTCTATCTTTATTTATCCTTGCTTTTTTTAAGTCAACAGCAATATTTCCATTTTTTTCTGATAAATTCGTTAATACGATGCAGCCTGTAATTTGTCCTATCAATGTTGCATATCCGGCTCCAATAAAGCCGAATTTAAACCCAAACATCAATACAGGATCCAGAACCATATTGACAACCATTCCTATCAATAATCCTATCATTCCATCTTTCACATTCCCACAAAGTCTTAATTGATTGTAAAGCGTAATAGAATAAAGACCAAACGGAATGCTGATAATAATTACCTTTAGATACTCTACTGTGAAATTCAACAAGTTTTCAGAAGCACTTCCACCTATAAATTTTGACAGCGGTAAAACAAAAAACCATGATAAAATAGCTATTAAAATACCAATGACAATAGCAAAGAGAATTCCAATAGACGATATAATTTCTGCTTCCTTTTCTTCATTTTCTCCAATCTTTTTTGACATTATGTTTCCACTTCCATACCCAAACCAAAATCCAATAGCTTGAATAAAACTCATAAAGCTAAACACAATACCGATAGCAGCTGTCATGGATTTATTATTTAAAATACCGACAAAAAATGTATCAGTCAGATTATAAATTACCATGACGAGCATACCTATAATGGTAGGAATAGAAGTTTTCACTAATAATGGTAGAAGAGCATCGTTTAAAATAGCTTTTCTTCTAAATTCTTTTTTATTATTACTTGAGTTCATGCTACAAACCTCTAACTACACCTTTATTACCGTCTACTTGAATCATATCCCCATCTTTATATTTTGTAGTTGCAAAGCCCACGCCAAGCACTGCCGGAATATTAAACTCCCTTGCAACAATTGCAGCATGGCTTAATGCCGCTCCCGTATCAGCCACAACTGCACTTGCCAGCTTAAATAACGGTGTCCACTCCGGATCAGTGAGATGGCAAACTAAAATATCGCCTTTTTGCATCTTATAAAATTCTTTCGGACTATTTATTATGCACACTTTTCCGGCTACAATACCGGCACTTCCACTTACCCCCTTTAGGACATCACCATTTGTTTCAAAAATTAACAATTTTGATGCATCCCATACTTTTATTGCTAAAGGAAATTTTTCATTTCTCCTATTTATTTTTTCCTTATCCGATTCATTTAAGCTGCCCCTATTCATCACCTCCAAAAGTTCTTTATGAAACAGATTTGCAATCCCAACTTCATAATCTTCACTGCCAAGAAGAATGTAGTTTATTCTTTTGACACATTGTCTTACATAATAAAATAAGGTTTCCCAGATATATTGGCTTTCTTCACGAACCACATGAAAATATCTGAAATATTCTATTTGTTTTTCTATATCTTGATACTTGTTTCCATAAATTTCTTTTAGCCTTATCATTAACTTGGAAAAATCTTTCCCTTGCTTAATCTCATCACTATTTTCATCCGTATTTAATATAGGTCTTAATATATTTATTAGCCTATCAGGATCTTCAATAAATGTTTTGGCAGATAAACAATAGCAATTATAATCAGATTTAAATCCGTTATCTCGCATAAACTTATCTGTTATATCTCTAAAGTCATCATAATTTTCATATAATTCTTTATAACTTTCTCCGGATATAATAGCTCTTTTTAAAGATTCATTTTTTCTTATCTCACAAGCCATTTTATAAATATCATTTGTAACTGCTGATGTTTTGTTATCCAAATTCCAATAAAAATCAAATGATGAATAATTAGCATTTACTTTTTTGATTATTTTAGTGAATTTTTTATCGTTTAAAACAGATGGGAATAAAGCGTATTTGAATCTGTCATAAGCCAATTTTTGTAAAAGAATGTAGCTATCTTCCATAAAATTTTTGTATTCTTCTAATGTCATGTTTTCAAAATTTAAATGCTTAATTTTTTCTATTTTAGACTCATATATTTTCATAAAATCTTTGCACTTATGATAGCAACCATTAAAATCTTTCATATTTTTTAAAATCTTAAAAAACTTAAATATATTTTTATTGATTCGCTTACCTGCGTCAGAAAAAGTTTGTATTCCATCATCATCTATAATTGGATTTCTTGGTAAAACAATTCCGCCTTCTAATAAAATATTAACTTTCTGATCATTTATTGCTGCCAGATAGTCGAAGTCAAGCGCTCTATGTGCAAAAGGCATTTTTTCTAAAAAAAATGACATCACTTCTCGTGTACTTCTATTGATTTTTTTACCCTTTGTATATTTTTGTACTAAATTATCTTCAGATATGTGATTGATAGAACTTTTCAAAGTAGTAATAGCTCTTGCCTGTAAAATATATACTTCATCATCTTTAATTGCCCACTCAATATCCATTGGCATTTTATAATGCTTTTCAATTTTCAAACCAGACTTTATTAGCTCTGATATTTCCGTATCATTTAATGCTCGTTTTTTTCGATCATTGTCATCTACCTTCACCTCTACCGTGTTTTTCTCTCCATATATAATCTGTGTTTCTTTGCTTCCAATAGCTACTTCAATAATTTCTCCATTTTTGTCAACAATATAGCTGTCTGCTGTAACTCTTCCGCTTACAACACTCTCTCCTAAACCATAACTCGCATTGATTTGCATCTCATTTTCTTTTTTGCTTACCGGATTCACAGTAAACAAAACACCTGCTTTTTCGCTTTCTACCATTTCCTGAATAATAACAGCAATCGAAACGGAGCTTTGGCCATAACCTTGATGTAATCTATAGCTCACAGCTCTGTTACCCCATAAAGAAGCGTAACAACTACGCACCTGTTCTAATACATCATCTAAGCCTCGTACATTTAAATAAGTTTCCTGTTGCCCTGCAAAACTTGCATCCGGCAAATCTTCTGCTGTTGCAGATGAACGCACAGCAACTCTTACATTATCTCCAAGATTAAAATATTTTTCTCTTATTGCATTCTCAAGTAGTGTAGGAAATTTACCGGACTTTATCTTTGTTCTAAAATCATCAGCTACATTTAATAGAACTTTTTCATCATTCCTTGATTTTTTAATTTCATTTTCAATAAAAATATCAATGCTATTTTCCTTTAAAAAATCTCTATAGTCATCTGCTGTAATTACAAATCCTCTTGGAACATTTATTTTTGCAGAGGTCATTTCCCCAAGATTGGCACCTTTCCCTCCTGCAATTAACACATCTTCCTTTTTTATCTCATCAAAATTCAGTATCATAATGTTCTCCCTTTTTAAACTATATTTCTACATACCTGCTAACAATACTCTCTATGTAGATATGTAGTACTTCCTCAAATGTATCTTCATTGAAATGAATATAATTTGAACATAGAACAAAACTACCAACAAAAGCATTGGATAATCCTTGCTTGTCCACAGTTTTTACTGCATTATTTTTGTACCAATAGTCTATTAACCTATCTACAAAATCTCCATAAAGATTTTCTACTCTGTTTACTTTCTTTGAATCTTGACTTGCAAATATTTTAAATGCCTCTTGATAAATAGGCTGCGTTTTAATCTTCAGGATAATATCTATGGCATACTTATAAATCACATCTGAAAGAAATTTTTTAGGATTTGTTAATGAATTTGAGAATTCTTTTTCTTCCTCCTCCCTTAATTTCTACATTTCTTCTTCGGATAATTCTTCTTTCGGCGGTTCATAGTTACCGATAAAGTTGAAGTAGATTTCGACTTTCTGATTGGCGGTTTGACTGCCTTTTCGATCTCGTTCGTGGACTAAGATTTTTTCTACAAACTCGTTGATGATGGTCGGTGTCAGTTCATCAAAGTTATCATAGCGTTCAATCAACCGGATAAACTTTTTGGCTCTGTTGGTTTCTTTTTCGTATCGCTTGATGGCTTTTTCCAACCCATCGATTTCTTTGCTGAGTTCTCTTTGCTCTGTTTCATACTGATTATTTAAGATTTCATATCGGGTATTCGGTATCTTCTCCAGTATCATATCTTCGTATATTCGACACATTAAGCGTTCCAGTTCCTGAAGTCTGTTTTTACTATCTGTGAGCCTTGTCTTTTTCTTTTCCATTTCCATTTTCTCGCTTTCTTCCATTTCGTTTTGAATGGAATGGAGAAAGGCTTCGTTATCTTCATCAAGGCTTTTCTTAATGTCTTGTAGGGTGCTTTGAATGAGATTTAAGACTACTTCCGCTTTTATCCTGTGAGCGGAGGGACAAAGTGTTCCACAAGGTACTTTTGTGTAGGCACTGCAAGTATAATAGGGGATATTCTTGTAGTTGCTCGTTCTGTGAACATACATTTTACTGCCACAATCGGCACAATACATCAGTCCTGTAAGGGGATGGTATCCGCCCCAACCGTCAGGATACCGTTTGACATTTCCTCGTATTCTCTGCACATTATCAAAGGTTTCTTGGTCTATGATTGGCTCGTGGGTGTTTTCAAAGATGAGCCAGTTATCTTCGGATACATATTTGCTTTTCTTGTCTTTGAAATGCTTTCTGGTTTTGAAGTTGACCGTATGCCCTAAGTATTCTTGTTTCTTTAAGATACTTGCAATCGTGGAACTGCACCAACGATATGGATATTCAAACACTTTGCTTTGATGTAGTCCATATCCCAATTTCTGCTGATGATAGGCGGGTATATCTATCTTGTCGGCTTCTAATATCCTTGCAATGGCATAGGGTCCTTTTCCATCCATTGTCAGATGGAATATTCTTCGGACAACTTCTGCTGCTTTTTCGTCAATAATCCACTGATTTTTATCGTCCTTGTCTTTGATATATCCATAGGGCGGGCTACTTCCTGTATGCTTTCCGCTTTCGCCTTTGGCTTTGAATGTGGACTTGATTTTCCTTGAGGTATCTCTCGCATACCACTCGTTCATAATGTTTCGAAATGGAGTGAAATCATCGTCTTTGTAAAAGCTGTCTACATTGTCGTTGATGGCAATGAGCCTAACTCCCTTTTGTCTTAGTATCTCCATACATTGACCGACTTTGAGGTAATCTCTGCCAAGTCTACTCATATCCTTTACGATGATACAACCGATATTTCCTTGATTGACTCCGTTCATCATTGCCATAAATCCCGGTCTGTCAAACTGTATTCCGCTAATTCCGTCATCGGTAAAATGAATGATGTTCTCCAAATGATTTTTCTTTGCGTATTCTTCCAAGATTTTCTTCTGATTGACAATCGAATTACTCTCGCCTTGTAGTTCATCATCTCGGCTTAACCTCTCATACAAAGCGGTTATTTTCTCATAATTTCTCACGATTACCTCCTTTCGCTCAAATTCTTCAATAAAAAAAGAATTAAGCAAAACATTTTTCACTCAAATAGTGATGAAGTGTTCTTCTTAATTCTATTACTCCTCCTACAAAATTATAAAAGTTAACTATTCTTTCTGCATCTTCAAGATGCGGCTCTCTAATAGTAATTGAGTCTGTCATAATTCCTCCTCATTTAATCTCTTTTTAATATTGACTATAGAATTAACTTAATATATGCAAATTTAAGAAGATTGTCTATTATTTTGCCGGAATAATCTCAATCCAATATCCATCCGGATCTTCAATAAAATAGATTCCCATACCCTCATTGACAAAGACAATACAGTCCAATTCTTCATGCAGCTTTACAGATGCTTCCATATCATCAGTAGTTATTGCGAGATGATACTCGAGTTCACCGAGGTTATACGACTCCTTGCGATCATGTAGATATGTGAGTTCCAGCTGAAAATCAGTTTTTCCATCACCAAGATAAACTAATGTAAAGTCATCACCACGATTTTCTCTAACTGGCTTTAATCCAAGTGCCTTATCGTAAAACTCAAGACTGCGCTCCAAATCTAAAACATTGAAATTAAAATGGTTAAAAGTAAACATGTTTTCTCCTTTAAATTGAACAGAATACAAATTCAATTGTATTATACCGACAAAATTTCAATTGAGTAATTCATTCGATACTATTTGAATTTGATTAAGTTATTTCGATTGTTTATGCATATTGAAATATAAACTGACTCTATTATATCATGCAACAATTTATTCTGATGATAGTCTTAACTTAAATCAGTAATATTAAAATATAAAACAATTGTAATAATTATTTTATAGAAATTATCACATTGACATTTTATGATATTTATTATTCAATTAATACGCCATCTTTGTAAGATGGTGTAACCAGGTGAGTGCTTCCCCTACGTGAGGTGGTCACCTGGTTTTTATATGATAGTCTGCACCATACTTGCTTTATAAGCATGTATAATTCGTACACAAAACTAAGAAAAATTATTGAAAATCAACAGTCTCTTTAGTTTTGGCGGAGAACATGGGACTACTCTGTATTTGACCTGCCTGACCTCTCTCTTCAATTCGCTCGGTAATCGGATGGCTAGGTCATAATCGAACCTCACGGGTACCCGTGGGTTCTCGTCCCATCTTGTTGCATAAAAAAAGAGACGAACTTCGTTCGTCTCTTTATGGCGGAGGACATGGGACTCGAACCCACGGGGCTGTTACGCCTTACCTGATTTCCAATCAGGCTCCTTAGCCACTCGGTCAATCCTCCACACGAGGCTAGGCACTCATATTCAAATCGTGCCTAACTAGATTAACATAAACGGAATACAAACGCAAGCCGTTATTACATTCACAGATATGGTATTATTTATATATAGTATGGAAAGGAGTTTCATATGCACGAGCTTATACAACTATTAAAATCTGATATGAATCCTGCCCTTGGCGTTACCGAGCCAGGCGCAATCGCTTTTGCTGTTTCCACAGCTTGTTCACACCTTGATGGCGAGGTAGAGAACATCGAATTAAGACTTAACAGCGGCATATACAAGAACGCTTTCACTTGTGGTATTCCGAACAGTCCCCACCTAGGAAATCTATACGCAGCTGCCCTAGGTGCAATAGCCGCAGACCCAAGCCAAGGGCTTGAGTGCCTCTCGTCTGTAACTCCAGAGGATAATGAGGCAGCTGAGAAGATGATTGCCGAAGGTCGCATAACAGTTGTTCTATCAGAGGTGAGCAGCCGTATACATATAGAAGCAGTTGCACGATGCGGCGATGAGTCTGCCGAGGTTATCATCTGGGATAGCCACACCAATATCACGTGTATAAAGCACAATGGAGAGATTTTGCAAGGCAGCGATTCATGCACCGAGGAGCAGTCAGAATCAACTGAACCGCCTATTATTCACAAGTACACTCTCCAGGACTTCGTTAATCTTGTAAATGAAGTTCCTTTTGAAGATATCGAGTTTATCAAAGACGCATACCAGGTTAACTTGAACTTATACGAGGTTTCTCTGGCGAGCGATAGAACGACTTTTGCCAAATCCCTTTTTGCAAAAAATGGAAATAAAACCATCAGCGACAATGACGTCGACACTGCTAACCTTTTATGTAATGCTACGATTGAAGCACGAGTGCTAGGACTCGATGCGCCTGCAATGAGTATTACTGGTTCTGGTGCACATGGAATTATCGCCACGCTTCCGCTATATGGATACTGTAAAATCCACGGTATAGATGACGAGAAGCTTATCCGAGCTACCGCGCTGAGTTATCTAGTATGTACCTATATAAAGGAATATTCTGGGAAACTATCCGCATTTTGTGGATGTGCTATCGCTGCAGGAAGCGGTATGGCATGTGCTCTCGTTTATCTAGATGGCGGAGATACCGATGCTATGTATAGATGCCTCAACAATATGGCTAGCAGTATCACAGGCATGATTTGCGACGGTG
>ERZ772953.402-NODE-402-length-13737-cov-4.015568_pt1 | contig 13737 bp, 13 predicted proteins | sample MGYA00580685_ERZ772953 | MGnify/ENA primary metagenome ERZ772953 (study PRJEB29015, sample SAMEA2738080) | human oral metagenome | biome: human oral; feature: human-associated habitat; material: saliva | place: China | collected 2209 ...
CTGGCCGCCAACCAGGCCCCCGCCGACCAGACGGCCGAGCGCTCAGTGAGCACCGCCCCGGTGGCCCAGAGCTCGCCGTCGGCGCCGAGGCGATGACGTGACGCGAGGAGCGATGAGTCACCACAGTGACGCGGACTCGCCTCGGGTGCAGGCGGACGTGACCGAGGAGGAGGTCTCCGATCGGGCACTCCTCGATGAGGTCCTGGCGGACGATCCCGAGGAGGACGACCTCTCGCAGGAGGAGTTCTTCGAGGATGACCTCCCCCGCCCTGCCGGCCGACGTCGCGCTCGACGGTGGGTGGCGGTCCTGGTGGTGCTCGTCGTCATCCTGAGCGCCGGGGCCGTCGGGGCGGAGTACCTCGTGCGCGGGCAGGTCGACTCCGCCGTGCGCTCGGCCCTGCCGGGGCTCAGCCCGGACGCCCGGATCGCCACGAAGGGAATCGTTCTGAGTCAGGTCGTCGGCGGCTCACTGGACAGTCTGAGCGTGGACTCCCCGAGCCTGACGATCACCTCCAAGGGGCAGAGCAACGCCTCGGTCACGCTCAGCGACGTCGACGTCGATCTGAGCCACATCAGCCTGCACAAGCCCTATCAGACCGACACGGTGGCGGCGTCGGGCACCGTCAGCTGGCAGCAGGTGGCCACGCTCGCCGCCGCATCGCACCCCAAGCTCAAGGGCATCACCCTTCAGGCCAAGCGCACCGGGACGAGCGCCCAGGATCCGGGGGTCATCCAGGCCTCGATGTCCGTGCTCGGCCTGAGTGGTCAGGCCGAGATCACCCCGTCGCTGGGTGCCGACGGCAGCCTGATCCTGACCATCACCTCCACCCGGATGAGCGGGGACACCCTCGGCGTCGACGTCGGCACGGGGCAGGACAGCATGCTCAGCTATGTCGGGCTGGACTCCCCGCAGATCACGATCCCCGCGAACTCCCTGCCGCCGGGGCTGCGCCCGACCAGCGCCATCGTCACCAATGACGGGCTCCGGCTGAGCCTGGCCGGGAGCCGGGTGAACCTCGGCCAGCTCTGATCCCGGGGCGACCACCCCATGACGACTCGTCTCACATTTCCTTCAAAGTGGCGCGGATCCAGTGAAAAGTGGAGGCTCTCCGGCGCTGTGGGGAGGACTTCCCCGTCGCTCGCGCCACAGGTGGCCCCGGCTCGTATAGCCTGCCAATGCGTCGCCTATCCAGGCGCGAGCACGTGGCGCGAGGAATCAAGCCAGAACTGAGCGAGGAGAACCATGAGCATGCAGCCCGAGCACCGCGCCCAACCCGGCAGTCAGCCGGGTGGCTGGGGCAGTGGCCAGCAGTACGGTCAGCCCAGCGGCCAGCCGGCGGCCCAACAGGCCGGTCAGCCCGCCGGCTCCTCCGCGGGGCAGGGGACTGCGGCCTCGGCGCAGCAGCCGCCCTCGGTCCCTCCTCAGATCGACCCGCAGACCGCCGGGGCCGGCTCCGCGCCGACCGCGTCATCCAGGATGACGGTTCCCGGCTACCCCTCCGGACCGGCGGCGCCGGCCGAGGAGAAGGTCGACACCGGCCCCCTGCCCTCCCGTGAGACGCTGCGCCGCGAGGCCCGGGCCGCCTCCAGCCGTCGAGGCGCCGGGGACGCCGACGTGGAGCGCGCCGGCGAGCTGCTCAAGTCCGTGGCCAACATCTTCTCCCAGCGCGTCGTCGGTCAGGAGCAGCTGCGCAGGGCCCTGGTGACCGCCCTCATGTCCAGTGGGCACATCCTGCTGGAGTCGGTGCCGGGCCTGGCCAAGACCACCGCCGCCCAGACGCTGGCCTCGGCCGTCTCCGGCTCCTTCCGGCGCATCCAGTGCACGCCCGACCTCATGCCCAACGACATCGTGGGCACCCAGATCCTCAACTCCTCCACCGGCGAGATGACCACCCAGCTGGGGCCGGTCCACGCCAACATCGTCCTGCTCGACGAGATCAACCGCTCCAGCGCCAAGACCCAGTCGGCCATGCTCGAGGCCATGCAGGAGCGCCAGACCTCCATCGGCGGCGTCGTCTACCCGCTGCCCCACCCCTTCATGGTCCTGGCCACCCAGAACCCCATCGAGGAGGAGGGCACCTACGTCCTGCCCGAGGCGCAGATGGACCGCTTCCTCATGAAGGAGGTGCTCACCTACCCGCGGCCCTCGGAGGAGGCCGACGTCCTGGACCGCATCTCCAACGGGACCTTCGACCAGCCCGTGACCGGTCGGCCCATCTCCACCGACGACGTCGAGTGGCTGCAGCGGGCCGCCGAGCGGGTCTACGTCGATCCCGTCATCAAGCAGTACATCGTCGCCCTCATCAACACCTCCCGCGGCGGGGGGCCGCGGCCCGTGCCCGGCCTGGACCGGCAGGTGCGCGTGGGGGCCTCCCCCCGTGGAGGCATCGCGCTCATGAAGGTGGCCCAGGCCGTCGCCCTCCAGGAGGGGCGCACCTACGTCATCCCCGACGACGTCCGCCTGCTGCGTCACGGGGTGCTGCGCCACCGGCTGGTGCTCACCTATGACGCCCTGGCCGACGGAGTCGCGCCCGAGGCGATCATCGACGCCATCTTCGCGGCCGTCCCCACGCCCTGAGCCCGGTGGGGACCAGCACAGCGATGAGCACGGAGGTACACGGCGCTCCCGGGGCGCCCGAGTCCGATTCCGGCGAGGGCCGGCGCGGTTCGCGGATCGAGCGTCTGCGTGCGGCTCTGAGCCTGCCGACCCTGCGCCGCGCCACGGGGCTGCTCGACGGGCGCCACAAGTCGGTGTTCGTCGGACGCGGGCAGGACTTCGACGACATGTCCTTCTACCGGCCCGGCGACGACATCTCCGACATCGACTGGAAGTCCTCGGCCCGCCTGGGGCAGCCGGTCATCAAGCGCTACCAGCGCGAGTCCATGATGCCCATGGTGCTGGCCGTGGACACGGGCCGGACCATGGCGGCGATGACCCCCTCGGGTGAGGACAAGCGCGACCTGGCCCTGGGAGTGGCGGAGGTCTTCGCCTACCTGGCCCGGATGCGGGGGGACTCGGTGGCGCTCGTGGCCGGTGACGCCGGCCGGATGATCTCGCGCCCGGCCCGTTCCGGGGCCAAGCACGTGGAGACCCTGCTGGCGCTGCTGGCGCGCACCTTCGAGGACCTCGACGCTCCCGTCGAGGGGGCGCCCGGCGTCTTCGAGCTGGCCCCCGGGGCCCCTCCCTCCAGCCTGCCGCGCCTCATGGAGCGGGTGAGCACCTGGCACCGCCGCCGCAGCCTGGTCATCCTCATCACCGACACCGCCCACCCCGGCCCCGACGCCGCGACCTGGCTGCGGCGCCTGTCGATCCAGCACGAGATGATCGTCGTCCAGATCGAGGACGACGACCCGCTGCGCCCGGACGGCGGCCGCGGGCGGGACATCGACCTGCCCTTCGAGATCCCCGCCTTCCTGCGCGCGGACTCCTACCTGGCCGCTCAGGCGGCCGTGGTGCGCGAGCAGTGGCGCACCAGCGTCGAGCAGGTGCTCGACGCCCGGCACCTGGAGTACGGCGTCGTCTCCTCCGAGGAGACGCTCATCGACTCCATCGCCGAGCTCCTCCAGCGCGAGCGCGCCGCCGTGGCCAGAGGGAGGCGGTGACCCATGCAGATCATGCCCCCGGTTCTCATGCCGATATGGATGGTCATCGTCATGGTCGTCGGCCTCCTGCTGGTGACCGCCTGGCTGCTGCGGACCTTCCTGGTGACCCGCCGCGACATCTCCCAGGAGGTCGGAGACATCCCCATGGCGCCCCGTGAGCGCCGCCAGTGGGGTGAGCGTCTCAGCGAGATCTCCCAGCGCTGGGACGCCGGTGATCTGGACCTGCGCGAGCTGCACCTGGAGCTGGCGGCGCTGCTGCGCGGCTTCGCCGAGGCCCGCAGCGGGGAGGAGATCACCACCGCCACGGTCTCGGAGATCCTCGACATGGCCGCGACCGCCGGGCCGAGCTCGGTGGAGGAGCGCCGGCGCAGCGTGCGCGCGGCGGGCCGTCCCCTGGACATCAACCCGCTGGGCCACGTCGGAGAGCTGCTGGCCGTGTGGGAGCAGCCCTCCTTCGACCGTGAGCCGCAGGCCGCCGCGCAGGAGGCCCTCACCCACGCCAGGGAGGTGGTCACCCGATGGTGATGCTCTGGTTGTTCATCGTCCTTCTCGTCATCGCTGCCGCGGCGATCATCGCGGTCTTCATCATTGACCGCCGCTCCGGCCTGGACTCCTCCTCCAAGGCGTCCAAGCGCTTCCGGGCGCCCTGGAGTCGGCCGGGCGAGGATCGGGCAGTCGAGCTGCCCCGCCGTCTGGCCAACTCGGCGAGCCTGTTCCAGCTGCCGGCGGTGCGCAAGCGCATCCGGGCTCAGCGCTGGCTGCACGCGCTCCTGGCGGTCATGCTGGTCTCGGGTCTGGTGAGCGCCGCCGCCATCGCCGGTCGGCCCGTGCGCGTCACCGAGCGCTCCGACGCCCTGGCCAACCGTGACATCGTCCTGTGCCTGGACGTGTCGACGTCGATGGTCAGGATCGACTCCTCGGTCCTGACGACCTTCTCCGAGATCCTGGAGGACTTCGACGGCGAGCGGGTGGGGATCGTGGCCTGGAACTCGGCCGCGCAGACCATCGTGCCGCTCACGGACGACTACGAGCTGCTGCGTGACCAGCTCAGCGAGCTGGGTGACGTGCTGGACATCGACCCGGAGAACGTCACCTACAAGCAGCAGCTCGCCTACCAGGAGGCCTTCGGCGGCACGGTGAACTCCAGCATCAACGGCTCCTCCCTGGCCGGCGACGGGCTCGCCTCCTGCGCCCAGGCCTTCGACAACCAGGGCCTGGAGCGCTCCCGCTCCATCATCCTGGCCACCGACAACCAGGTCATCGACCCCGATAACGAGCAGATCTATCCTCTGCCCGACGCCGCCAAGCTCCTGGCCGAGCGCAAGATCCGCCTGTTCTCCATCTACGGCGCCGACGAGGACCAGCCCTACCAGAACCTGCTCGACAAGACTCCCGAGGAGTCCCGTGAGGAGCTCAAGACCGTCACCGAGGAGCAGGGCAAGGGGCGCTTCTACGACGTCGAGGACTCCGGCACCGGGGGCCAGATCGTCAAGGAGCTGGAGAAGACCGAGGTCTCCGCGCTCGGGGGCCGCAAGCAGACCCGTCGCACCGACGTCCCCCAGCGGCTCGTCATCACGCTCTCACTGGTGCTTCTGGGCTACCTGGGACTGACTACCTGGAGGCGAGCATGAAGCCGGTTCCGATCATCGGGGACTTCGCGTTCATCCCGGTCACCTGGTGGATCCTCGTCCTCCTCGTGGCGGCCGCCCTGACGGGGCTGCTCATCGTGGCCCGACGCCGCCTGGTCCGTGACGATGCCGAGCCGGCCGCCCGCCGGGCCTGGTGGAGGCGCCTGGCCATCGTCGTCGTCATCGTGCTGGCGCTGGCGGGGCCGGCGATCCGCGGCAGCGAGGCCATCAGCGTCTCCAACGTGGAGATCTACATGGTGGTGGACCGCACCGGCTCCATGGCCGCGGAGGACTACCAGGGCAAGGGGCCCGACGGCGTCGACCAGTCGGCCTCCACCAGGCTCGACGGCGTGCGCGCCGACATGCGGGCCATCCGCGAGGCCTTCCCGGACTCGCGCTTCTCCATCATCGCCCTGGACAACACCGCGGCCCGGGAGCTGCCGCTGACTCACGACACCAACGCCGTCGACGCCTGGATCGGCTCCTTCAAGCAGGAGGTCTCAGGCCACGCCACCGGCTCCTCGCTGGAGGTGGCGCTTCCGATGCTGGGGCTGACGCTGGCGCAGGCCCGCCAGTCCGACCCCAAGGACATCCGCCTCGTCTACATCTTCTCCGACGGCGAGGCCACCGACAACGGCCGCGGCGCTCAGACGGCCGACAACGCCGGCATCTCCTGGCAGTCCCTGGCCGGGCTCGTCGACGGCGGCGCGGTGCTGGGCTACGGCTCGACCGAGGGCGGCAAGATGCGCAGCTACGACGGCTCGCCGTCCACCGGCGAGCACACCCAGTCCGACTACATCACCGACGGCCAGGGCGGGCAGCCCGGGGTGTCGAAGATCGACGCCGACGAGCTCCAGAAGGTGGCCAAGGACCTGGGGCTGCCCTACTACCACCGCACCGGCGGCTCGGGGGATGACCCGACGAGCAAGTTCACCAACCTCGACATCGAGGCCGTCACCTCCGACGGGCGGGCCAAGACCAACGCCCGGGTGTACCTGACCTGGCCACTGGGACTCATCGCCTTCGGTCTGCTGCTGTGGGAGATCCTCGACCTCATGCGAGCCGACCGTCGCCTGCGTCTTCTCATGGGAAGGGGACGATGATGACGATAGGACACATCCCCGGCGAGTTCCCCGGACAGGGGAGTAGCGGGATGCAGCCCGGCGCTGCCGACGGCGCACAGAATGCCCCGGGCGCGCCAGGGGCAGCCGGTGCCCCCTCGGAGCAGGAGGTCGACTACCTGCAGAACGCGGACCCGAAGGACGACGCCTCCTCCCAGGCCCCCGAGGACCCCAGGCGGCGCGAGGCCCGCCTCAAGCGGCGTCGTCGGCTCCTGGCGATCGGCGGGGTGCCCGCGGCTCTGGTCACCATCATCTCCCTGTGGCTCGGCTCGATCTTCCTCATCTCCCTGGCCGGAAACCGGGCCGCGGCAGCCGGCCACTACGACACGGCCCTGTCGCGCTACCGCATAGTCGCCGCGATCAATCCCTGGCTGGAGCAGTGGCGCGTCCACTTCAACCTGGGCACCGGTCAGCTCGCCGCGAAGGACCCGACCTCCGCGGTGACGACCCTCAACCAGGCTCTCAGCGAGGCACCCAAGGCCAAGGTCGACCCGGAGAGCAAGGTGAAGGAGGCCGGCTCCCCGGAGTGCATGGTGCGCACCAACCTGTACGTCGCCCACCTCACCCTGGCGACCCAGGCCCAGGAGAGCGGAAGCTCCGCGGCGGTCACTGAGCACATCGAGGCGGCCAAGAAGGCGGCCGATACCTGCGAGGTGCCGCCCCCGCCCGAGCAGAATCCCTCCCCGAGCTCGAACCCGTCGGCCACGCCCAGCAGTGACCCGAGCTCGACCCCCTCCTCTCAGCCGAGCAGTGACCCGAGTTCGACCCCCTCGGCCACGCCCAGCAGTGACCCGAGCTCGAGTGCCTCCTCGCAGCCCAGCAGCGATCCGAGCTCGAGCCCGTCGTCGTCGAGCTCGCCGGGTGAGACCTCCTCCAGCACCCCGAGCGCCAAGCCGACCCCGACCCCGGTCGATGACCGGGCCAAGCGACTGCGGGACCGCAACAACGGCAGCCCGGGAACCTCCGAGGAGTCCGGTGGCGGCGAAGGAGGGGGAAAGCCCTGGTGAGCGACTCCGATACGGGGCGGGCCTCCCGCCTCGTCGTGGCGGCCGCGGTCCTGGACGACCTGGAGCATCCGACCACCCTGCTGTGCGCGGCCCGCTCCTACCCGCCGGAGCACGCCGGTCAGTTCGAGCTGCCCGGGGGCAAGGTCGAGTCCGCCGAGAGGCCCGAGCAGGCCCTGGCCCGCGAGCTGGACGAGGAGATCGGTCTGGGTGTTCGCCTGGGGCCCGAGCTCATCGTCCCCCGACAGCTGGCGGTCGCGGCGCCACCGAACAGCGGTCCCGGCGACGACGCCCCGGCCTGGCCGGCCATGCACGGCTTCAGGATGCGGGTGTGGCTGGCCGAGCCCGCCCGCCCCGGGGATCGGGGCAGGGCCGGAGGCGACCACCAACGCCTGGAGTGGGTGCGCCTCGATCCGCCGGATCAGCTGCGCCGGCTACCGTGGCTGGAGGCGGACCTGCCGATCATCGACGCGCTCGTGGACGCCCTGAGACGCTGATGGTCCCCGGGGCGCCGACGGCGGGGCGCAGGTGGGCGGCCCTCCCCGGGGCCGCGGGCCCGAGGACGCCAGCCGCCCCACGGCGCCGGCCCGTCCCAGTTTCTGACACTTCTATCGTCCGCGTCATCTCGTAAGTTAGGGTTGCCTCATGCCGAAGATTCTGGGTTCCTCACTGGCCGAGCATCGAGAGCGCACGCGCACCGCCCTGTTCGGGGCACTGTCCGAGCTCATGAGCCAGCGCAGCTTCGACAAGATCACCCTGTCCGACGTCGCCAACCACGCGGGCGTGGGGCGCACGGCCGTCTACAACCACTTCGCGGACAAGGAGGACCTCCTCCTGGCCTTCATGGAGCACGAGGCCGGCCGCTACGCCGAGGAGCTCTCCCGGGCGCTGGCCGGCACCCAGGACCCGATCGACCGCCTGCGCATCTACGTGCGCCAGCAGGCCCTCATCGCCCGGCACTTCCACTTCCCCGCCTCGGGGCCGCTGTCCGAGGTGGTCTCGCGCGGGACCGCCGGTCGTCTCAAGGCCCACGGGGCGCTCGTGGCCCAGATGCTCTCCTCGATCCTCACCGACGCCATGGACCAGGGGCTCATCCCCGCCCAGGAGCCCGAGCAGGTCATCCCCCTCATCCACGCCACCGTCATGGGCGGGCGCCCGACCCCCACGGATCCGGAGCAGCGCCGGGCCTACCTGGAGAGCCTGGACGCCTTCGTGCTGCGGGCGGTGGGGGCCCGCCAGCCCGCCCACGCGGTGCCGACCATTGCCCAGCCCCGCGCCACCGAGACGCTGGAGGGTGCCCAGGCCCCCGGTTCGCTTCGTCACAGCGCGGTCGGCTGACAGTGTGAGCCACGGCCTGCCGTGCACGCGGGCGGGCCTGGCAGACTTCCGCTCGTGAACCTGAGCTGGACTGACACCTGGAACGACCTGCTGGCCCGCGCCTCGAGCGTCGTCGGCCTGGATCCCGGCGTGCTGTGGCCGGCGCTGGCGATCCTCCTCATCGTCCTGGCCTGGGCCCCGGCCCGCCGCTGGGGACGCACCCTGGTGACGATCGTCCACGAGGCCGGGCACGCCGCCGTCGGCATCATGGTGGGGCGGAGCTTCCGCGGATTCGTGGTGAGCCGGGACCTGTCCGGGCACGCCGTCACCGCCGGCAAGCCCACCGGCCCCGGCCGGGTGGCCACCTCCTGGGCCGGCTACCCCGCCCCCGCCGTCCTCGGCGCCGTCGTCGTGCTCCTGGCCCTCAAGGGCTGGGCGAGCGCGGTCCTGCTGCTGGGGCTGGTCCTCCTGGCGGTCCTGCTGGTCATGTCCCGCTCCGTGCGCACGGTCCTGCTGGTCCTGCTCGTGGCCGCCTTGACCGGGGCCCTGTGGTGGTGGGGCGGGCAGTGGCGCGACGGCGTCGTCGCCGGGACCGGGCTGGCCCTGCTGGTGGGGGCCTGGGACTCCCTGCGCGACGTCGCCGCCTCACGCGACCCGAGCCAGGACCACCGCACCCTGGCCCACCTGACCCGGGTACCCGCCGGCGTGTGGCTGGCCACCTGGTTCCTCGTGGACGTTCTGGCCACCGGCGTGGTCGTGCTGGCCCTGCGCGATCTCCTGTGAGGTGAGGGAGGGGGCTCGCGTCCGAGCCCGCCGCCCACATGGCCTACGCTTCCTCCTGGCGACGCGGGGCCCGCAGTGCCCTCCCGCCGTCCCCGCCCGACGTCGCTCATCGCGAGCCCACAGGCGCCGTCGCGGCCCCGGGCTCATCCCGCTCCCGGGCACTCCGGGATTCCCTCAAGGAGAACACATGATGCTGTCCCGCAGGACGTTCGCCCTGACCTCTCTGGGGCTGGCCGCCGCGGCCACCCTCGCCGCCTGCTCGTCGAAGTCGAAGGACGAGGCCACCGAGGAGGGCAAGATGGCGCTCATCGTCTCCGACGCGGGCGACGCCGCCGCGGAGGCCCTGTCCAAGGCGGTGGAGGCATTCACCAAGGAGACCAAGGTGGAGGTGGACGTCAAGCCCGTCTCCGACGTCTCCCAGGAGCTGGCCCGCGGGATCACGGCCGAGCCGAGCATCGACGTCGTCGTCCTCAACCCGGCCCAGCTGTCCAGCTACGCAGGCTCCCTGCACTCCTGGGACAAGGGGGCGGCCGCCGTCAAGGACGCGCACCCCGCGCTGCTGACCAGCGCCACCCGGCAGGGGAAGATCGCCGCGGCGCCCCGGGACGTCTCCACCCTCGCCCTGTACATCAACACCTCACTGTGGTCGGCCGCGGGTCTGAGCGACTCGGACTACCCGACCACCTGGGAGCAGCTCGACCAGGTGGCCGCCAAGCTCACCTCCGGCGGGGTCGTCGGCCTGACCCTGGATGCCTCCTACGCGCGCGTGGGTGCCTTCCTCGTCCAGGGCGGTGGGGGACTGACCAGCGCCGACGGCACGAAGGCCACGGCCTCCTCCGAGGGCTCGGTGGCGGGCCTGACCCAGGTCAAGACGCTCCTGTCCTCCGGGTCGGCCGGCTGGGGCGCCGACCTGCCCGCCGGGTCCGCCGCCGACGCCTTCGGTCAGGGGCAGGCCGCCATGGTGATCGAGACCGAGGCCCTGACCAAGACTCTGGCGGACGCCTACTCGGGCATCTCCTACAAGGTGGTCGAGCTGCCGGCCGGCAGCGGCGGCAAGGGGACCCTGCAGTTCCCCACCTTCTACGGCGTCGTCGAGGCCTCCAAGCACAAGGCCGACGCCATCAAGCTCGTGGAGTACCTCACCGCCGCCGAGCGGCAGGTGGCTCTGGCCGGCGCGGCGGGCACGGTCCCCGCGGGCAAGGCCGCCGGCGAGACCTGGAAGGGCAAGCACGCCGACCAGGCGGCCTTCCTGGCCGGCGTCGAGTACTCCCAGCCCGTGCCCTCCGCCTCCGGCACCTCGGACATCATCGCCAACTTCGACAACGAGCTGCCCGGGCTGGCCGGAGGCGACCCGGCCGCCATCCTGGGCAGCGCCCAGGTGAACCTGCAGGCCATCCTGTCCTGACCCCTGGCGGGGCCACTCCGCGCGGCCGGGGACTTTCTCTTCCGGGCGGGGACATGTTGCGCGTGCGGGGACGGGAATCCTGTCCCCGACGGCGTCGACTGTCCCCGTTCGGAAGGACACGCACCCGGCCGCGCAGAAATGTCCCCGGCCGTGCAGCCCTGTCCCCGGCGGCGTCGAATGCCCCCGGCCGCGCAACAACGAGGGCCCGAACCGTGTTGGTCCGGGCCCTCGGGCTGGAGCGGGTGACGGGAATCGAACCCGCGCTGTCAGCTTGGGAAGCTGAAGTTCTACCATTGAACTACACCCGCGTTCACCCTCTGTGAGGTGCTGGAGCAGCATACCGCACGTGGGCTCCGAGGTGAAGACGCGCCGATCCTCCGCGAGCCGTCGAACCCGGTGCTCGTCACGGGTCGCGGGGAGCCCGTGCGGCCCGTATGGAGTTACTCGCCGGTTGCCGGTTAGTCTGGCGTCGGGTCGTCGCACCCGGGCGACCCGACCATCGACTGTGAGAGGCCCGTTATGAGTAACGCGTACGACCCGGCTGCACACCCGCAGGGGATGTCGAGCGGGTACAGCGCCCCCAGCGCCGACGGCGGTCGGGCCGTGGCACCCTACTCCTCCCAGAGCCCCTACGCCTCCGCCGCGTCGGGCCCCCAGCCCGGTTTCCAGCAGGCCGGCTTCCAGCAGGCCGGCTTCCAGCAGCCCGGCTTCCAGCAGCAGCCAATCGCCCCCTACGCCTCGCCCGCCGGGCAGGCCCAGCCGGGCCTGCCCGTCCCGGGCCCCGAGCCCACTCCGGCCGCGCCGTTCCAAGCGCCGCAGGTCCCTCAGGCCCCCCAGCCTCCACAGGTTGAGGCTCCCGCCCCCCAGGCCCCGGGCGCTGGAGCCTACGAGGCGCAGGTGGCGGGCGCCGCGGCAACCGTCGTCTTCGACCGCTCCTCCGCGCAGCGGGCAGGGATCGGCGCGCCGTCCCTGCGCCTGGCCCTCGATACCGGCCAGGTGGTCCAACTCAGCGGGACCTCCCTCATCGGCCGCGCGCCCGTCGCCGCGGGCCCCTGGGCGCAGGCCCAGCCCGTGCCCGTGGACGACCCGGCCTTCTCCATCTCCAAGACGCACGCCCTCATCACCTACGACGGCGGCCGGCTCGTCATCCAGGACCTCCAGTCCACCAACGGGACGGTCGTCGTCGAGCCCAGCGGCGCGGCCACCCAGGTGCTGCCGGGCATGATGGTCCCCGTGCCCGTCGGCTCCACGATCCGTCTGGGCGAGCGCACCGCGCGACTGGAAGCCTGAGATGTCGCGAGGAGGTGAATCGAGGGCGGGCGCTCGCGCGATCGTCCTGGATCATGGCGCCGCCACCGATACCGGCCTGACCCGCGCCCACAACGAGGACTCCTACCTCGCCGCCCATCCTGTCTTCCTCGTCGCCGACGGGATGGGCGGCCATGAGGCCGGGGACGTGGCCTCGAGGACCGCCCTGGCCGCCTTCTCCCCATATCTCGGCGCTCCCGAGATCTCCGGTGACGCCCTCATGGAATGCCTGGGCCGCGCCGCGCGCGACGTCGACGCCCTGGGAGCCGACCGCGACCCCCTCATGGGGCTGCCGGGCTGCACCCTCAGCGGCGTCGTCGTCACGAGCATCGACGGGCGCGCCTGCCTGCGGGTGCTCAACATTGGGGACTCGCGGACCTACCGGATGACTCCCGACGGCGTTGAGCAGATCACAGTGGACCACTCGGAGGTCCAGGAGCTCATGTCCTCAGGCCAGCTGACCGCGGGTGAGGCACTGGCCTCGCCCCGCCGCCACGTCATCACCCGCGCGCTGGGGGCGGGCATCGGCCCTGTGGCCCTCGCCGACCATTTCCTCATCCCCGCCAGGGCTGGCGATCGGCTCATCGTGTGCACTGATGGGGTCAGTGGTGAGATTGATGACGATTCGATCAGCAGCATCGTTCACCGAGGCCAGAGGCCCCAGGAAACAGCGGATTCGCTCATTGACGCTGCACTGGGGGCTGGCGGCAGGGACAATGCGACAGTTATTGTCATCGACGTTACCCACGCTCCGCCCGCGATGACGGACACCGCGCCGGACGTGGACAGTACGACGATCCCGTCGACGAAGCACGACACGCTGCCCCGAGCGCGGGAGCAGCACAGCAGCAAGGAGAACCCCTCATGAGGCACGCGCAGAGCATCCCTGGCCATGCTGCCGCCCTCCACATCCCTGGACTGACCCGCACCGCCATCTGCGAGCGCGGCCTGGCTGCCGTCGCCTCCGCCCGCGGCGGGGAGGCCTCTACCGAGGACGTCCCCCGGCTCTGGTCCGCGATGCTCGATGGCGCTTCCCTCATCGATCTTCTCCACGGGCTCATGGACTCCCACGGCGGGAGCGTCTTCGACCTGCCCGAGTTCGTCGTCGCCGTTCTGGAGGACGGCGAGCTGACCGCTGCCGTGAGGGGCAGCCTCAAGCTCATCGTCGACACCGACGAGGGCATGCGCACGATCTCCGCCCCCGAGGTGCTCGCCTGGGAGGAGGTCCGCCTGCGCGGCGTGCGCGGCATCGGCCTCGAGCTCACCGACTCCGCCGCTACGGACACAGCCCCGCTGCCGGTGGCCTCCGGCGTTGTCGCCGCCTCCTCCGTCGCCCTGGGCTCCCTGGCAGAGGGCTCCCGGAAGTCGTCCAGTTCGGAGGCCCCTTCCTCCGACGACGAGGAGGCTGGACCAGCGGGTTCCGCTGGTACCACTGACACCTCCGCCACCGACTCCGCCGCTGCTGAGCCGGCCGCCGAATCGACCACTGACTCCTCCGTCGCCGAGGCCCCCCAGGGCCGCAGCCGCAGCGGCCGCCGTGCCGCGGCTCAGGCCGCAGCCGCCGTGAA
>ERZ772953.403-NODE-403-length-13735-cov-3.714254_pt1 | contig 13735 bp, 11 predicted proteins | sample MGYA00580685_ERZ772953 | MGnify/ENA primary metagenome ERZ772953 (study PRJEB29015, sample SAMEA2738080) | human oral metagenome | biome: human oral; feature: human-associated habitat; material: saliva | place: China | collected 2209 ...
TGCCGGCCGGTGTCGAGCCGGAACGTGAGCGCACTCCGTCCGGCGAGCTCCGCACCCCTTGGAATCACTTCCAGTGCTCACTCGGTGGCGATGGCGTCCAGGACGGGAATCCGGGAGGCGCGCAGCGCCGGCCACAGGGCCGCGATGACGCCGACCACCACGGAGAGCACGAGCATGCCCACCATCTGGCCCCAGGGGATGCTGAGGCTCGTCAGCCCCTGATCCTCCAGGACCTCCTTGAGGGCGGCGGCCAGGACCACCCCGGTCGCCCCGCCCAGCACGGTGCCGTACAGGGAGGTGAGGACCGACTCGGTGATGATCTCCCCGGACAGCTGGGCCTTGCCCAGGCCGACGGCGCGCATGAGCCCGATCTCCCGGGTGCGCTCCGAGACCGAGAGCACCAGGGTGTTGACGATGCCCAGGATGGCGATGGCGATGCTCAGCCCCAGCAGGCCGTAGAGGACGGCGAGCATCCGGTTGATCTGCTGACCGACCTGGTCGGAGATCTCGCTGGCGTCGCGCACCGCGTACTGGTAGGTGTCGGCCACGATGTCGCGGGCCTTGCTCCGCACCGTGTCGAGGTCGGTGCCCTCCTTGAGGGTCAGGAGCATGCCCTGCGGCGAGTCCAGGACGTGGGCCGGGTCCGTGGTGGTGCCCGGGGAGTTCCAGGAGCCCACCGCGGCCGCCAGCTCGGGGGAGATGTAGTAGTTCCCGCCGGTTCCCTTCGGGTCGACGACGGCGCTGACCGTGGCCTCAACCGACCCGGTGGGGCCGGTGACGGAGACCTTGTCCCCGAGCTTGAGGCCCTCGTCCTTCTTCGCGGCCACGTGGGTGGCGTCCAGATCCTTCATCGACCCGGCGCTCGCGGAGACGTCGTAGGCCGTGGAGTAGGTGGCGGGATCGACGACGATGACGGTGGCGGTGGCGTTCTGGCTGCCGTCGGGCTTGGTGACGGAGTCGGCGTAGATGGAGTAGGAGGAGGTCTCCTTGACCCCGTCGATGGCGGCGATCTCCTTGGCCTTGTCGGCCGAGAGACGGGTGTTCAGGCTGCCGATGGTGGCCGGCTGGACCACGAGGTCGGCCTTGAGGGACTTGTCGATCTCGTCGGAGGTCGAGGACTGGAAGGAGGCGGCCAGCGTGGCGCCGGCGCACACCAGGGCCATGCCCACCATGAGGGCGCCGGAGGTGTTGGCCGTGCGGCGCGGGTTGTGGACGATGTTGCGCACCGCCAGGCGCCCGGCGGGCCGCAGCAGCCGGAAGGGCAGGCCCAGCACCGCCACCACCGGGCGGGCCAGGGTCGGGGAGACGATGAGCAGCCCCAGGACCGTGCCGCCCGCGCCCAGCCCCATGATGAGACCGCGCTGCGTCAGGTCCGCGTTCACCCACGCGGCGGCGATCGCGGCCGCTCCGGCCGCCAGCAGCAGCCCGCCCAGGATCGTGCGCAGCACCAGGGACTTCTCCCGGGAGCCCGACACGCCGCGCATGGCCTCGACCGGGTGGGTCAGGGCGGCCTCCCGAGCCGGCAGCAGAGCGCCGACGACGGTGACGGCCAGCCCCACCGCCAGCGAGATCGCGATGATCGTCCCGCTCAGGCCCGTGCCCTCCAGCAGCGGCATGCCGGCGGCGTCGAGCAGCGCGGACAACCCGGCCAGCAGCCCCGCGCCCGCGGCCACGCCCAGGGCGGAGCCGACGACGCCGATGACGACCGCCTGCAGGAACACCACGCCGAACACGGAGGCCGGCGAGGCCCCGACCGCCCGCAGCAGGGCGAACTCCTTGACCCGCTGACGCACGCTCATCGCGAAGGAGTTCATGATGATGAAGGAGCCCACGAACATCGCGACGACGACGAAGACCAGCAGGAAGACCTGAACGAAGCCCAGCTGCTCCTCAATGGCCTTGTTCTGCTCCTTGATGACCTCGGCGCGGGGCTGGACCCGGGCGCCGTCGGGAATGACCTTGGTGATCTCGGACTTGACGGTGTTCACCGAGGAGCCCTGAGCGACGTCGACGGCGATGGTCGTCACCTTCCCGTCCGGGGCGGCGATGGGCATGAGCCAGCTCGGATCCACGCCCACGACCGTCGCGCTGGCCATGGAGGACTCGTAGTGGAACTCGCCGACCACGGTGACCTCGGTGGGTGAGCCCTGCACCACGATGTGCGTCTTGTCCCCGACCTTGAGGCCGGAGTTCTTCAGGGCCCCGGACTCCAGGGTGATCTCACCGGCCCCCTGAGGCTTGTGGCCCTGGACCCAGGTCAGGCCCTTCTCGTTGTCGTACAGCGGTACGAAGAGCGTGGGGGCGCCGGTGGTGGTGACCGGGGCGTCGTTAGAGCCCACGAGGACCCCAGTCATCTGGACGCCGGGGTTGGCGGCCTCGACGCCGTCGATCTGCTTGATCTGCTCAGTCAGGGAGCTGTCGATGGGCTTGGTCTGCGTCGAGTTGGAGGAGCCGCTGCTGCCACTGCTGTTGTCGGAGGCGATCTTGGGGCCCTGGACATACAGGTCCGAGGTGGCGGTGGAGGAGACCAGCTTGGAGAAGGTCTCCGACAGGGAGGCACGCAGGGCGAGCGTGCCCGACAGGAACGCCACCCCGAGCATGACGGCGAAGGTGGTGAGGAAGAACTGTTTGGCGTGGGCGCGCACGGAGCGCCAGGCGACTCGTCTCATGGCTCAGGCCCCCTTGACGGCCGAGCCGGACTGCGGGGCGGCTGCGGGAGCGGGCTCGGTCTCGCTCAGCTCGCGCAGGGCGTCCAGGACCCGGTCGCGGTCGGGCTCGTCCAGCTGGGCGACGACGTGCCCGTCGCGCAGGAAGATGACGGTGTCGGCCCAGGCGGCCGCCTCCGGCTCGTGGGTCACCATGACCACCGACTGCCCCAGGTCGTCGACGCTGCGGCGCAGGATCTCCAGGACCTGGTCGGTGGAGTGGGAGTCCAGGTTGCCGGTGGGCTCGTCGGCGAAGACGACCGCCGGCTCGCCCACGAGCGCCCGGGCGCAGGCCACGCGCTGGACCTGGCCGCCGGAGAGCTCGGCGGGCCGGTGGGACAGGCGCTCCCTGAGGCCGACGGCGTCGATCACCTGGTCGAAGCGCTGCGGGTTGACCTTCTTGCGGGCGATATCCAGGGGCAGGGTGATGTTCTCCGCCGCCGTGAGGGTGGGGACCAGGTTGAAGGACTGGAAGATGAAGCCGATGCGCTCGCGGCGCAGGCGGGTCAGGCGGCGCTGACTCATCGAGGAGATCTCGTCGCCGTCGAGCATGATCCTTCCCGAGCTGACACGGTCGAGCCCGGCCAGGCAGTGCATGAGGGTTGACTTCCCGGAGCCCGAGGGGCCCATGATGGCGGTGAAGCGCGCCCGGGCGATATCGACGTCGACATTGTCCAGGGCGGTCACGGAGGCATCGCCCTTGCCGAAGATCTTTGTCAGGGAGCGGGCGGTGAGGACGGGATCTTCGGCGCGGCGGTGCTGGGTGAGGAGACCAGGGGTAGTCGAGAAGTATGTGCTCATGAGGCCCCAAGATACACGTCAGCAGAGCGCTGCGGGATCGGTGAGAACCCTGAATCGTCCCTGATCCGAGGGGCTGTGGCTCTGGGGAGGCTGTCCCCGCCCCGAGGCCGGGCTGGAAGCCCGCCATGGTCGCGAGCGTCTCACCGTTTCTTGGTGCGGCCGGGGAGGGCGTGGTTAGGATCGGGGCAGACTCGAGACCCGAGCACGACAGCGTGCGCGCTGGTTCTCGGGCGACCGTCCCTGACCGTGTTCCCTTGGGAGGCTCCCGTGGATCCCCGACACCCCGACGACGAGCCCGACGAGGCTCGTGAGGACTCTTCGGTCAGTCCGGCGAGCGCGGCGAGTGGCGCCGAGGAGACTGACGAGCCGGAGGGCACCGAGGAGGCTGAGGGCGCCGCCTTCGACGATGCTGGGGTGATCGACGGCGAGGAGTCCGAGGAGGCCGAGGGCGCGGACGAGCCGGAGGGCACCGAGCCTGAGGCGGACGTCGAGGACGGCGCTGAGGAGGCCGAGGAATCGGACGCTGCCGACTCCGACGGCGACGATGCCCCGGCAGGCTCTCAGGAGAGCGATTCCGAGGACGCCGACTCCACCGGGTCCGATCCCGAGGAGCCCGCGTCGGAGGGCGATGCGGATGACGACGATGCTGTCGACGACGTCGAGGAGCCTGCTGAGGACCACGGAGGGTCGTCGGCCGATCCCTCCGACGAGTCGACTGGTGGCACCGTCCACGAGGATGAGATCCCTGAGCCCGGTGACGAGGAGGCCTCGGACGAGGTGGCCCCTGATGAGGCCGACGCGGATCGCGCCGCGTCCGCGGATGAGGCGGCTGCCGATACTGATCCCCTCGCCGAGACCGACGGCGCCGATGGTGCCGATGGCCCCGGAACGAGCTATGTCGCCCCTCTGCCCCCGATGGACGACGCGGCCGCCTGGGCGGACACCCCCAGCCAGGCGCCCACGAGCTTCGCCGATCCCGCGCCGCAGATGGCCTACCCGAGATTCTCCGCCCCCTCCGCCTACAGCGCGCCGTCGGCCTACATGGCCCCGGCCCCGTACCAGCCGCTCTTCCCGTACCAGCCCCAGCCGCAACCGGCGCCGGTGGTCAAGGAGCCGCGCTCCTCCCAGCGGGGCCTCCTCGTCGTCGTCGTCATCCTGCTGCTCGTCATCGCCACGGGCGGCGGCCTGTGGTACGGAACCACGCGCAAGGGGAACGATGACTCGGGAACGGGCGCCGCAGCCATCGACGGCGCCGCTCAGGGAACGGCCCAGGGCTCCTCCCAGCTGCCGTCGGCCGAGCCCTCGGTGACGATGGACTCCACCATCAAGGCCTGCCAGACGGCGCCCACCTTCAGCCCCGCCTCGGTCACCGAGTCGAACGGGGAGTTCCAGGTGGTGGTGAGGGTGGCCTCGTCCTGCGACGACGGCGACTTCCTGTCCGGCAGTGTCGACCGCATCTACGTCAAGGCGCCGTCGGGGCAGGGTGGTGACGACGTGGTGGCCAACGGCCGCTTCGACTTCTCGACCACTCCGTTCTTCATCCCCTCCAGCGGTCGGACCCTCACCCTCAGGTTCGGGCAGGGCCACTACTTCCGCTCCGCGCAGGACCTGAATGTGTCGAGCATCAGCGTCGGGGCCGAGCCCGACCGGAGCGCCGGAAGCAGCCTGCCGGCCCAGGGCGTGGGGAGCGGCAGCGTCTCCGTGCTCGCGCGATCCGAGACCCATCCCGCCGACAACGCCATCGAGGACACCGCCGCCTCCAACGCGCTTCAGTGGCAGAAGGCGCATGACAAGACGACGGTGACCTCCACGCTCAAGGGCAAGTGGACGCCCCAGCTCTCCTCCAAGAAGCCGGGGCTCGTCGCCGAGGGGCGGACCTGGGACAGCCGCGCCATGCTCGAGGACTTCCAGACCACGCGCAACAGCGTGCCCACCGCCGTCCTCATCTACAGCGACGAGTGGCCGGTCTTCGACGCCGGCGGTGGCTGGTGGGTGACCCTGGCCGGGGTCGCCTACGACACCCCCGAGGAGGCCAATGCCTGGTGCGACACCCACGGCCTGGACGCCGACCACTGCTTCGCCAAGAAGATCGACACCTCCGGGACGCCGGACGGGACCACCAAGCTGCGCTGAGGCCCAGAGCCAGAGGTCTCGCGCTACGCCTGCTTCGCGCCCTTGAGCGCCATGACCCTTCGGGCGGACTCGTCGATGCGCGCCGCGAGGGCTGGATCGGACTGGGCCGCGGAGACGAGGGCCGTCGCCATATCGGCAGCGACGGAGGGATCGGCAGAGGCCAGGACGATATCGCAGCCCGCGCTCACCGCCTTCACGGCGCGCTCGCCCGCGGCCCAGTCCTGAACCTGGACGGCGGCGGCGACGTCGTCGGTGATGACGACGCCGGTGAAGCCCATCTCGGTGCGTAGCATGTCCGTGACGATCGTGGGGGAGAAGACGGCAGGAGCGCTGCCGTCGATCTGCGAGTAGTAGGCGGAGGAGACCATGATGACCTCGGCACCGCCCGTGATCGCATCGCCGAAGACGGCGACGGCGGGGTCCCCGGTGCGCGTGGTCACCGAGTCCGTGACGCCGGAGGCGGTGTCCGTGTTCTCCTTGACCCGGCCCAGCCCGGGGAAGTGCTTGAAGGTGGGGGTCACGCCCGCGGCGCGCATCCCTTCGGCGAAGGCGAGCGCTTGGGCGCTCACCGTGGAGGCGTCGTGGCCGTACTCGCGGTGGTACTTGCCGATGGGGGCGTTGGAGGTGGGGCCGGCGATGTCGACGAGGTCCGCCACCGGCGCCAGGTTCATCGTCACCCCGGCGCTCGCGAGCTCCTTGCCCCAGGTGGTGGCGGAGGCGACCAGTTGCTCGCGGGGCTGCCCCGCCCGATGGGATGGAGGAGAAGCCGGAGCCCGTCAGGACCTGGACGTCCCCGCCCTCCTGGTCCGTGGCCACGAGCATGGCGGTGCCATGAGTGGACGACTCGGTGAGCCCGGTGAACGAGGCGACTGTCTGGCTGACCGCGTCGGCGGAGGCGGACGAGCGGCCGGACAGGAAGATATTGCCGACGTGGTGGGTGGTCACAGCGTCCTTGGAGGTCTGCGAGGGGGCGGCGACGTCGACGCCCACCATGAGGAGCTGGCCGACCTTCTCCTCCAGGGACCATCCCACGAGGGGGTCATCGGTGGCGGTGGTCGCCGACGGCGCGGCGGTCGGCTCCTGGATGGGCTCCGACGCCGTCCCGGCGGGGGAGGGGACCTCGGACGGGCTCTGCTCGGGCGCGGCTGTCCCGGCGTCGGACGACTCCGATCCGCAGGCGGCAAGGCCCGCTGCTCCCAGCAGGGCCGCCATGAGCAGGGGGCGCCGGCCCACGTGGCGCCCTCCGGCGCGGGGGGCGGCGGCCTCGGGGGCAGGGCGCGGATCGAGGGACGTCATGCCCAGCACCATAGAGGACGGGCCCCGGGCAGGGGAGCCGGTGGGGCGGCCTGCGGCGGGGCTCACTCCCAGCCGAGCTCGTGGAGGCGCTCGTCGGAGATGCCGAAGTGGTGGGCGATCTCGTGGATGACGGTCACCGCGATCTCCTCGATCAGCTCCTCGCGGCTGTCGCACCAGCGCTCCAGGGGGCCGGAGAAGATGAGGATCCGGTCCGGCAGCGCGCCGGACCAGCCGTCGTCGCGCTCGGTGAGGGGCACGCCGTCGTAATATCCCAGGAGCGTGGGCAGGCCGTCCGCGTCGTAGTCCTCGGGCGTGAGGATCTCGGCGTCGGGCTCGGCCTCGATGATGATGGCGGCGTTGTCGATCTGGTCGAGGAGGACATCGGGGATGAGGTCGAGGCTGGCGTCGACGGCCTCCTCGAACTCCTCAGCGGTCAGGTGGGCTGGTGCCATGGCGCCATTCTGCCGTGGTGAGGCGACTCACGCCCAGCCGATTTGCGCGCCCTCGTCGGCGCCCCCTAAGGTTCTATCTGGTTCGAGGCGCGGCGACGCCGAGGGCATCTAGGCCCCCATCGTCTAGCGGCCTAGGACCCCGCCCTTTCACGGCGGTAGCACGGGTTCGAATCCCGTTGGGGGTACGGATTCGCACAAGTGAATAACACAGTGAATTCACACTGGCCTCGTGGCGCAGTTGGTTAGCGCGCCGCCCTGTCACGGCGGAGGTCGCGGGTTCAAGTCCCGTCGGGGTCGCCGACCAGACCTTTTGGTTCAGGTCTTGGCTCTGTAGCTCAGTTGGTAGAGCGTTCGACTGAAAATCGAAAGGTCACCGGATCGACGCCGGTCGGAGCCACTGCGAAAGGCCCGGAACCCACAAGGTTCCGGGCCTTCGCTCATGACCAGGTGAGCCTCGCGCCGGGGCGGAGGGACTCACTGGCGGTCGCGCCGGTAGCGGCGCACGGTGGCGAAGATGGTGAAGGCGACGGCGGCCACCGGCCAGATGATCCAGGAGATGTCCCAGGCGTCGAAGATGAAGCTCCACAGCAGGTAGATGACCACTGCGGCCGGCCAGTAGATCCCGGCTACGAGGTTGGTGAAGGGGTCGTCGTCCTGATTGCCGTCCCAGGAGGCCTGCTGGCTGACGGGTGCGGGGCTGGCGGGACGGCTGGGCTCGGAGGCCACCGGAGCGCCCGCGGGGGCCACCTGCGGAGCGCCGCCGGGCTGGATGTCCTGAGCGATGCCCAGGACCGGGGCCAGCTCGTGAAGGTTGCCGAAGTCAGTGATGACCTGCCCGACCGCCTCATTGTGGGTCTTGCCCTGGGCGATGGCGTCGTTGTAGGCGTCCTCCATCATGGCGCGCAGCTCGGAGCGGGCCTCGATCAGGCGAGGGGTGGCGGGGTAGGGGGCGAACATGTTGTCGAGGAAGGTCTCGATGGTGTCCATCAGTGGGCTCCTTTCGCGAAGCGGTCGACGAGGGTCTTGGTGTCCTCCCACTCGGCGACCTTGGCGGTCAGGTGGGCGGTGCCTTCGGAGGTGAGGCGGTAGTAGGTGCGGGACTTGCCGGAGTCGGACACTCCCGAGTAGGAGGCCGCCAGGCCGGTGGACTCCAGGCGCTTGAGGGCCGTGTAAAGCGTGGTCTGCTTGATGGTGTACTCGCCGTCGGAGACCTCGGTGATGGTCTTGGCCAGGTCGTAGGCGTAGGACGGCTGTCGCTTGAGCAGGGACAGGACGATGAGGTCGATGTAGCCGCGAATGGCGTCTGCGCTAATCATGTGAACCCTCCTTCCTTGGTTCGTGGGGGCGGGCCCTGAGGTCCTTGTGTGCATCTAACGTACTACGGCACACGTAGTACGTCAAGCGGAGTTCTGTGGTGTGGCTCCGGCTGGCGGCCATACGTCACAGCCCAGGCACAGCCGGGCTGCTTAAGGTGGCTTCATGCTCGTCGCAGCCACCACCCCTCCCGCGACCCCCAGCGCAGATCCCAGTGCGAGTGCCTCGACCACGCCCACTCCCACGGGTGTGCCCGAGGTCAACGTCGACGAGACCGTCAAGGCGGTGACCAAGACGACCAACGACCTGGTCACCATCGCCTGGCAGGCCGGCGTGGGAGTCGTCATCGGCCTCGTCATCGCCTTCGTGGTGGTGGCGATCCTGACGTTCATGGGCAGGCGGCGCCTCCTGTACCGCGAGATCGTGGATTTCGGACGCCGGCCGATCGTCGCCGTCGGCGCCATGACCGGGGCCTTCCTGGGCTCCCAGCTCGCCCTGACCGGGCTGCGGCACACCAAGAGCGACTCCACGACGATGGTCGTCATCGAGCGCGGGGTCACCATCGCCCTCATCTTCTCGGTGACCTGGCTCGTCGTCGCCTTCGCCAAGGCCATCGAGTCCACCGTCGTCAAAGGGGCGCAGGCCGGCGGGGACCAGGGGCGCGCCAACCGCGTGACCACCCAGAGCCAGATCATCCGGCGCGTCGCCCAGGTGGTCATCGTCATCGCCGGGCTCGTCAGCGCCATCATGACCTTCCCCAGCGTCCAGTTCGCCATGGGCTCGCTGCTCGCCTCGGCCGGTCTGGCCTCCGTCATCGCCGGTATGGCCGCCCGCTCCATGCTCGGCAACGTCTTCGCCGGCCTCCAGCTGGCCACCACCGACGCCATCCGCGTGGACGACATCGTCGTCGTCGACGATGAGCAGGGCACCATCGAGGAGATCACCCTGACCTACGTGGTCATGCGCACCTGGGACGACCGGCGCCTCATCCTGCCCTCGACCCACTTCACCGAGAACCCCTTCGCCAACTGGACGCGCGGAGGCTCCCAGGCCACCGGCTACTTCACCCTCGACCTGGACTGGCGCGTGCCCATCGCCTCGCTGCGCGCCGAGCTGGCCCGCCTCGTGGCCGCCTCGTCGGTGTGGGACGGGCGCCAGGCCTCCCTCGAGGTCTCTGACGCCGTCAGCGGTTACGTCACCGTGCGCGTGGTGCTCACCGGGGCCGATCCCGGCGACGTTGGCGCTCTCAAGTCCTACGTGCGCGAGGAGCTGGTCACCTGGCTCCAGCGGGAGGCCCCCTACGCCCTGCCGCGCACGCGAGTGGAGGTCGAGCAGGTCGAGGTCACCCAGGACCTCGGCCTCGAGGAGGTGGCCCGCGCCGCCGAGCAGATCGTCGCCAAGCAGAAGGCCGGCCCCTCCGGCGCCACCACGGCCGCTCCAGACAACGGAGGCGATACCGCCGCGACCACGGAGGCCGAGGGGGAGAGCGCCGCCCACGGGCTGGGGGCCCGGCGGGCCGTCACCCTGGGGCGGGCCATGGGGCGCTCCCTGCTGCACCGCGCCCGGCGCGGGGGCCTGGGGCCCAGGTGAGCCGAGTCGCTACGTGGCCGACGCCCCGGCGGATGGGTGAGTTTTCGCTGCGTGAACGCATCTCGCCCGGCGCCGTCGGGCGGGTGACGATGAGCCCATGAGTACCAACGCCAGCAGCGACCCCTCCGTGACGCCCACCTCCGAGCCCTCTGGCCCGGCCGTCGATGGCCTGGCCCTCGACCTGGAGGCCGCGGCGCGCACCGACGCCCAGTGGCGCGCCGCCCTGAGCCCCATGGAGTACCACGTGCTGCGCGAGGCCGGCACCGAGCGCCCCTTCACCGGAGCCCTGCTCGACGAGCACCGCGAGGGCGTCTACCGCTGCCGCGGCTGCGGCGCCGAGCTGTTCCGCTCCACCACCAAGTTCGACTCCCACTGCGGCTGGCCCTCCTTCTACGACCCCTCCGACTCCGAGGCGGTCACCCTGAGCACCGACACCTCCCACGGCATGGTGCGCACCGAGGTCCGCTGCGCCACCTGCCACAGCCACCTGGGACACGTCTTCGACGACGCCCCCCAGACCCCCACCGGCCAGCGCTACTGTATGAACTCCGTGAGCCTGACCTTCGAGGAGGAGCAAGCATGATCCGGGTCCTGAGCCTCAACCTCCAGCACGGCCTGCCCGGCGCCGGGGCCGGTGACGGCAGCGCCTCCACCGGCTCGCTGGCCGGCGCCGACATCTCCGACCCCGCCACCGCCCGCGCCGTCATGCGGGCCACGGCCGAGCAGATCGCCGAGCTGGCCCCCGACATCATCGCCCTCCAGGAGGTGGACCTGGGCCAGGCCCGCTCCGGGCGCCTCCACCAGGCGGCCTTCCTGGCCGAGGAGCTGGGCATGCCGACCTGCCGCTTCTCCGCCAGCTACGCCGGGCCGGTGGTGGGGCTGCGCCGTCGGCCCCTGCGCACCGCGCTGAGCTCGCCGACCGATGACGTCCTGGGGCCGCTGCGCGCCGCCGTCGGGGCTGGGCCGATCGGCTACGGTAACGCCCTCCTGTCGCGCTTCCCGGTCTCCGGCTGGCACGTCAAGCGCCTGGGGCGCGGGGCCTCCAGCGTGGAGAAGCGCGGCGAGCGGGCCTGGGACCCGCGCTCCTACCACGTGTCCACCGCCTCCCAGCGCGTCATGGTGGCCGCCACCCTCGAGGTGCCCGAAGGCGCCGGTGGGCCGATCCGCCAGCTGTCGGTCGCCTCCACCCACCTGGCGACCCGCGAGTCCATGGCGGCGCGCCAGCTCGCCGCCGCCTGGGGGGCGCTCGCCGGGCTGCCCGGGCCGCACCTGCTCGTGGGCGACTACAACCTCTCCGCCGAGCAGGTCGACGTCCTGGGGCTCGGGCGGACCGTGGGGGAGGGGCTCACCTTCCCGGCAGCCGACCCCAAGCGGCGCATCGACCACGTGCTGACCGACCTGTGGCCCACCGGCCCCGACGGCCTGCCGCTGACCGATGAGGCCGCCGCGGCCGGCGGGAGCCCGCTCCTGCGCGCCGTGGAGTGGGGCACGACCTCCTTCATCATCTCCGACCACGTCGGCACCTGGGTGGACCTCGAGCCGGTCGGCTGAGGGGCGTCCGCCAGGGCCCAGTACCCGCGAGGTCGTACTGCCGGCTTCGTCGTTGTCGGGCCCCGTCGCAGCCCTGCCCGCGAGGTCGTACCTTAGGTCGCCTGATCGAGGGGTAGAGGGTACGACCGCGCGGACTACCCTACGAACGCGAGACCGGGCCTGCGACCCGTCCGGTCGATGAGAGGGGGCGGTGATGGCCGATGTGGTGGCGGGACTGGCCGTCTTCGGCGCGGTCATCGCCGTCGGCTGGCTGCTGGTGCGCACCCGCGCCGTGCCCGCTGACGCCGACGGGGTCCTCACCCGCGTCTGCTTCTTCGCCGCCACCCCGGCCCTCCTCGTGACCACGCTGAGCCGCGCCGACCTGACGGCGGTCCTCTCCCGCTCCACCGCAGTGGCCGTGGCCGCCGAGCTCACGGCCATCGTCTCGGCCTGGTGCCTCCACCGCCTCGTGCTGCGCCGCCCCACCGCCGAGGCCACCATCGGCGCGCTCGCCTCCGGCTACGTCAACGCCGCGAACCTGGGGATCCCGGTGGCCGTCCTCGTCCTGGGGGACGCGGCCACGATCGCCCCGATCCTCCTGCTCCAGCTCCTCGTGCTCACCCCGGCCACCTTCACCGTGCTCGACGCCGTCACCCGCCGCGGCAACCCGTCCCGCCTGGCGACCCTGACCGTCCCGCTGCGCAACCCGCTGCTGTGGGGAGTCGTGGCCGGGACCGCGGCGAACCTGGGTGGGGTGGACCTCAAGGAGTGGGGAGGCGGCTATCCGGCCCAGGGCCTGGAGATGCTCGGGCGCGTCGCCGTGCCGCTCATGATGCTGGCCCTGGGGATGAGCCTGGCCGGGGCGCCCCGGCCCCTGCGCAATCCCGCGCCGGAGGAGGCGTCCCCGTCCCCGCAGGGCTCGCCGGCCCAGTCAGCCCGCCAGGGGAAGGACCGTCAGGGTCAGGAGCTACCGGCGGCGGAGGCCGGATCGGAGGCGCACGAGATCGACACCGCGGGAGGCCGACCACCCCGGGTGGAGGAGGAGCCGGCGCACGGGGTGAGGTCGACGTCCCAGCGCGGCGCGGGTCGGCGCAGGGACTTGTGGCTGGCGGTGGGCTGGAAGCTCGCCGTCATGCCGGGGCTGGCCGTCGTCGTCGGACTGGCGGCGGGACTCAGCGGAGGCCAGCTGCTCGCCCCGGTCGTCACCGCCGCCCTGCCCACGGCGCAGAACGTCTTCATGTACGCCTCGCGCTACGGAGCGGCCAAGGACCTGGCCCGCGACGCCGTCCTGCTGACGACGGCCGGATTCGTGCCCGTGGTCCTGCTGGCCGCAGTGATCCTGCGCTGATCGCGGCGGCGCAGGCTCATCGGCTCAGGGCAGCTCGTCGCGGGTGGGCGGGTTGGCCCCGGCCCGCGAGACCGTGATGTCGGCGATGGCCGCGGCGTGGCGCACGATCCGCTCCAGGGTCGCTGCGTCCACCGCGCGCAGCGCCTCGCGTCGGTCCGCGCCCACGAGGTCCTCGCTCCACAGCGCGTCCTCCAGGCCGCCCATGAAGGAGTCGCCGGCGCCGACCGTGTCGGCCACGACGACGCTCGGGTCGGCGGGCACCTCCAGGCGCACCCCCGAGGCGGACAGGGCCAGGGCGCCCTGCTTGCCGCGCGTGACGACCACGACGGCCGCGCCCTTCTCCAGCCAGGAGCGCAGCACCGTCTCCAGGTCCGCGCCTTCGCCGTAGAGCCAGGCGATGTCCTCATCGGAGCACTTGACCAGGTCCGACAGGCCCACCAGGCGCTCGACGACCTCACGGGCGTCCTCGGGCTCACCCATGAGCTGAGGCCGGGCATTGGGGTCGTAGGCAATGGTGGAGGTGGCGCGGGTCTCGCGCAGCACCTGCTCCACGGTGGTGGCGCCGG
>ERZ772953.407-NODE-407-length-13702-cov-9.805012_pt1 | contig 13702 bp, 7 predicted proteins | sample MGYA00580685_ERZ772953 | MGnify/ENA primary metagenome ERZ772953 (study PRJEB29015, sample SAMEA2738080) | human oral metagenome | biome: human oral; feature: human-associated habitat; material: saliva | place: China | collected 2209 ...
AGAAGTAACTAATACTGAGGTCAAGTTGGTATGGTATCCAGCTTGGACAGTTGAAAAAATGAGTCGTTACGCGCGTATCGCCTTGGGTATTAAGTAGTCTACGATTGAGTAGTAAGAGACGATTGAAAAAGAGGAAATATCCGAATTTTTCAATCGTCTTTTCTTACTTTAGCTGATTTTCATTGAAGAAAATGATATAATAGTAGCTATGAATAAAAAGAAATTACGTATCAATATGTTGAGCTCAAGTGAAAAAGTAGCAGGTCAAGGTGTTTCAGGTGCATACCGTGAATTAGTTCATCTTCTCCAACGTGATGCAAAAGAAGAATTGATTGTTACAGAAAATCTTCCTATTGAAGCTGATGTGACACATTTTCATACAATTGATTTACCTTATTATTTATCTACATTTCAAAAAAGACGTTCAGGTAGAAAAATTGGCTATGTTCATTTTTTACCGGACACTCTGGAGGGAAGTTTAAAAATTCCTTTTTTCTTAAAAGGAATTGTGAAACGTTACGTTTTTTCTTTTTACAATCGTATGGAACACTTGGTAGTTGTCAATCCTATGTTTATTGAGGATTTAGTAGGTGCAGGGATTCCACGAGAAAAAATCACCTACATTCCAAACTTTGTAAACAAGGAAAAATGGCATCCGCTACCTGAAAATCAAGTCCTAGAACTTCGAGAGGAATTAGGTCTTGAAGAGAATCAATTTGTAGTTGTTGGTGCGGGACAAGTCCTAAAACGTAAAGGGATTGACGACTTTATTCAATTGGCCGAAGAATTACCCCAGGTAACTTTTATTTGGGCCGGAGGCTTTTCTTTTGGTGGTATGACCGATGGTTATGAAAAGTATAAAAAAATTATGGAAAATCCACCAAAGAATCTGCTCTTTCCAGGTATTGTGTCGCCAGAACGAATGCGTGAGCTATACGCCTTAGCTGACCTTTTCTTACTACCTAGTTACAATGAGTTATTTCCTATGACTATTTTAGAAGCAGCCAGTTGTAATGCTCCTATTATGTTGCGTGACTTGGATCTTTACAAGGTTATTCTTGAAGGTAATTATCATGCTACAGCAGATAAAGAAGAGATGAAACAAGCTATTTTAGAATATCAAGAAAATCCTAAGGCTCTGAAAGAGTTGAAGGAAAAGGCTAAGGAGATTTCTAGAGAGTATTCAGAAGAGCACCTTTTACAAATATGGTTGGACTTTTATGAAAAACAAGCAGCTTTAGGGAGAAAGTAAGAAGTGAGGTAATCTATGCGAATTGGTTTATTTACAGATACCTATTTTCCTCAAGTTTCAGGTGTTGCAACCAGTATTCGAACCTTGAAAATGGAATTAGAAAAGGAAGGTCACTCAGTCTTTATTTTTACTACGACTGATAAAGATGTCAATCGTTATGAAGATTGGCAAATTATTCGAATACCGAGTGTCCCTTTCTTTGCATTTAAAGATAGACGTTTTGCCTATCGAGGTTTTAGCAAGGCTCTTGAAATTGCTAGGCAATACCAATTAGATATTATACATACACAGACAGAATTTTCTTTAGGTTTATTAGGGATTTGGATTGCAAGAGAACTAAAAATACCTGTAATTCATACCTATCATACTCAGTATGAGGACTATGTTCACTATATCGCCAAAGGTTTATTGATTCGTCCGAGTATGGTTAAGTATTTGGTTAGAGGATTTTTGCATGATGTTGATGGCGTGATTTGTCCAAGTGAGATTGTTTGTGATTTACTGTCTGACTATAAGGTCAATGTTGAAAAAAGAGTCATTCCTACAGGCATCGAGTTGGCAAAATTTGAACGCCCTGAAATCAAGAAAGAACATCTGAATGACTTACGTAGGACATTAGGCATTCATCCTAATGAAAAAATGTTATTGAGCCTTTCTAGAATTTCTTATGAAAAAAATATTCAAGCAGTTCTAAAATCCTTTGCAGAAGTTTTAAAAGAAGAAAACCAGGTAAAACTGGTTGTAGCTGGTGATGGTCCATACCTTGATAGTTTAAAAGAGCAGGCTTTAGAATTAGAAATTCAAGATTCTGTGATTTTTACAGGTATGATTGCTCCTAGTGAAACAGCCCTTTACTATAAGGCAGCAGATTTCTTTATTTCAGCATCTACAAGTGAGACTCAAGGTTTAACATTTTTGGAAAGCATAGCAAGTGGTACCCCTGTTATTGCTCATGGCAATCCCTATTTAGATAACTTGATCAATGATAAGATGTTTGGTACCTTGTATTATGTAGATAGTGATTTAGCAGGAGCAATTTTAGAAGCATTGTTAGTCACACCTGATATGAATCAACTTAAATTGGCTGATAAGTTATATGAGATTTCCGCGGAGAACTTCGGAAAACGGGTGCATGAATTTTACTTGGATGCTATCATATCGAATAATTTTCAAAAGGAATTGTCTAAAGAAGATACAGTTGGCAAGCGAATTTTTAAGACAGTTTTATACTTGCCACAGAAAGTTGTTGCAGTACCCGTTAAAGGTTCAAGACGGATGTTAAAGACCTCTAAAACAAAGTTAAAAAAAATTAGAGACTACTGGAAAGAAGTAGATTGATAGGAGGAAATTGAGATGAAAAAATTAATGCGAAGTGGTAGTGATAAGATGCTCGGCGGTGTGTGTGCAGGTGTTGCACATTATTTCGATATGGATCCAACCATTGTACGAGTAATTTGGGGTGTCCTAGCACTATTTTATGGTGTCAGTATATTGGCTTATATTATCTTATTGATTGTTGCACCAGTCTCATCTGACTATTGAAAACTAAAATAATTCGTGCTAAGATAATAGAAAGTAGAATGTTAATAAGGAGTATGAAATGGCTTTTGGTGATAATGGAAACCGTAAAAAAACAATGTTTGAAAAGTTAACGTTATTGATTGTGTTTATTATGTTGATTGCAAGTTTACTTGGGATCTTTGCAACTGCAATTGGTGCCTTGAGTAATCTATAAGTTGGATTACTTACAAATAATTTTTGTGACTGGGTTTTCCCAGCCCTTTTTTAAAGTGAGAAGAAAAAAATGAGTATGTTTTTAGATACAGCCAAGATTAAGGTCAAGGCTGGTAATGGTGGCGATGGCATGGTCGCTTTTCGCCGTGAAAAATATGTCCCCAATGGAGGTCCTTGGGGTGGTGATGGAGGTCGTGGTGGTAACGTCGTGTTCGTTGTAGACGAAGGTTTACGTACCTTGATGGATTTCCGATACAATCGCCATTTCAAGGCTGATTCTGGGGAAAAAGGCATGACCAAAGGAATGCATGGTCGTGGTGCTGAGGATTTACGTGTTCGTGTACCACAAGGCACAACCGTCCGTGATGCTGAAACTGGGAAAGTCATCACTGATTTGATTGAACATGGACAAGAATTCATAGTAGCTCACGGTGGCCGTGGTGGTCGTGGGAATATTCGCTTTGCGACTCCCAAAAATCCTGCTCCTGAAATCTCAGAAAATGGAGAACCTGGACAGGAACGTGAATTACAACTAGAATTAAAAATTTTAGCGGATGTTGGCTTGGTTGGTTTTCCATCGGTAGGAAAGTCAACTTTACTTAGTGTGATTACATCAGCAAAACCAAAAATCGGTGCCTATCACTTCACAACTATTGTTCCAAATCTCGGTATGGTTCGTACCCAATCTGGTGAATCTTTTGCAGTGGCTGACTTGCCTGGATTGATTGAGGGAGCAAGTCAAGGTATTGGTTTGGGTACTCAGTTTCTTCGTCATATCGAGCGTACAAGAGTTATCTTGCATATCATTGATATGTCAGCTAGCGAGGGACGTGATCCCTATGAGGATTATCTTGCCATCAATAAAGAGCTGGAGTCATATAATCTTCGTCTGATGGAGCGTCCACAGATTATTGTAGCTAATAAGATGGATATGCCTGAGAGTCAGGAAAATCTTGAAGTCTTCAAGAAGAAATTAGCTGAAAACTACGATGAATTTGAAGAATTGCCAGCTATTTTCCCTATTTCTGGTTTGACCAAGCAAGGTCTAGCTACGCTTTTGGATGCTACAGCTGAATTGTTAGACAAGACACCAGAATTCTTGCTCTACGACGAGTCAGATATGGAAGAAGAAGCTTACTATGGATTTGATGAGGAAGAAAAGGCCTTTGAAATTAGTCGTGATGATGATGCAACCTGGCTACTTTCTGGTGAAAAACTCATGAAACTCTTTAACATGACCAACTTTGATCGTGACGAATCAGTCATGAAATTTGCCCGCCAGCTTCGTGGTATGGGAGTTGATGAAGCCCTTCGTGCGCGTGGTGCCAAAGATGGTGACCTGGTTCGTATTGGTAAGTTCGAGTTTGAATTTGTTGACTAGGAGGATTGTATGGGAGATAAACCAATATCCTTCCGAGATGCTGATGGAAATTTTGTGTCTGCAGCAGATCTTTGGAATGAAAAAAAATTAGAAGAATTATTTAATCGTCTCAATCCCAATCGTGCTCTTAGATTAGCTCGAACGAAAAAACAAGAACAGTAATAGCAAAGAAGATAAAAGTACCCGTGCCTATACAGACACGGGTATTTGTTATTCACCAAAGAAAAATGGTGGAGCGTATTTTTTAAGTTCTGCAAAGCAACTGTTAGCAGCATCTGTATCTTCACAGATGACAAGGCAGACATCATCGCCACTAAGGGTTGCAATGGCATTTGGAAAATTTAAAGAATCAATGATTGAAGCAAATGATTGGGCAAGTCCAGGGAGGGTTTTAAGTAGGACCTGGTTCTGAATTGGACGCATCAATACAAGAGCATCTTCCATATAAGTTTCTAAACGTTTTTCCCATTTGGATGTAGATCCAGTGTTGACTACATAATATGAATTATCTTCTTCTCGGACTTTAGACAAGTTCATACTCTTGATATCTCTCGATAAAGTAGCTTGTGTAACGTGGATATCGTTGTCGGCAAGAAGAGCTTGTAACTCTGCTTGAGTATGGATTTTTTTCTTTGTAACGAGAGCTCTAATGAGTTGATGGCGATGTTCTGATTTATTCATAAAGTGTTTACTCCTTGTACAAGGTACAGTAAGCGTGGACTGATCGAGATCGACAGTCAGGTGGTAGGCGGTATTGTCACGTATGATGATTTCAAAGTCAGTAGTATAAAGAACTATACGGAGAAAATCTCCTTCTTTTAACTTGTCACTAGTTAGAGTTGATGAATTGGACATCTATCCGTTCATCTAAATTGATGTTCTTTAATGACAGTGAATCATTCAATTAAGGTAGCATTTTGTCACGGCTTGTTGTGAATTTATTCTAAATCTCAATTCACAGAGATTGTCTAACATGTGGTGTAGTAGCGTGTATGATAGAGGGTTACACATGTTTGTTACGGTTGTTGGTATCTTTTGTTCAAGTTCTAGCAGTTGGGTTGCGGATAGCCTTTATTTGGACTAGATTTGATACCAAGTTGTCGTTTTGTTGGACTGTTCAAATGGGTGTATTTGATTATAGGAAGGTCAATGGGTTTTTGATTGACCTTGTCCTTGAAATCCTTCCATATTGAACTTCTGATGTTTATACCTTTTGACAAGGTAGGGTAAGAGTAGACTGCTCAAGATCGACAGTCAGGTGGTAAGCGGTATTGTCACGTATTGTTATTTCAAAGTCAGTAGTATAGAGGACTAAACGGAGAGTGTCTCCTTCTTTTAGCTTGTAAATAGTTGGTTGTAGTTCAAATTGCACATCCATCCATTCACCTGCCTTGATCTCCTCTACTAACAATAAATCATTTCTATTTTGTAAATTAAGGTAGCCTTTTGTAATGACTCGTTGTGTAGTTGCACTAAATGGCAATTCAAAGAGATTTTCCAGCATATGATAGCGACCGTTGTCAATGGTTCTAGCACTTAAAACAGCTGGATAAGGTTGTAGGTATTTCTTTTGTCCAAATTCTAGCAGTTGGGCAGATAAGAGTCCCTTGTTTGTGCTGGATTTGATACGAAGATTGAGCTGAGCGCGACCGTTCAGGTGGAGATCTTTGGTCACAGGAAGGTCAATAGTAATTTGATTGGCTTTCCCTTGATAGAGTTCCGTATTGAAGGTCTGGTATGTCTTACCATAACGCTCAAAATCCTTATCTGAGTACTGGTTTTGAATAACCTGCTCTTCTTGACCGAGTGAGAAGGTTTCAAAGTTTTCTTGTTCACCGAACTGATGAAGAGATAGCCAAGTCTGAGGAGCAGTATTATCCTGCCAAATGACAGGGGGGAGTTGATAGCCTGTTTCTTGATCAAGTAATTTTTTAGTCAATAAGGCATTCATGGATTCACGGAAGTCAATGGATTGCCAGTTGTTCATATAAACATGAGCGCCATTATGGAAAAAGAGATGTTTATTGATATGGTCTGGTAGAGCATGGAACATCTGGTAAACATGTAGCGGTTTTACGTTCCAATCTTGAGAGCCATGGGTGAAAACAACTTCTGCTTTCACCTTGTGAGCATGAAGAAGATAGTTTCTGTCATGCCAAAATTGATTGTAATCACCTGTTTTTCTATCAAGTTTTTCTCTTAGTTTCTGGAGATCATCTTGGTGTGTAGCGTTTCCAAGAATAAAATCACCAGCCAAGAGATTCCGAGAGTAGGTTAATTCAGCAAGTGAGTCAAAATCCTCGCCAGGATAACCGCCTGGGCTAGTCACTAGACCGTTTTCACGATAGTAGTTGTACCATGAGGAAATACCAGCCTCGGCAATGATAACTTCTAAACCATCTACACCAGTAGTAGCAAGACCGTTTGACATGGTACCTAGATAGGAAAGTCCCGTTGTAGCAACTTTTCCGTTTGACCAATCAGCCTTGACTTGACGCTGGCGCGTGTGATCAGTAAAGGCACGGCAACGATCATTGAGCCAATCGATAACATTTTTATAAGCTTCGATTTGCTGATAGTCTCCGTTGGTCATTAAACCTGTAGAATCCTTAGTACCAACACCAGACACATAGATATTAGCAAAACCTCGTGGAAGAAAGTAGTCGTTGAGTGTATAGCTAGCGTTGATGTGCGTCAGCTTTTCCTCAGCTTCTGATACTAGCTCAGCTTGACTATGTGATTCAACTACAGATAGTTTTGGTTCTTCTAGCTCAATCTTGTGAGCAGGTTTCACTTCAAGTTCGCCCTCCATCTTGTAGAGAGCCTTGTCACTAGCCTTGTCATTGGTCCCCTGATGATAGGGACTTGCTGTCATGATAGCAGGGATTTGTCCATCAAAACGAGGACGAATAATGTTGACCTTGACTAAGTCAGGTAGCCCCTTTTGGTCAGTATCCACACGAGACTCAACGTAGATCACTTCTCGAATGACATCGTGGCTGGAAAAAGTAGCCAAGCTCTTGCCGTTAAAGTAGTGGTAGGTATTATCTTCAGGGATAAGACCGTCACTTACTAGTTGATCAACCAGGAGATTTCCTTTTTTGGTTCGAGTATTGAGCAACTGATAGAGATTTTCAATCAAATCACCATATACGATGGGAAAACCAGTTTCTTTACGGAAGGTTTGGCTATCCTCAAAATCAACAAGATAGCTAAAACCTAGCACTTGAAAAGCAACAGTGTAGAAAATATCCTCGGTTAGTTCTCTCCTTGATTGAAAGAAGGTTAGGAGGTCTGTTTCTTTATCAGCAGCTAAAGTTGCTAGGGGATAATCTGTATGTTGATAGGTGAAAAAAATATGTCGTAGAAAATGCTCTAATAGTTCCTTTTCGGATAAGTTAATATGAAAAGGAAAACCATATGACTGAAAATCCTGATAAATTTCGTCTCTAGATAGGGCTATATAACTATATTGATTAAAACGCATAGAACCTCCATATAAAATTATAGTTAAAATTATTATATCAAAAAAATAGGGAAAAAGAAATATAAACGCTAAAATGATTTATTATTAATATTATTAATATTATAATATAAATAAAATGAATCTTTTTATTAAAATAAGCTTAAAAAAATGAGTAATAGAAGCTGATTTCATTGACTTTTACGGGAGAGGGAGTATAATATATACTGTATAAGTGTATTCAATTGATTACAAAAATAAAAATAGAAAGCGATAACTATGTATAAAGAAAAAAGAAAAGTGAACAGAAAATCTTTTGATTGGTATGGCTTGAGCCAGCGTTTCTCAATCCGTAAATACCATTTTGGAGCAGCTAGTGTCCTTCTTGGAACTGCTTTGATTTTGGGTTCACCTCAGGCATCAGCCAAGGCGGATGATGCTGTTTCTGCAAATACTGCACTGACAAGTACTGGTCAAGGTGTGGATGAAGGAACCAATAGCGCGACAGATGGCTTGAAAAATGTAACCTTGCCAACAGCAAGCACAACTGAAGCGGCTGTGCTTGAAAAGCCTACTTTGAGCGCTGAAGAAATTGCGAAACAAGCGGCTGCTTCTGAGACTCATGCAATTACATCTCCATCAGAAACAGCAAAAGAAGAGAGCAAACCAGCTACTTCAGATGCTGTAGTGAAGACAAACACTGAAGAACAATCTAAAACAGATAAATTAACAGAAAAAGAAACTAAAGTAGAAGAAAAAGCTGAGAAAAAAGCAGAACCTGACGATAGTAAGAAAGAAGAAACTAAAAAAGTATCTTCTGAAGAAAGTACAGTTACTGAATCAAATAAAAAGAAAGAGGAAGTAGCTCCTAAACGTAGCAAACGTAGCAGACGTGCATTACCTGACGAGGAAACTCCAGATTATAGTGGTGCTAAGATATCTGGACGATTAAATGACGGAAAAACACAATATGCAGTTGGTGACCAAATCTTAGGTTCTTATAATTTAGATGTTTCGGCACCAACAAAAATTGAAGAAGGAGGATATATTTTAATTACTGCCTCTGATAATGAACCATTAGATACTTTTGAAATCGGATCAAGTTTAAGATCTGAAAAAGTTAATAATAATCAGTATAAATTATATACTGGAGAATTATCAGGTGGAGCATATGCTAATATTAATGTTAGTTATAAATTGAAAAAATTTGAAACAGGTAAAGATTCAAATACAACTATAAAGGCTGAATTATTTGATAAAAATAATACTTTAATTAAATCTACTAATTTTTCTAACACGAATACAACTGGTACGCCATATGTTTCAGTTGATACTAGAAATGGTATTCGTAGACAAACATTATTAGAAACAAATCAACAAGAAACAGAAATTGATGTTTCTAAGAGTAAAGATTTACAATTAAATTTAAAATCTACTAATAAAGAGGCAGCTGCAATTACAAAAATTGATCATGCTGTTGAATTGCCGACAGGTGTTACTATTGCGCAAACTTCCCTAGATGCGGGATGGAGATTAGAAAATGGTGTTGCAAAATATACAAGAGTAGTACCTTCTTCAACAACGATGTTTGCTAGTGGTGAAAATACACAAGATGAACTGTTGTATTTAAATGTAAGTAATGGTGGAACACCAGCAGAATTTTTAACAGGTAAAAAGTTAACATTTAAAGATAATGCAACTTATACGGATAAATCTGGATTTACGAATACAACTTCAGACGATGTTACAGTAACAGTTCGTGCTGTAAATCCTAAAGAATCTATTGGTGGTTCTGGTGAAAATAACAGTGGAACGGGTGGTAGCACAGTACCTACTAAGAGTGATGTTCAAGTAGCAATTTTTAATGATACGATGGAGAAGAATAATTCTCGTGTTGTTAATATTGCAATGCCTTATATTAATACAAAAACAGAAGATACCCGAAGAATTAATTTATCAGGAAATTATGGTGATTCACACGGTCCTGCAAGTGTAAAAGAAGTTGAAATTTCGATTGATAGTAATATTGATCAAAATCGAGCGATTGAATTTTATGCGATTTGGACTCCGACAGATAAAGGGAAATCTACCTTTGTTAGTTATGAAGATAATCCAGAAAGTTTAGGATTAAATTCTACATTGACTTTTGAAGTATACTCTGTAACGAATGGAACAGAATCAAAAATTGGAGAGGTATCACTTCGTAAAGGAGATGTTGCAGATAAAGTAGCCTTGCCTGATGGTACTACAACAGTGAAGTTAAAACCAAAAGGAAATATGCCATTAGAAACTGCTGGATTACAAGCTGTCGGTTTATTTTTAAGTCAAGATTTAAAAGGATTAGAAGCCGCAAAAGAATTAGCTAAGGAAGGAAATAAAGTTGAAAGTATCGTTACAGCATCTGTGTATACACATGGATATGAAGAACCAAAGGTTGCTGTATCAAAAACAATCTTTGCAAATTCACGAGATGCGATTAAGCTAGTCCCTGCGACAAACCCTATTAATACTACTTTAGCGGGGAACTTAACTCAAGAACTTAGTAGTCAATATGAAGTCTATGAGTATTCACCTAATGGATTAGGAAATCGTATTTATAATAAACAAACCTGGGATCGTAAAACGTTTGTTGATTTACAAGATATTAGTGCTAAAAATGCGAAGTTACTTGTAGAATTACCAGATGGATTTAGTTACGCAGGAAATGACGATTCTGTAAAAACTATTGAAAATTATAATAATTCAGGAAAAACAGTTTTAGAAGTTACACCAAAGAATCAGAATTCAGAGAATCCATTATCACCAAATTTACAGTTCAAAGTAGATAATTGGGTGGAATCAGGAAAATATCCAGTTAAATATACGTTAGTTTGGAATGAAGATGAAAGAGTAGTTGGAATTAATCCAAATAATGATTATGATGGTACAAATGCAACAATCACGAACACGAGTAGTTTTACGTATGAATTACCAGTAATTAATAACTCAGCAACTCGATTAATGACACAAGTGACGGATCAACCGACAGATTCAAGTACTTATTCAACAGGAGCCTATAACTTAGCTCCAAATGATGATGTGAAGTATCGTTTGTCATTAACAAACAGTTCAAATGCTGCTACTAGAAACAATGTAGTTATTTCAACATTACCACGAGTATCTGATAAAAATATTGTATTAAACTCAAAAGATCGTGGTTCACAATTTGATGTTCATATGACTGCAGCAGCGACAACTCCAGAAGGTTGGACTGCCTATTATTCAACTACACCAGTATCTGGAACAGCAGTTGAGTTAGAAAAGACGATTACATTAACGGCTGATCAGGTTACAGATTGGTCAACCGTAACAGCAGTAAAATTTGTTTCTAATCAGGATGTTTCTTTAAAAGCGGGATCAACTGCAGCGTTCTATATTCCAGCAAAAGCAAGTAGTACTGCCACAAATAATCAAGTTGCCGTTCTTACTTCAGCAACACGTACAGATGGACAAGATACATTTAATGAAACAAATCCAGCTCGAATTTCAATAAAGATTGAAGATGTTAAAAAAGGTGCCGTTAAGGTAGCGTATGAAAATAAAGATAATGTTGCAATTAAAGATACTGTGACTGCTATCGAAAGTCGTGCCTATAAAAAAGGGTATGATGTGGATACTAAAGAATATAAACCTGATACTCTAATTGGAAAAGATGGAAAAGAGTATTACTTTGTAAAAGTGAAGGATTCCTCACAAAGACCAACAGGAACAATTGATAGCCCTGAGGTTACTGTAACTTATGTGTATGATTTACTATATGATGAAACTGAAGAGAGTCATACTGTTACACGTACAATTAAGTATATAGATGCAGCAGAAAAAACAAAACAAGTTGCTGATCCAGTTACTCAAACAGCAACAATTAAACGAGTAAATAAAGTGAATCGAAAAACTAAGGAGAAAATAGAAGGTACATGGAGTGCTGCAAATTGGGATGAAAAAACATCACCAAGCGTAGAAAATTACAACGCACCAAATCGAGAAAAAGTAGGTATAGTTCCAATAACATCAACAACAGAAGATGTCACAGAAATAATCGAGTATATACAAGCTGTAGATACAAAAATAGTAGCAACAAAACAAACGGTAACGTACGAAGGAGCAGGAGAAAACACACCAGCCCCTAACGAACAAACAAATTACACATTCACTGGAAAAACAAACAAAGTTACAAACGTAACAACATGGAATGAAGAGACACATACTTATGGAGTCGTAACAACACCAAAAGTAGAAGGATACTATGCGGATAAAGCACAAGCAGGCGGAAAAGAGGTAACCCCAACAAATCCAGAAGCAAGTGATAAAGTAGTGTATAAACCATTAGGAAAAGTAATCTTAGTGGACGAAGGTGGAAATGAAATACCAAACACACCAAAACCTACTTATAAAAACAATCCAAATGATCCAACAGTTGGAGGAGAAACACCAATTCCAGAAATTCCAGACGGATATGAAATCAAACCAAACCAAGACGTACCAGGATTCAACCCAGAAGGAAAAGTAGTTACTCCATCAAAACCAGGAGAAGATACAAGAATCGTGTTAGTGAAAGTAAATCAAAAAGTGACAGTAACTTATATTGTAGAAGGGACAAGTACAGTTCTCCACACAGATAATCTAGAAGGTAAGTCTGGGGAGCCAATTAACTACTCAACAGCAGATAAACTTGCAGAGCTGAAAGTACTTGGATATGAATTAGTAACTGACGGATTTACAACAGCGACAGATAAGAACTTCGATAAAGATACAAAAGTTGATCAAAACTTCGTAGTAACAGTAGCTAAGACTATTCCAGTGACACCAACAACTCCACAAAACTCTAACGAAGATCCACAAAATCCTAAATCAGGAGACCCAATCGATCCTAAGAATTCAACAGGACCAAAATGGACGAAAGATGCTCTTGATAAACTAAACAATATCAAGTCAGTAATTCGTACAATTACTTACATTAAAGATGGTACAACTGAAGAAGTATCACCAACTGAAGCACCAAAATGGACTGATAAAGTAAGCTTCATACGTACAGTAGTTGTAAATCCAAAAGACGGTTCAGTAGTAGGATACGACACAACAGGTGACGGTATTGCAGACGTGCCAGCAACAGACACTACAAGCGGATGGAAAGCTGCAGGTACAGCTAAATTTGCAGAAAAAACATCACCAGTTGTTAAAGGATATGTTGTAAAACCTAACCAAGATACACAAGGTGACTTAGTAGAAGCTGATGGATCTAAAGTTAAAGCATCTGCAACAGACTTAACTGTAGACTCGCCTAATCAAGATCTAAAAGTTAGATACGTACCAGTTGGAACATGGACTCCGAAAGTACCGGAAGGTGAAACACCAATAACTCCAGCATCAGAGACTCCGTACGGTAACGATCCACAAGATCCAGGTAAAGTTGTGACACCAGATCCAACGAAACCAACAGATCCACAAGATCCAAACAGTCCAAAAGTTCCAGTGGTTCCTCACGTTCCAGGATATACACCAAAAGATCCAGATGGAAACCCACTGAAACCAGTAGATCCAAAAGATCCATCTAAAGGATATGTACCACCAACACCTAAGACACCAACTGAAAATACTGAAATTAAGTATGAAAAAGATACTCAAAAAGCAGTAACTAAATTCAAAGATCCAAGTGGAAACCCAATTCCAGGTGTAACGAACATCGAAGAAACTGGTAAATCAGGTGAGCCATTAACGAAAGCAACAGAAGTAACTACTGAAATTGCTAAGTTAATCGCTAAAGGATACGATCTAGTAAGCAACAACTACGGTAAAGATAACAACGGAAACTTCGATAAAGATTCTGGAAAAGATC
>ERZ772953.412-NODE-412-length-13552-cov-3.551975_pt1 | contig 13552 bp, 12 predicted proteins | sample MGYA00580685_ERZ772953 | MGnify/ENA primary metagenome ERZ772953 (study PRJEB29015, sample SAMEA2738080) | human oral metagenome | biome: human oral; feature: human-associated habitat; material: saliva | place: China | collected 2209 ...
CCTGCCATCAAAATGATAACAGGGCTTAACTTCAATATCTAAATGATATATTTATCTAAAAAAGATAGAGTAAATCAATTATTTTAAGTAAGCAGCAGCTTGTGCTCCAGCTTGACGTCCAAAGATGATGATGTCAGCTACAGCGTTACCACCGATACGGTTAGCACCGTGAACTCCACCAGTTACTTCACCAGCAGCGTATAATCCATTGATAACTGAACCGTCTTCTTTTAATACTTGAGCGTTTGTATTAATTTTCAAACCACCCATTGTATGGTGAATACCAGGTGCGATTTTGATTGCGTGGAATGGACCAGTTGTTAAGTCGTGATCCATAGCAGTTGAACGACCAAATTCGCTATCTTTTTTATCAGCAACAGCTTTGTTCCAAGCTTCTAAAGTTGCTTTTAAGTTTTCAGCAGGTACACCAATTTCTTTTGCTAAGCCTTCTAAAGTATCAGCAGTTTTTACTAAACCACGTTTTTGATAGAATTTAACAGCTTTAGCACGATCAGTTAATGCATTATCTAAAATTAAGTATGCATATTTTTCTGGTAATCCGATAATTGCTTGAGATACTTTATCACGAGTTTCCATTTCATTGAAGAAACGTTTACCGTCTTGGTTAACAAGGATAGCACCTTCACCACGAACTGATTCAGAAATTAATGTTGAAGTTGATTGTTCAACAGTAGGGTGAATTTGGATTTCTCCCATATCTACAGTTGCAGCACCGATTTCTTTTGCTAATACGATACCGTCACCAGTTGAACCTTTTTGGTTTGTTGTTACAAATCCGTTTAATTCAGGTTTGTATTCAGTAACCATTTCCATATTTGCACCGAAACCACCAGTTGTTAAAACAACAGCGTTTGAAGCAATTGTTTTTTCTTTTCCATCGATACTAACGTTAACACCAGTAACTTTACCATCTTTTTCGTTCACTTTGTTTACAACAGCATTTACGAAAACTGGGATTTCACGTTCTGAAGCATTACGTAATAATCCAGCTACTAAGTATTCCCCTACAGCTGAACCATCAGCAGGACGGTGAGTACGTTTTTCGCTCATACCACCAGTTGTTGTTAAGTTACTTAATGTAATTCCCATAGAATCTAACCAATCAATCGCTGAAGCAGAGTTGTCTACTAAGTAGTGTAATAATTCAGGATTGTTTGTTCCATGTCCACCTTTTAAAGATTCTTCGTAGAATTTTTCGTTTGAATCTTTAATACCTTCAGCTTCTTGGAATTTAGTTTGAGAGGCATTCATCCCTGCAGAAGATTTAGTTGTATTTCCTCCTGCTGTTGCCATTTTTTCTAAGATAACTGGGTTTTTACCAGCTTCTTTAGCTTGGATAGCAGCTGATAAACCAGCACCACCAGAACCAACGATTACAACATCATAGCTGTCTTTTAATGTTGAAGGATCTGCATATTTTTGAGCAGATGCACTTGCAACAGCTTCTGTTTTAGTCGTCTCCTTTGTTGTTTTTGTAGTACTACTATTTCCGCAAGCAGATAATAATAGAACTGAGGCGAAGGCTAAACTAGCCATAAGACTTTTTTTCATCTCTATTCTCCTTTTTGTGAATAATTTTTTTTGCCTTAAATATCCTATCATAATTTTCATAAATTTTCAATATTTGATAAAAATGTTGCAAAAAAATGAAAAAAAGTTGTTGACATTTGATATAAAACGGTGCATAATAACGACATCAAACGAAAAGGAGTTAAGAACATGCATCAAGTATTCAAATTACATTTACAATTAAATACTCGTTGGCAAAGCCACTAGATACAGGTTGTTCTTAACGTACATTTTGTACATATAGATACAACCTTCATTGACGTGAAATTGTATCTATGTGGAATTTTAAACATGAATGAACTCGACCACGTAGATTCTCATAAAAATGAACCTACGTGGTCTTTTTGCATTAAGAGACCAGAAATGGTCTCTTTTTCTTTATCGAGTTCATTCGAAAAAGTTTTATTTACATTGGAGGAATTTATTATGAAAAAAAATAAAGGAATTTTAGGATTTGCATTAGTATTATTAGTCGTATTATTAGGATCTTTAATTTATAATACGGTACAAAAATCATCACAAAAAACAACGAATACACAACAAGTAGCACAAACAACTCAAGATAAAAAAGTGAAATTAGGGGTATTACAATTATTAAGCCATCCAGCGTTAGATGCAATCTATCAAGGTATTCAAGATGAATTAGCTAAAGAAGGTTATGAAGCAGGTAAAAACTTAGAAATTGATTTCCAAAATGCACAAGGGGACCAAAGTAACTTAGCATCAATGAGTGAAAAATTAGTTTCTAATAAAAATGATGTCATTGTTGGGATTACAACACCTGCAACATTATCATTAGCAAATGTAACAAAAGATATTCCAATCGTAATGGGTGGGATTACTTATCCAGTAGAAGCAGGATTAATTAAAGATGAGAAAAAACCAGGAAACAATATTACAGGAGTTAGTGACCGTACACCAATTAAACAACAATTAGAAATTATGAAACAAGTGGTTCCAACATTAAAAACAGTTGGTATTTTATATACATCAAGTGAAGATAACTCAGTAAAACAAGCTAAACAAGCAGAAGAAGATGCGAAAGCTTTAGGGCTAGAAGTAAAAGTAGCAACAATTGCAAATACAAACGATATTCAACAAGTAACAGAAAGTTTAGCAAGCCAAGTAGAAGCAATCTTTGTTCCAATTGACAATACAATTGCTAGTGCAATGGCAACAGTTGTAAAAGCAACAGATGCTAAAAAAATTCCAGTATTCCCATCTGCAGATACAATGGTTGCTGACGGTGGAGTATTAGGTTTAGGAGTTGACCAATACCAAATCGGTGTAGAAACAGCTAAAATGGTAGTAGAAGTATTAAAAGGTGCTAAACCAGCTGATACACCAATTAAATTAGCAAATGAAGGTGTCATCTACTTAAATGAAGAAAAAGCGAAAGAATTAGGAATTACAATTCCAGCAGATATTGCTCAAAAAGCACAAAAAGTTACTGCTAAAAAATAATTTCAATAAAAAGTCTAGAGAATTAAACATTATTGTTGAGGGAGAGGACAAAAAGTTCTCTTTCCTCAATGAATTATAAAATAAATGACATATAATGATAGCTAATACCGTTTAGATAAGGTATAGTTATCTAAGAGTTTTTTATACATATAGATTTGATAGAAAAGGAAGGGAAATATGGATTTAGTTATTTCAGCGATTTCTCAAGGGATACTTTGGGGAATTTTATCATTAGGTTTATTTATTAGTTTTCGAATTTTAAATATTGCAGATATGACAACAGAAGGGAGCTTCCCATTAGGAGCCGCAACTTGTGTCATGTGTATTCAACATGGTGTACATCCCCTTTTGGCGACATTTATTGCGATGTTTGTAGGCGCCTTAGCAGGATATGTTACAGGATTTTTAATTACGGTATGTAAATTACCTAGTTTATTAGCCGGAATTTTAACAATGACAGGGTTATTATCGGTGAATTTAAGAATTATGGGTCGACCAAACTTATCCTTATTAAATTATAAAACGATTTTTAGTTTTTTAGAGGGAATGGAATTACCGAAGTATTTTGATATTATTTTAATTGGTGTTGTATTTGTCGGAATTCTAATCGTAGCGATGTATGTCTTTTTCGCAACTGAAATTGGTCAAGCATTAATCGCTACAGGGGATAATGAAAAAATGGCTATTTCTCTTGGGATTAACACGAATCAAATGACAGTATTTGGTTTAATGTTATCCAATGCGTTAATTGCAATGGCGGGAGCTGTTTTATCCCAAAATAATGGTTATGCAGATGTGAACTCTGGTTTAGGAACAATTGTTATTGCCTTAGCAGCGATTATTATTGGAGAAGTGATATTTGCAGATGAATCATTCGTAGGAAGATTAGTATGTATTATTTTTGGTTCGATTATTTATCGTTTATTACAAGCGTCTATTTTACGATTAAATATTTTTGATCCAAATGATTTTAAATTATTATCTGCAGCGTTAATCGCTATTTGTTTAACGATTCCACAAATCAAACAAGCAATTTATAAAATGAGTCACCGTAAAAGTGTACAATAGGAGGTAGAAGATGGATATTAGAATTGAAAATGTTCATAAAACATTTTACCCAAATACAAATAGAAGTCATGATGCATTAATCGATATTAACTTAACAATTCATAAAGGGGATTTTATTACAATTGTTGGGGGAAATGGTGCAGGAAAATCAACCTTTTTAAATGCCATTTCAGGAAGTTTCCCATTAGATAAAGGACATATTTATATGGGAGAAGCAGCAGTTGAACATACAGCTGAATACGAAAGAGCAAAATATATTAGTCGTGTTTACCAAAATCCATTACAAGGAACAGCGCCTCGTATGACAGTTGCTGAAAATCTTTCTTTAGCTTTAAGAAGAGGACTAAAACGTGGATTGAAAAAAGGATATACTGCTGAAGAATTAGAACAATTTAAAGCATTATTAACTCCTTTACAATTAGGATTAGAAGAACGATTAGATGCAGAAATTGGATTATTATCTGGTGGACAAAGACAGGCAGTTTCATTATTAATGGCAACATTACGAACTCCTGAATTATTATTATTAGATGAACATACAGCTGCACTAGATCCAAAAACACAACGCAAAATTATGCAATTAACAAAGGAAATTATTGAAGAAAAAGAATTAACAGCTTTAATGATTACGCATAATTTATCAGATGCCTTAAGATATGGAAATCGTTTAATGATGATGCACCGTGGAAAAATTATTCGAGTGTTCGAAAAAGATGAAAAAGATGCATTAACAGAAGAAAAATTATACCAATTAATGGCAGAATTAGACGAAGCAGATTTCAATCAAGAATCTTAATGAGAAGAAAGCAGACATTTGTAATAAGTGTCTGCTTTTTTATATAGAAATTTTTTATCATTTTAGATTTACAGTTTTTATTCTAATGGAATTTGGTATAATAGAAATAATTAGAAATTGAAAGGATGTTTTAAAGTGGGATTGTTTAATAGTAAACAATTTGGAAAGAGCAGTTATATTGCAATAGGGGCTATTATTGGAATACTAGTTGGAACAACGGTTAGTTTATTCCGGTTATTTCTTGGGAAAACATTAGAAGGAGTAGTTGTTGTTTATTCTTATTTGCAAGAAGCTCCTCAATGGCTACCGGTATGGATTGTTTTTTCTATGATTATGGCTGTTATTTTAGGACAAATTGTTAAAAGTGAGCCTGATATTAAAGGAAGTGGGATTCCACAAGTAGAGCTACAATTACAAGGTAAGATGGATATGAATTGGTGGTCTGTTTGTTGGAAAAAATTCGTTGCAGGATTTATTTCAATTGGTTCAGGATTGCTATTAGGAAGAGAAGGTCCATCGATTCAATTAGGAGCTTCTGTTGCTCAAGGGGTAGCTGAAGGATTAAAAAGTAATCGAGTTCAAAAAAATATATTTATTTCAAGTGGGGCGGGAGCAGGATTAGCAGCAGCGTTTAACGCACCAATTGCTGGGTTAATGTTTGTATTAGAAGAAGTTCATCATACATTTAGTCCATTAGTAGCTTTAACGACGTTAACGGCTGCTATCGTTTCTAATTTCGTGTCGTTACATATTTTTGGAGCACGTCCTTCTTTAAATTTAGGAAATGATCAACTATTTCCAATGACGCATTATGGGTATGTGATTGTATTAGGAATTGTTTTAGGATTGTTTGGGTGGGTTTATCATCATTATACTTTACAATTGCCTGCCATTTATGGAAAATTATTCCCATTTATTCCTAATTACTATTATTGTATTGTTGCTTTTATTGCGATTATTCCATTAGGGTTATGGAATCCACACGTATTAGGTGGTGGCGGGGAAATGATTTTAGAATTGCTTCAAGAAAATCATACGGTTCAATTTTTAGCATTTTTATTTATTCTTCGTTTATTTTATTCAATGCTTTCATATGGGACAGGGTTACCTGGAGGGATTTTCCTTCCAATTCTTTCTCTAGGTGCGCTTCTAGGCTTAGTCTATGCAGAAGTTTTAATTCAATTTTTTGGAGTAGATCCTAGTTTACGAGTAAGTTTTGTTTTCTTTGCAATGGCGGGATATTTTGCAGCAATTGGAAAAGCTCCTTTAACAGCTTTATTATTAGTAACAGAAATGGTTGGAGGATTAAACCAATTAATGCCATTAGGAATTTGTACGTTGACAGCTTATATTGTAGCTGACTTTTTGAAGATGGGTCCTATTTATGAAATTTTAGCAGAACGTTTAGATTCAGAACATCCACATGAAACAAAAGGAAAACGAACAACTTTTGAAGTACCAATAATGGTAGAAAGTCCATTAGTTGGAAAAATGATTCGAGATATTCCATGGCCAAAAGATATCGTTATTGCGACTGTAAGAAGAGGAGCAAAAGAAGAAATTACCCGTGGGGATACGATTATGCGACCTGGGGATATTCTTATTGTTGTTTGTGATGAAGGATTAGTTGGCGAAAGATTTGAAACAATGACACAATTATCCAAGGAATTACCGTTTTCTTAAACTTTATGGTATACTTCCTATGATAAATGGAAATGAAGGGGGATAGAAGGAAATGACGAAACATAACCTAAATCCACAAAGTGATGATCTAAAAGAATTTGGGGATTCATTTGCAAAATATTCACGTAAAAATACAAGTTGGCTTTATTTATTCATCATCATTATTGTACTATTTGGAGTTGTTTATTTGTTTAATATGGTCGCAAAACGTACGAAAACACCAATTGAGGCTTATCGTGAAGAGTTCATTCAGTTAAAAGATCATATTCAACAGCAAGATCAGAAAATTGAACAATTGGAGCAACAAATCAAATTGTTGTCAGAAAAACCATAACATTTTTATTGTAAAGAGTGAAAATTTTTCGTATTTTTTCACTCTTTTCATTATTTTATTAAGGAATCATTTGAGAGCTTTTCTAAATTTGTTCGGAAATAGGCTTGTAAAAGGCTTTCAAATGTGCTATACTGACTATAGTGTTTTTGTTAGGGAAAGAAATGGATATTTAAGAACTCCTTTTTGAACCACAGGCAGAAATATGAATAACCGTGCTTTTGGCACAAGGAGGAAAATGTTCATGGAACAAGGTAAAGTAAAATGGTTTAACGCAGAAAAAGGTTTTGGATTTATTGAACGCGAAGACGGAAGTGACGTATTCGTACACTTCTCAGCTATCCAATCAGAAGGATACAAATCATTAGACGAAGGACAAGCTGTTGAATTCGAAGTTGAAGAAGGCGCACGTGGTCCTCAAGCTGCTAACGTAGTAAAACTATAATTTTATCAATTAAGAAAGAGGTTAGGAATTTCCTAGCCTCTATTTTTTTGTTTCATTAGCAATTTACTGGAATTATTTTTTTGACAGGTTTTCTAATTCGGTCTACAATAGGACTATTCTATAAAGAGGTGGTAACATGAAAGAAAGAACAGAAGTTCCAGTAGAACAAACATGGGATTTATCATTATTATTTAAAACAGAAGAGGACTATAAAAAATCTATTGAATTTTATAAACAATTAGTAGAAAATTTCTGTAAAAGATTTGAAAATCAAATAAACACTGTAGAAGCGATTCATCAAAGTTTAGCAGATTATCGTGAAATTTTAGAATTACGTGGAAAAATTGTTCAATATGCAAGTTTAGCAGTCAATGCGAATACAAAAGATAGAGAAGCACAAAATCGTTTAGCACAAACGAGAAAAGTAGTCGCAGAATGCGATGCAACATTAAGTTTCTTCTCTCCAGAATTAAGTCAATTAGAGGAAGAGTTATTAACAGAAGCTTCAAAAAATCCAGAAAATAGTATTTATCTGGAAAGATTATTAGAAGATAAACAACATTTATTATCAAAAGAAGTAGAATCTGTATTAGCAGCATTAGGAAATACATTGGATTTCCCTTATCAAAACTACAATGATATAAAATTCAAAGATATTCAATTCCCTAATTTTGAAGTAGACGGAAAAGAATTTGAAATGACATACAATAGTTTTGAAAAACGTTTAGAGTCAGATGAAGATACAAGTGTCAGAAGAAAAGCTTTCGAAGTATTTTCAAATACATTACGTAAATATGAACATAGTACAGCTTCTGCTTATAATGCTCAAGTTCAAAAAGAAAAAACAATGGCTACTTTAAGAGGATTTGATTCAGTTATTGATTATTTATTAGATCGCCAAAAAGTTTCTAGAGAATTATATAATCGTCAAATTGATTTAATTATGGAACATTTAGCGCCGATTATGAGAAGCTATGCTGGGTTAATTGGAAAAATTTATCAGTTAGATGAAGTACGATATGAAGATTTAAAATTAGAAATAGACCCTCATTTTGCACCAAAAGTAAGCTATGAAGAAGCAAAAACATATATTTTAGATGGGTTAAAACCATTAGGTGAGTCTTATCTGTCTATTATGAAGAGAGCCTTTGATGAAAGATGGATTGATTATGCCGAAACTATTGGAAAACGTACAGGAGCATTTTGTGCGTCCCCTTATGGAGCAAATTCATTTATTTTAATGTTCTTTACGGAAAGTATGAATGATGTGATGACATTAGCACACGAATTAGGTCACGCTGGACATTTCCAATTAGCGCATCAACATCAAAATATTCAATTATCAAGACCATCAATGTATTTTGTTGAAGCACCATCTACTGCTAATGAGTTACTAGTGGAAAATTATTTATTGCAAAATGCAACAGATGCTAGAATGAAACGTTGGATTATTTCGCAAATTATTGGTAAAACGTATTACCATAATTTTGTAACGCATTTATTAGAGGCGCACTATCAAAGAGAAGTGTATCGATTAGTTGATGAGGGTAAAAATTTAGATGCAGAAACATTGAACCAAATTTATCGTCAAACATTGGAACAATTCTGGGGAGATTCTGTGGTGTTAACAGAGGGTGCGGAATTAACTTGGATGAGACAGCCGCATTATTATATGGGATTATATTCTTATACTTATTCTGCTGGATTAACAATCGGAACTCAAGTTGCTAAAATGATTCAAGAGAATCCTGATAAAGCAGAGGATTGGGTTGAAGTTCTTAAAATGGGTGGTTCTAAAACTGCAGAAGAGCTTGCTAAGGCTGCAGGGGTAGATGTTTCTACGGATGAGCCATTGAGAAATACAATTGAGACAATTGGGGACTATGTACAAGAATTGGTGGGGTTAACGAATAGACTTGACTGAGGTAGTACTAGGACGCCAGTAGCCCTTCGGTCTCATTCGTACTACGGCGTCAAGTCTTTCGTTCTTTACGTGACTACATTCGTTCAATTAAAAAAGAGTTAGGGGACATCCTCTAACTCTTTTTGTTATGTCTATTTTTGTACCCAGCAACGTCCGTCTTGAGCTAATAAGTCAAAACTTTCTTGTGGTCCAGATGAACCTGCAGGATAATTAGGGAATTGTACAGATGTTTCATTATCCCATGCTTGACGAATACGATCCACAAATTTCCATGATGCAGCAACTTCTTCCCAATGCGTGAAGTTAGTCATATCGCCTTCCATACAGTCTAAAATTAAACGCTCATAAGCTTCTGGACTATTAATTCCAAAACTCTTATCAAAGATTTTTTCTAAATGACTTGTTTGTAATCCGTATGAATTTCCTACAGCTTTTGAATTGATAACAAAGCAGAAGCCTTCTTTAGGAGTAATATGAATAGAAATTCGATTTGAAGGGCATTTTCCTTTTGTTTCGTTTTCGAATAGTGGAGAATCTGCTTCTTTAAACACAATATCAATCACAGTTGTTTTAGAATCTAAGCTCTTACCTGTACGAACATAAAATGGAACATCTTTCCAACGTTCATTATCGATAAAGACTTTACCAGCCACATAAGTTTCCATATTCGAATCATCCGAAACATTTTGATCTTGACGGTACCCAGGTAAGTTACTATCTAAAGAAGGGCCATATTGACCTCGTACAAAATTTTTGGAAACTTCTTCAGGAGAATAGTGACGTAATTGTTCTAATACATTAATTTTATTTTGACGAACTGCTTCAAATGATTGAGGTGGCTCCATAGCGACTAATGCTAAAATTTGTAAAATATGGTTTTGAACCATATCTCGTAAAGCACCACTTGTTTCATAATAACCACCACGTTCCTCAACTCCAACTTGTTCAGCTAGTGTAATTTGAACATTGTCAATGTGATTGCGATTCCACATTGTTTCAAATACACGATTTGCAAAACGAACAGCAGTAATGTTTTGAATCATTTCTTTTCCTAAATAGTGGTCGATACGATAAATTTGATTTTCATCAAAAGAATGACGTAGTTGTTCATTTAAAATTTGAGCAGATTCATAATCTTTCCCGAATGGTTTTTCAATAATTAAACGATTATAGCCATTCTCTGTTAATAAAGCTTCGTCTTTTAAATGTTGAGTAATGGTTCCGAAAAATGAAGGAGCCATTGCTAAGTAGAAAATTCTGTTTCCTTCAATACCATATTGTTGGTCTAATTTTTCTGATAATTCTTTTAAGACAACATAATGATGAGTATCTGTTACATTATGTGCTTGATAGTAGAAGTGATTAGCGAATTCTTCTGCTTGAGTGACATCTTCTGTTAAACTTTGAACAGATTTTACAACAACTTCACGAAAATGTTCATCAGTCCATTCACGGCGAGCTGTACCAATGACCGCAAAATGATTGCGGATAAATCCTTTTTGAAATAAACGAAATAGTGCTGGGTATAATTTACGACTTGCTAAATCACCTGTTGCACCAAAAAAAGTAATTAATACTTTTTGTTCTTGCATAATGAATGCCTCCTAGTTCAGATTTCTTTTCCAGTGTAAAATATAAAATGGAAAATGTCTAATAATTAATCTGAAAATAAATTTAAATTTTGAATAGCAAAGATAAAGTTGATAGAAAGGGCATTTCTTGCAAGAAGGAAGTAAAATATGTTAGATTAAATGTAACAGTTCAATTTTTAGGAGTGTATTAAATGACATTAAAAGAGTTTTTGGGACTGACAATTTTCAACCCAAATCAATTATGGAAAATTATTGAGAAACCAATGAAATCTTCAAAACGTGTATTTTTCTTATTAAGCCTATTATTAATGTTGCCAGGTATGATTCAAATGGCGGGATTATTTCACTCATTAGGGAAGGATTTAGTAGAAATTAGTCATCAATTACCAGAATTTGAAGTGAAAAATCATCAATTAACAACCCAAGAGAAAAATAAAGGCTTTGTGTATAAAACAGATAGTCTAATATTTGTCTTTGATGAAAGTGGAAAGACAACGAGTGAAGATTTGTTAAATGAAACATCTTCCACAATTCCTGTATTTGCTTTATTAAAAGATGGTTTTTATTTAGAAACTAATATCAACCATCAAAAAATTGAGTTGAGTCAGTTAGAAAGTTTGAATAAATCATTTTTCAAAGATATTGCAACGACTTTCCAACAAATGAGTTGGTTAAGTTTACTCATTGTTTTTGTTCTGTATTTTCTTTTTAATTCGGTATATTTATTTGTTATTTTATGGATTGTTTCTTTCTTCGTAAAACTAATAGCTGTATTATTTATGAAAGTGTTTATTCGATTCCCTAAACCAATTGGATGGCAAGTAGTTTTAGGAGCAGCTGTTTTACCTGTATTGATTTATACGATGATTGATTTACTAGGGATTCAATTTATTGGACCAGGACAATTTATCTTTTTAGCAACAACTTTTAATTGGGTGATAGGAATTCGAGAATTTTTAAAAAACAATCGACCATCATAAAAAAACTGGAGAATTTTGTACTGCACCCCAAAAGTTAGACATGAAAAATCTAACTTTTGGGGTGTTTTTTTATGAAATTAACTTATGAAGATAAAATAGAAATCTATCAATTAAGAAAACAAGGTGAAAGCTTAAAGAATCTTTCAAAGAAATACGATATCAACGTCGCTCATATTGAATACTTAGTACGATTGATCAATCGATATGGAGTAGAAATTGTTAAAAAAGAAAAAAATCGTTACTATTCGCTAGAATTAAAGCAGGAAATAATTGATAAAGTTCTTTTAGAAGGGCGTTCACAATTAAGTGTATCTATTGATTATGCACTTCCGAATCGTGGCTTACTTTCGAATTGGCTAGCACAATATAAGAAAAATGGGTATACTATTGTTGAGAAAACAAGAGGGAGACCAAATTCAATGGGACGTAAGCCAAAGAAAAAATTAGAAGAAATGACAGAATTAGAACGTCTTGAATTAGAAAATCTATACTTAAAGGCGGAAATTGCTGTTCTAAAAAAGTTGAGGGAACTACGATTGAAGGAAGAAAAAGAGAAAGAAGAAAAACTGAAATTGTTCAAGAATTAATCAGTGAGTTTTCATTAGATATTCTTCTTAAGGTGATTAAATTAGCTCGTTCAACATACTATTATCATTTAAAACAAATCAACCAACCAGATAAGAATCAACAACTTAAAGATGAAATACAAGCCATTTTTACCGAACATAAGGGAAATTATGGTTACCGTAGAATTCATTTAGAATTAAGAAATCGTGGCTTTAAAGTGAATCATAAGAAGGTACAACGCTTGATGAAAGTGCTTGGTTTAATTGCCCGTATTCGTCGTAAACGCAAATATTATTCATACCAAGGAGATGTTGGAAAGAAATCAGATAATCTGATTCAACGTAATTTTGAAGGGACTAAACCAATGGAAAAATGTTACACAGATGTAACGGAGTTTTCCATTCCAAGTAGTGAACAGAAACTATATTTATCACCAGTCTTAGATGGATTTAACAGTGAAATTATTGCGTACAATCTTTCTCGTTCACCTAACTTACATCAACTAAAGGCAATGTTAAACGAGGCATTTACAGATGACAAATACGAAAATACTATTCTCCACAGTGACCAAGGTTGGCAATACCAGAATGATTCTTATCATAGATTTTTAGAAAGTAAAGATATAAAGCCGTCTATGTCACGTAAAGGAAACAGTGCAGATAACGGTATGATGGAATCTTTCTTTGGTATTTTGAAATCAGAAATGTTTTATGGATTTGAAAAGGAATTTAAGTCTCTTGATGAATTAGAGAAAGCCATTATTAATTATATTGATTATTACAACAATAAACGTATAAAAATCAAACTGAACGGACTGAGTCCTGTAAAATACAGGATGTATCATTCAAACTCTGCTATTATTGCTTAACTACAAAATCTATTTGAACGTTTAATGATATATCAAAAAAAACGCGCCAAAAATTTTGGCGCGAACCCCCTAGGGGGTTATTCATACATTTTATCAATCAAAAAGAGACGACTAAAGTCGTCTCAAAAAAAGTCTAACTTTTTGGGGTCACTTCATTTACCAGTCTCACTTAATTTTATATTTTTATCTAAGCTACTTGCCGGGATTGAACCGGCGACCTCCACCTTACCAAGGTGACGCTCTA
>ERZ772953.414-NODE-414-length-13502-cov-3.124712_pt1 | contig 13502 bp, 10 predicted proteins | sample MGYA00580685_ERZ772953 | MGnify/ENA primary metagenome ERZ772953 (study PRJEB29015, sample SAMEA2738080) | human oral metagenome | biome: human oral; feature: human-associated habitat; material: saliva | place: China | collected 2209 ...
CCGGGCGCATCCGGATGAGCCCTGAGCCACGAAGATCCCGACTCCGCCCGATTGGAAAGAATAATGGTCACCGTCATCACGTACGGCACGTACGATCTCCTGCACCGCGGACACATCAACCTCCTGCGCAACGCGCGCGCCCTGGGGGACCGCCTCATCGTGGGCGTCACCACCGAGGGGTTCGACAAGATGCGGGGCAAGCTCCTCGTGCGCCAGTCCCTCAATGAGCGGGTCGAGGCCGTCAAGGCCACGGGCCTGGCCGACGAGGTGATCATCGAGGAGTACGAGGGGCAGAAGATCGACGACATCAGGCGCTACGGCGTCGACGTCTTCGCCATCGGCGACGACTGGGCGGGCAGGTTCGACTACCTCTCGGAGTTCTGCAAGGTCGTCTACCTGCCGCGGACCCGGGGGATCTCGAGCACCGAGTTGCGCTGCGCCTGGGCGTCGTGGGGGACGGGACATCGCTCGACCGCCTCCTGGAGGAGTGCGGCCACGTGGGCGGACTGCGCGTGACGATGTGCCTCGACGCCGACCGGGGGCCGTCCGGGACGGCGGGGAGGGTGGGCGAATCCCCGGTCGAGGAGGCGGCCGACCTCGACGAGCTCCTCCCGGCCGTGGACGCGGTGTACGCGGTGGTCTCGCCGCGCAAACGTTCACTGGTCGCGAAGAAGGCGCTGGAGCACGGGGTCCACGTGCTGTGCGAGACCCCGGTCGCGCTGGACGCGGGCGACGCGGCCGAACTGCTCGACCTCGCCCGGGACCGGGGCCTGGTCTTCGCCGAGGCGTTGAAGACCGCGTACTCCCTGGCCTTCCAGCGGATGAAGCTCCTGCTCAAGGGCGGGGTCATCGGCGAGGTGAAGAGCGTCGAGGCGACCTGCACGAGCCTGCACGTGCGCCCGAGCTGGTCCGGCGACCGGCGCGAGGGGGCGGGGGCGATGACGGACTGGGGGCCGTACGTGCTGCTGCCCGCCCTGGACATCCTCGGCCACGACCCGGTGGACCTGTCCTTCATCGCCTCGTTCGACGAGGCCTCGCACGTCGACCAGTACACGAAGATCATCATGAGGTACCCGCGCGCCGAGGCGACCCTCAAGGCCGGGGGCGGCGTCAAGGCCGAGGGCGACCTCGTCGTGGCCGGCACCAGGGGGTACGTCTACGCCCCGGCGCCGTGGTGGAAGATGGACTACTTCGAGATCCGCAAGGAGGATCCGCGGGACAACCGCCGCTACTTCTACCAGTTCGAGGGCGACGGCATCCGGGACGAGCTGGCCGATTTCGTCCGCAGGATCCGCAACGAGGCGCGGGAGAGCATCGTCACCGAGGAGCTCACCAGGAAGATCGCGGAGATCATCGAGGTCTTCAGGGGCGGCGCGGGCGTCCACACCATCTGAGCCCGCGAGGGCCGACGCCGCCGCTCCCCGCGGTCGGTAGGGTGGTCCGCGTCGGACCGACCCGGTCACCGCCCCGATCGCGGGGCGCGGAGGGCGCCGGTCCCCCCCATGGAACTGCTGCATAAGGATGCGACAATGATCAATTTCACCGTCGGACCGGTCCAGGCCGACGACTCCATCAGAAGGATCGGCGGCGAGCAGGTCCCATACTTCCGGACCCCGGAATTCTCGGCCGTGATGAAGGAGAACGAGCGGATGTTCCTCGATCTGCTGCACGCTCCCGAGGGCTCTCGCGCCGTCTTCATCACGGGCTCCGGAACGGCCTCGATGGAGGCCTCCATTATGAATGTCCTGTGCGAGGACGACCGGGCCGTCGTCGTCGACGGCGGCAGTTTCGGCAGGCGCTTCTGCGAGTTGTGCGAGTTGTATTCCGTCGACTTCGAGCGCATCTCCCCGGAGTTCGGCAGGCGCTGACCGACGATGATTTGAAACCATTCGAGGGCGCGCGGGGATTCACGGCCTTCGTCGTCAATATCCACGAGACCTCGACCGGGGTGCTCTACGACCTCGACCTGATCTCCGACTTCTGCAGGCGCAACGGGCTGCTCCTCGTCGTCGATGCGATCAGTTCCTTCCTCGCCGACCCGCTGGACATGGGCGCCGCCGGCATCGACGTCGTCATCGCGGGGTCGCAGAAGGCGCTGGCCTGCCCGCCCGGGATCTCCCTCATCGCCCTGTCCCCGCGGGCCCTGGCGCGCGTGGCGGCCCACCCGAGCAAGTGCATGTACCTCGACCTGAGGAGCGCGCTGGCCAACGGGGACCGCGGGCAGACCCCCTTCACCCCGGCGGTCGGCGTCCTCCTCCAGATCAACCAGAGGCTGCGCGAGATCGAGGAGAGGGGCGGCGTCGAGGCCGAGATCGCGAGGACGGGGCTCCTCGCCGGGGACTTCAGGCGCCGGCTGGCGGGACTCCCCTTCGAGATCACCTCCGAGAGCCTGTCGAATGCGGTGACCCCGCTCCACCCGACGACGGCCGGCGCGAAGGACGTCGTCGAGACCCTCAAGACGGATTACGGGATCTGGGTCACCCCCAGCGGAGGCGCGCTCGCGCAGACTCTGCTCCGCGTCGGCCACATCGGGGCCCTCACGGTGGACGACAACCGGACCCTCGTCGACGCCCTGGTCGACATGAGGTCCCGCGGCCTGATCTGAGGCGCGCCGGCCGCCCGCCCTCCGCCCGGCCGTCCGCCGCTCAGCGCCGCTCGCGGGCCAGGATGTCGAGCAGGTACTGCCCGTAGCCGGACTTGACCAGGGGCTCGGCGCGCTGGCGCAGGCCGTCGTCGTCGATGAAGCCCATGCGCCAGGCGATCTCCTCGGGGCAGCCGATGTTGAGGCCCTGGCGGTGCTGGATCGTGCGGATGAAGGCGGTGGCGTCCGCGAGGGAGTCGAAGGTGCCGGTGTCCAGCCAGGCGGTGCCGCGGGGGAGGACCTCCACGGTCAGGCGCCCGGCCTCCAGGTAGGCGCGGTTGACGTCGGTGATCTCGTACTCGCCGCGGGCCGAGGGTTTGAGGTCGCGGGCGATCGCCACGACGTCGTTGTCGTAGAAGTACAGGCCCGGCACCGCGTAGTCGGACTTGGGGTGGGCGGGCTTCTCCTCGATGGAGACGGCCTTGAAGCCCTCGTCGAACTCGACGACGCCGTAGGCGGTGGGGTCGGCCACCTGGTAGGCGTAGACGACGCCGCCGTCGGGGCTCGTGTGGCGGCGCAGCTGGGTGCCCATGCCGGGGCCGTAGAAGATGTTGTCGCCCAGGACCAGGGCGGCGCTGTCGGAGCCGATGAAGTCGGCGCCCAGCACGAAGGCCTGAGCCAGGCCGTTGGGCTCCTGCTGAACCGTGTAGGACAGGTTGACGCCGAGCTGGGAGCCGTCGCCCAGGAGGCGGTGGAAGGAGGGGGCGTCGTGGGGGGTGGTGATGACCAGGACGTCCTGGATCCCGGCGAGCATGAGGGTGCTCAGCGGGTAGTAGATCATCGGCTTGTCGTAGACCGGCATGAGCTGCTTGGAGACGCCCAGGGTGATCGGGTTGAGTCGCGTGCCGGAGCCTCCGGCCAGAATGATTCCTCGCATGCTCCAAGCATGACCTATTGAGGCCCTCAATGGCGCCAGGATCGGGCGGATCGGGAGCTCATGTTCGTGTTTCCCGGCACGTTCCGCCCCTGGTGGCCCCGTCTGCGGGGTGTCGACGGGCCGCACCGATAGACTCGGGCAATGGCGCCTGACGGATACGGGGCGCCGAGACCAAGACCTGTGCGCACAGAAGGGGCCATCAATGGGGCAGATCGAGCTGGGCAAGCCGCTTGCCGTCGAGGAGACGCCGATTCCGGGATTCCTGCGGATCGACCTGACTGTTCACGGGGACAACCGCGGCTGGTTCAAGGAGAACTGGCAGCGGGAGAAGATGCTGGCCCTGGGGCTGCCCGACTTCGGGCCGGTTCAGAACAACATCTCCTTCAACAACGAGGTCGGGGTCACCCGCGGCATCCACGCCGAGCCCTGGGACAAGTTCGTCTCGGTGGCCACCGGCCGCGTCTTCGGCGCCTGGGTGGACCTGCGCGAGGGACCCTCCTTCGGGGCCGTCTACACCTGCGAGATCGACCCGTCGGTGGCGGTGTTCGTGCCTCGGGGCGTGGGCAACTCCTACCAGACGCTGGAGCCCGATACCGCCTACACCTACCTGGTCAACGACCACTGGTCGGCCGATGCCCAGTACACCTTCCTCAACCTGGCCGATGAGACGGTGAACGTGCCCTGGCCGATCGCGCTGAGTGAGGCGATCCTCTCCGACAAGGACAAGGCGCACCCCCGCCTGGCCGAGGTCACCCCCTTCCCGGCTCCCGGGGCAGAGGCCTAGGACGTGCCCGCGCACCGGTACGGTGAGGCGCCATGAGACGACTTGAGCCGGCGCGCCAGCGGTACGCCTGGGGGTCGACCTCCGCCATCCCAGCCCTCCTGGGCAGGGCCGATGACGGCGACCCCTGGGCCGAGGCCTGGTACGGATCCCACCCGGCCGGTCCCGCCCAGGTCGCCGAGGGCGGCGTGCTCTCCGAGCTCATCGACGCCGAGCCGGAGCGCCTCCTGGGGGAGGACATCATCTGGCGCTTCGGGCGCCGGCTGCCCTTCCTCCTCAAGCTCATCGCGCCCGAGCAGCCCCTGTCCCTCCAGGTCCACCCCAGTCAGGCCCAGGCCGCCGAGGGCTACGCCCTGGAGGACGAGGCGGGCATCGCCCTGGACCACCCCTGCCGCAACTACAAGGACACGAACCACAAGCCGGAGATGGTCCTGGCCCTCACCCGCTTCCAGGCCGTCGCCGGTTTCCGCGCTCCGCGCCGCGCCGTCGAGGTCCTGGCCGGCCTGGACAGCCCCCTGGCCCGCCGGATGCGTCGCACCCTGCGCCTCAACCCCACCCGTTACGGCATCCGGCAGGTCTTCTCCGACGTCGTCTCGGCCGCCACGCGTCCCAGCCCTCAGGAGATCGACGCCCTCGTCACTGAGATCGCCGCCAGGTTCGAGGCCGGTACGTCCCCGTCGCTGCGAGTGGACTCCAACGTCGTGAAGATGGCCGACACCTTCCCCGGGGACCCCGGCATCGCCGCCGCGCTCCTGCTCAACCCCGTCACCCTGCAGCCCGGTGAGGCGCTGTTCGTGCCGGCGGGAAGCGTGCACGCCTACATCTCCGGTCTGGGCGTGGAGGTCATGGCCTCCTCGGACAACGTGCTGCGCGCCGGACTGAGTGCCAAGCACATCGACGTCCCCGAGATGCTGGCCTGCGTCGACTACGTGGCGGCGCCGCCGGTGCGCCCCGCCCCCGAGTACCTCTCTCGCGCCACCCGCGCCTACTACGCGCCGGTGGACGACTTCGAGCTCATGGTCACCACCGTGGTGACCGCTGACGGGCGCCTGCCAGTCCCCGGACGGGGGCCGCGCATCCTCCTGGCCGTCGAGGGCGCCGTGACCCTGGTGACCCAGACCGACTCCCAGACGCTCGCCCAGGGCGAGGCCGTCTTCGTCGGAGCCGACGAGCGCAGCCTGTCCGTCGAGGGGGAGGGCACCCTCGTCCAGGCCGACGTCCCCTGACACCACCGGCAGGGTCGGCGGGACTGAGCCCTGCCGACTCAGGCGGTGATGCCCTCCTGCCGGATGGCGGCCGCGGCGACGTCGTCATCCGCCTCGGGGGTGAGAACCACCGCGGTGCGCCCGGCGCGCCAGGCGACCAGCACCTCCTGGAGCATCTGGGCCGTGTCGGGGCTGCGCACCAGGACCGCACGTGAGGCAGAGCGATTGCCGGCCCCTGTGGATGCGCCTGCCGCCTCGACCCGGGCTGCCAGCTGGGCGCGCGTCAGGGTGGTGGGCCGCTCGCCTGAGGGGACGGTGGCCGCAGTGGTGCCCGGAGCCGCAGGCGCTGCTCCCCCGGCGGCGAGATCCCTGAGGCACACCGAATCAGCCGCAGTGCTCACCGGTGTGAAGCGGTCGGGATAGTGCATGAGGTCCGCGGCGCCGTCGAGCACGAGGGCAGGCAGCTCGCCTGGCCAGCGCAGCGCCAGCGAGGCGGGCGGGACCAGCGCCTGCGCCTCGGCCTCATCGCAGAGGCTGTCCGGGGCGAAGGCCACACTCAGCTCGGGGAGGAGGCCGGCGGCGCGGATCTCCGCGCTGCTTCCCACAAGCACGCTGCGCCCCGCCAGCCACGTACCGCAGGCCCAGGCGACGCTCCGCCAGTGCGGAGGGAGGCCCACATGGACTCCGTCACCGGGCGTCGACTCCGATGTGACGAATCCCGCGATCTTCGCCAGCCACATGGACAGGACGTGTCCGGTCAGCTCGACTCGTTCGTCGATTCCATAACAGACGAGCCATGGCCTGTCGGCGTCCTGAGGGCCGGGGAGCAGTGGGAGCAAGGGATCTGGCATGACCCCGATTGAAGCAGATCCTGTGGCTTTCAGGAACTTCCCTGGTGGTGTCCAGTCGGTAGGGGCAATATGGGAACGTGTGTCAGGCGTCCTGAAATCCTCTGCAGTGCCGTGGGTATTTCCACTGTCAGCCAGGCAGTGGGAGCCTCTCAGGGGTTTTGTAGGAAGTCGACATATGGTTCCATCCAGATGGGGATCTTCCTTGATATATCAAGGAATGATGTCGACGGTCACGAGAGGGTGAACTTTCCCTCGCTGGCTTGACTGGCCTTGTCTCACACGCATGTAATTCTTACTGGCAAGAAGCTCGGATCGAAGGGAGGCCGGCATGTGGAACATCCTCGGCGACGGCCCACTGAAGCACCCAGAGGAGCCTGACGCAGAGGTACTGTCGCTCCTCTTCGGTGGCGGTGACGACGTCGATGAAGGTCCTCTGGCGTGGCAGGAGCGCGCTCTGTGCGCGCAGACGGACCCAGAGGCCTTCTTCCCTGAGAAGGGTGGTTCCACACGCGAGGCCAAGCGAGTCTGTGCGACTTGCGAGGTTCGTGAGGAGTGCCTCGAGTACGCCCTCGCCAACGACGAGCGCTTCGGTATCTGGGGCGGCATGTCGGAGCGCGAGCGGCGCAAGCTCAAGCGTCGCGCAGTATGACCCCCGCCGGCTCCACACAGGGAGCCAGTCGGGTAGGAGCCCTGGCCGTCGTCGTGTCGGCCGGGGCGAGCCCGTTTCTGGCGCAGACGCTGTCCGCGATCACCTCACAGACCTGCGCGCCCGACGTCGTCCTCGTCGTCGACGTCGCCTCGCGAGCCAACGGGCTGGGGGACGGAACCCCGATCGAGGAGCTCGTGGAGAGGTCGGGGCTGGATGCCACCACCGCCGTGCGCGTCGTCAGAGCCAAGGAGGCCAAGAACTTCGGGGACGCCGTCTCCCGAGGACTGACCGCCTATGCCGGACTCGTCGCCGCCGGCAACCGCAAGCGCCGCAGCTCGGAGGTCGTCGACGGCGCAGAGGGCTCAGATGCTGACACCACCTCGAGCGGGCCGCGCACCTCGGTGCGGGACCTGCTGCTGTCGGGCTCGGGTCCCATCACCGGTCCCACCGGTGCGCTCTCGCCGATCACCGCCTACGAGCAGCGGCTCGTGGCCCCCACCGAGGCCACCCCGGAGATGCCGGAGCACCAGGTGTGGTTCTGGCTGCTCCATGACGACTCCGCGCCCGCCGAGGACTGCCTCGAGCGGCTGCTCACCGCCGCGACCAACGCCCGCTCCGTGGGAATCGTCGGACCCAAGCAGGTGGGCTGGGACAACCCCGAGCTGCTCCTGGAGGTCGGGCTGCGCGCCACCGCCTCGGCCCGCCGCGCCAATGACATCGTCCCCGGCGAGGTCGACCAGGGCCAGCACGATGACCGCAGTGACGTCCTTGCCGTAGGAACAGCCGGCGCCCTCATCGACCGGGCCGTGTGGGAGGAGATCGGCGGCATCGCCCCGTGGCTCGGCCCCTTCGGCGACGGCCTGGAGCTCTCGCGCGCCGCGCGCCTGGCCGGATACCGCGTCATCGTCGAACCCACCGCCGTCATCCGCCACCGACGGGCCTCCTACCAGGGGCTTCGTCGCCCCGCATCCGTCTCCCACTCCTCCGACGCGCCGCCCCGCACCGATGCCGAGGCCATCGAGGTCACCCTTCCCGAGCCCGACCCGGAGCGATCCTTCCGGGCTCGGCGCAGCGCCCAGCTCACCAACTGGGCGGCCTTCTCCACCCGTCCCATCGGTCTGCTGCTGACCTGGTTCGTCATCCTCGGACTGATGCGGTTCGTATGGCGCCTGGCCTCCAAGGCTCCGGCGCTGGCCCGCGACGAGCTCGGTGCGGCTCTGGCCGTGGCCGGCCGTGGCCGACGGGTCAGGGCCGCCAGACGCCGGCTCGCCCAGCACACCAAGGTGCCTGCATCCGCGCTGGGGCGTCTGTACGCCACGGCGGCCGAGATTCGCGGGGTGCGCCGGGATCGCAGCCGCCAGGAGCGCGAGCGTCGTGCCCGCGCAGCAGCCCCCAGCGAGCTCGAGCTGCGCGAGCTCGCCGCACTGGCCCGCAGCCGACGCCGCACCCTGAGCGCGGTCATGATGCTGGTGCTGGCACTGAGCACCTACGGCCTGTCCCGGCTGCTGCTGACCCGCTCCATCACCGGTGGGGCCCTGCCCCTGTTCAGCGGCGGCTGGCGTCAGATGTGGGACAGCGCCTGGAGCACCTGGATCGCCACCGCGGACGGCTACCCGGGCGGCGTCACCCCATTGCTGGGCATCCTGGCCCTACCGGCGGCTCTGGGAAGACTGGTCGGTCTGGAGACCAGCGCGCTCATCAGCGCTCTGGTGCTCCTGGCCGTGCCCCTGGCAGCGCTGGGGGCATGGTTCGCCGCCGGCACGATGACCCGAAAGGTAGTGCTGCGGGCCTGGGCGGCACTCGTGTGGGCCCTGTCTCCCAGCCTCCTGCTCGCCCTGGGCCAAGGGCGCCTCGGCGCCCTCCTGGTCCACCTCGTCCTGCCCTGGGCGCTGCTGGCCCTGGCCCGCGCAGTGGGCGCCGACCGGCGGGACCTCGTCCTGTCCGGACTGGTGGGTGCCCACCTGCTCACCGACGAGGAGCGCGCCGAGCTCGACCGATTCTCCACCGAGAAGGTCACCGACCTCGCCCACCTGGATGAGGAGGCACAGGCCGAGTCGAAGACCGAGGACACCGAGGACACCGAGGACACTGACGACGCCGCGGCCACCGAGGATGCTGCGGATGCAGTGCATGCAGTGGATGTTGAGGGTGATACTGAGGGTGATGCTGCGGGTGATGCCGAACCCGCCCAGGACGGGGAGGCCGACACGACCCCCGCCCGGGAGGATGCCTCGGACGATGAGGATCATGACCGCGGTGAGGACGAGGCGGAGACCGGCCCTGCTGTCCGCGCCCCGGCCGCTCGCGAGCCCGAGGTCGACCTGCCCCCCACGGAGAAGTACGGCTACGGGTCGGCGACTGCTGCCGCCGTCGCAGGGCTGCTGCTGAGCGTCGTCGTCGCGGCCGTCCCGGCCACCGCTGCGGTACTGGCAGTCATCATCCTGCTGCTGTCGGTGACCACGCGACGCGGCTTCAAGCTGGTCCTCACCCTGGTCCCCATGCTGGTCACCGCCGCCCCGGCCTGGTGGGGCGCCTGGCTCCTGGGCCACCGGGCGGGCTGGGCCGAGGGGGTCCGACTGCTGCTGACCGACATCGGCCTGCCCGTCTCCGTGCCGGCGCCGAGCAGCCTCGACCTGCTGGTCGGCTCCCCGATGGACCTGGATGCCCTCGTGTCCTCCGGGGCCCTGAGCGTCCTGCTGCGGGTGCTGCTGGCGCTGGTCCCGGTCCTGGGCGTCGTCGGGCTCTTCGTCTCCCGGCGCGTCCGGGTGGCCCGCACCGGCATCCTCCTGGCCCTGGGCGGCCTCATCCTGGCCGGGCTCTGCCTGCGCACCCCGACCGGGCTGGGCCCGGACGTCGCCGGAAGCGGCCTGGCCCCCGTCAACGGATGGTCCGGGGCCGGTCTGTCCCTGGCGCTGAGCGGCTTCCTCGCAGCGGCCCTGACCGCCGGCGAGACCATATGGGACCTGCTCGGTCAGCGGTCCAGAGGCGGCCGTCGCACCCTTGAGCGCAGGGGCCGGAAGGATACCGACGCGGCCTCCTCCTCGGCCGCAGACCTGACGGCGAGGCGGAAGCGATCGCGCCGCCTCAAGGCGGCCTTCACGACCGCGGCCTGCCTCGTCCTGCTCGCCCCGGTGGTGGTCGGTGGCATCTGGTCCTACCAGGCTCACCGCGCCAGCAACCCGCGGGTCCTGGCGCTGCACTCCACGCCCCAGCAGATCCCGCTCATCGCTGAGCAGTTCCAGGGCTCGGAGGCGGCCGGACGAGTTCTCAGACTCACTTCCACGCCGCAGGGGCTCCAGGCCACCATCTGGCGCGGGCCCGGCACCCAGATCAGCGACGTCCTGCCCGGAGCGGTCAACGTCGAGGCGCGCACCCGTGCCGCCGCGGCACTGGCCGACCCCGGGCTCAAGCCCGGCAAGGACGCTCAGCCGGCCAGGCCCAGGAGCGCAGCGGCAGGTCAGGCACTCGTCCTGGACGACCCCGCCGACGTCGAGCTCGCCCAGATCGTCACCCGCGCCACCGCCGGACAGGACAAGGGGGCCGCCGACGCCCTGGCGGCCCACGGCATCGCCGTCGTCGTGCTCGATCACCAGGAGGGCGACGCCGTCACCGCCGAGGCCCGCGTGGGCCTGGCCTCGACGCCCGGACTGGAGCAGCTCGCCCAGACCGCCTCGGGCAACTCCTGGCGGGTGACGTCCTCGGCGCACCCCGACTCGGCCCGCCTGAGTCTCCTGGACTCCGGCGGTGAGGTCACCCCGGTCGCCTCCACCGGTGCCGGATCGGGGACCCGCACCCGGATTCCCGCCGGAGCCGGCCCCCGCACCCTCGTCATGGTGGAGCGCTCCGACGCCGGCTGGAGCGCCACCCTCGATGGCCGGCGCCTTGAGGCCACCACGGTTCGCGCCCAGGACGGCAGCTGGAAGCAGGGCTTCACCGTCGGCTCTGAAGGCGGGGAGCTGGTGGTCACCCACACCCGCAGGTCCACGGCCGCCGCGACCTACACGATCTGGGCCGTCTGGGCCCTGACCCTGGTGGCGGCACTGCCCCTGCGACGCGGAAAGGAGATGGCCTCATGACGCAGCCCCGTCAGGACGACGCCGACAGCCAGCAGGAGTCAGAGGAGAAGTCTGAGCCCGAGCCCTTGCAGCACGAGCCGACCAGCCCGGCCCCGCAGCAGACCGACGACAAGACCGCCTCCGCGGAGAAGACCGACGATGAGACAGCGGATGAGATCGCGGACGAGGCCGTGGACACGCAAACGGATCAGGAGGCGGAGGAAGGCGATGACAGCCCCGCCGGCCGGGACCAGGGCTCAGGCAGCGCCTCCACCGACGAGGCCGCTGACGACGCCCCCCACACCGATGCCGAGGATGCCGCCGATACCGATGCCGAGGCGTCGGATGACACCGATGCTGAGACGGAGGATGAGACTGACACGCCCTCCACCAGCCCCTCCACGAAGCGGCGGAGGAGCCCCGCCAGCACCAGGCGGCACCGCCGGTCACTGGGGCAGACGGTCTCCCGCGGCGTCGGTGTCCTGACTTCCCTCGCGCTGGCCGCAGCCGTCGGAGGCGTCACCTGGTGGGGGTACACCGCACCGACCACACCGACCCCGCAGCTGCAGGCCCTGAGCCTGGCCCAGCCCGGAGGCACCACCACCTACGTCTGCCCGCACGCGCCCACCAATACATTGCGGGGCACCGACGTGGGCGCCATGGAGTCCGCCACCGCCATCGTCCCGGCCAAGGGGGACGGGGCCGCCAAGTCGGCCACCTATGCCGGTCGGAGCATCCCCACCGACACGGCCACCTCCATGAGTACCGCCGAGGGCGGCATCCTCACCCTCGCTCCCGCGGACGGCCGGGTGGCCAACGCCGTCGGGGCGGTGACGACCTTGACCAAGAGCGGTGACCTGCGGGGGCTCACTGCCGCCCCCTGCACCCAGCCGTCCGCCATGTCCTGGATCGTGGGCGGCTCCATCGCGGCGGGCTCCTCGGCCGAGCTGCGACTGGTCAACCCCGGCGTCACCCCCGCCACCGCGAAAGTCACCCTCTACGGTTCCATCGGCCGGCTCAGCCTGCCCAGCAACGGGGAGATCACCGTGCCCGCGGGCGGCTCCTCCTCCCTGGCCCTGGAGACGAAGGGCAGCCAGGACCCGCGCATCGCCGTATCCGTCGAGGCCGACGGCGGCTCCGTGGTGCCCACCCTCGTCACCGAGTCCCTCGACGGGGAGACCCCCGCCGGCACCGACGTCATCACCCCGGGAGCCGCCCCGGCCACCGACCTCGTGGTGCCCGGTGTGGAGATCGTTGAGCCGGCCACACAGGGCGAGGTTCCCGACGCCAAGACCGGTGCGGACTCCTCCGACACCCCGGCCGTGCGCATCGTCAACCCCGGTGCCGCCCCGGCGACCGTGTCGGTGACCATGCTCGGCAAGGACGGTGCCCGCCCGCTGAGCGGGGCGCAGTCCGTGACCATCGACGCCGGCTCCGTCTTCGACATCCAGCTGGCCGGCGTGCCCGCGGGCACCTACGGCGTGCAGGTCACGTCGAACACGCCGGTGGGAGCCGCTGCCCGCATGGTGCGCAGCGGCGGCGAGTACCCCGCGCGCTCCAAGGCCCTCGTCCACGACCAGGCCTGGGCGCAGGCCGCGCTGCCCGGAGCCGCGGACTCCGGCCTTCTGGCGGTGCCGCGCGCGACCTCCCTGAGCTCGGCGGTCACCGTGGCCAACAGCGGTGAGACCACCTCGGTGACCCTGTCCTCCCTCGACGGCTCCTGGAAGCAGGACGTCAAGGTCGCCAAGGGCAGTTCCAGCGTCGTCGAGGTGCCGGCCAAGGTCTCCGCCGTCCGCCTGAACGCGGCCGGTCAGAAGGGCTCGTCGGGGGCCTCGCACACCTCCAGCGGCCTGGCCGCCGCAACCATCGTGACCGCGCAGGCCGGAGGAGACCTGGCCGGCACGCTCATCTCCACCGTGCCGGCTCAGCCCGACGCCACCGTTCAGGCCCAGCGCCGCATCCTGCTGGACTGACGACACCGGGCCCCGGGCGGGGGAGTCCGTCTCACAGGGCCGAGCCGGGATCGATCTCCTCGGGGCGGCGCCCCAGCATGAGGGCCACCTGCTCGACGACGACACGGTGCACCAGGTCGGCCAGCTCGGCGTCGTTCGTGGCCCGGGAGGCCACCGGTCGGCGGTAGATGACGACGCGCGCCGGCAGTCCCGCACGGGGCTCAGCGGTGAAGCCGCGTCCCAGCACCACCGAACGCTCCCAGGGCGCCGGATCCGAGGGCGGGACCTCCTCGACGGCGAACTGGATCTGATCCACCGACGGCCAGCGTCTGGCCAGGTTCTGGGCCGCGTCCACGACGAGCTCGTCGAAGCGCTCGGCGCGGGTGCGCCAGGCCGGCAGGTTCGGTGGCAGAAGCGGGCCGCGCAGCCCCCGGCCGTGCCGGTCGCGACGACTGCTCGGGCGTCGCCCCGGGGCCGCGGTGGAACGCGGA
>ERZ772953.415-NODE-415-length-13490-cov-4.406178_pt1 | contig 13490 bp, 12 predicted proteins | sample MGYA00580685_ERZ772953 | MGnify/ENA primary metagenome ERZ772953 (study PRJEB29015, sample SAMEA2738080) | human oral metagenome | biome: human oral; feature: human-associated habitat; material: saliva | place: China | collected 2209 ...
GCTCAGGTTGGAAACTACCCCTCTCATTTTTTGAGAATAACTTGAGCATCCCCTCACCCCTCTCTTTTCTCACAACAACAGGGACATTCCGCGTGGCCGGGTGCGGTCCGCTCCAGCCGGGGACAGCCCACACGTTCGGGGACAGGATTCCCGTCCCCGACGGCGTCGAACGTCCCCGGCCGCACAAGATTGTCCCCGGCCGCGAGGACACACGTCTCAACCGCCGCTCTTGTACCAGGCGACGGCGATTTGGACGCGGTCGCGCAGGTGGAGCTTGGCCAGGATGCGGCTGACGTTGCGGCGCACGGAGGCGGGTTGCAGCACCAGCCGCTCGGCGATCTCCTCGTTCGACATGCCCTCCGCAATGAGTCGGGCCACGTCGAGCTCCCTGGGCGTGAGCACCCCGAACCGCTCCCGCAGCCCCTCGCGCTGCGCCCCAGACAGCGCCCGTGGAACCCCACGCGCGATAAGTTCCTTGGTGACGCGCGGCGTCAGTACGGCATCGCCCTGAGCCACCGCCCGCACCGCCTGAGCCAGCTGCGCGGCGCGCACGTCCTTGAGCAGGAACCCCGAGGCCCCCACCTCCAGCGCCCCGAAGGCGTAGTCGTCCTCGTCGTAGGTGGTCAGCACCAGGACCTTCACCGTCGGGAACCGCCGCGCCATCGCCCGGGTCGCGCTGATCCCGTCCATGCCCGGCATGCGCACATCCATGAGCACGACGTCGGGCAGCCCCGTTGACCGGTTCAGCCGCTCCAGGACCTCCAGCGCCTCCTGCCCGTCACCGGCCTCCGCCACTACGTGCAGGTCCGGCGCCTTGCGGATCATGAGTGCCAGCCCCAGGCGCGCGTAGCGCTGGTCGTCCACGATCATGACCGATGTCGGCCTCAGCCCCTCCGACTCCACGCCCACACCTCAACCCTCACCGCGAGTTCTCGGCACCGTCGCAGCCACCCGCCAGCCGCCGTCGGCCTCCGACCCCCAGTCCAGCGAGCCTCCCGCCGCCTCGATCCGGTCCCGCAGCCGCGGCAGGCCGGTCCCCTCCGCAGCCCCACCACAGCAACCGTTGTCTTCCCCGCCACGGTCACCCGAGGCGCCATCGTTGCGAACCGTCACCGTCACCGCCGACTCACCGTGGTCCCAGGACACCTGCACCTGCGACAGCGCGGGCGCGTGCCGCACCGCGTTGGTGAGCGCCTCCCGGGTGAGCGCGAAGCACAGCTCGGCCTGCCCGGCGTCGTCGGCCCGCTGCCCGGTCTCGGTGAAGACGACCGTGACGCCCAGCGACCGGACCCTGCCGACGACGCTCCTGATCTCATCCCAAGACCGGTGCCCGGCATCGTCCCGGTCCGGTAAGTCCGCCGGCTCATCCTCGCCGTCGGCCAGGGCCCTCACCGCCCGGCGCGTCTGCTCCAGGCACTCCCGCGCCACCTCGTTGATGCCGCCGAGCGCCTCATCGATCTCCGGGTCGGCCCCACCAGCCAGCCCCTCGGACAGGGCGATGATCGTGGTCAGGCCGTGCCCCACGGAGTCGTGCAGCTCGGCGGCGATATCGGCCCGGTTCACCGCGCGGTCGCGCTCGGCCCGCAGCGCCCGGAAGCGCTCCCGCTCGGCTTTGGCCCCGGCTTGCGCCGCTCGCCAGTTCGCGACGCTGCGCGCCATCATTGCCGCGATGACCGTCAGCAGGACGGCGACCACCTGGCTGAGCCACTCCTCCATCAGGACCCCGGGCGGGGCCACCAGGACCGCACTGGCCGTCGCCATGAGGCAGGCCGCGCCGATCACCGCGAGGTGCTGCCACAGTGGGAGCCGGCTCACCGCACTCCCCAACGCGACCAGCACCGGGACGAGGAAGAAGTTGTTGAGCCCCAGCGCCGAAGCCGCCACGTACACGGCACCCTCGACCAGGAAGACCGCCAGCGGGTGCCTGCGTCGTGCAGTGAGGAGTGCCGTCGACCCAACGGCCGCCAGGATGAGAATCGCGAAGCCGATTCTGGTCGGGGCGATCCCCGCAACCAGGCCGCCGTCACCGACGCGGCCGGTCAGCACCGCACTGCCGATCATGTCGCCCTGGTAGGTGGCGCACAGGATGAGGAGCAGCGTGGACAGGATGCCGGGGCCGGCCTGCGCGGGCGCCGGCTGGCGCACCCACTCCCCCAGCGTCCGCCAGTCGACCCGAATCCTCATCACCGACGACGAGCCGCGCTCTGCACCGGACACCAGCGTCCCTCCTCTCCGTCGCGACCGTACCCTACGCCCCGAGATCTGAGCCCCAGAGCGGTTCGCGAGGCCTGGGGACGACCGCGGTTCCCAGGCAACCAGCGGCCTCTGCTCAACCTGCTCGGGCCCATCGTCACTCGGCCGCCAGGATGGCACCGATCGGGGCCCGGGTGGCACCCCGGATCGGAGCGAGTAGCACCGCGACCAGGGCCAGGAAGGACAGGAGGGCCACGAGCAGCACTGGCCCGATGCCGGGGCGCACTACCAGCGGCATCCCCGCTCTGGCGTAGAAGAGGGACTCGCCGGCTGTTGTCACCACTAGCGGTAGGAGCGAGATCAGCAGCGCCGTCCCCACGTACAGCGCCGCCTCGATGACCACCTGCCGGCGCACGCCGCGCACCGTGCTCCCGGCGCAGCGCAGCACCGCGAGCTCACGCTGCCGGGACCGGGAGGACATGCCGACGACGGCCACGGCCCCCAGTAGCGCCTCCACCCCGAGGATCGTCGCCAGCACCAGTGAGTCCACCTGGTTGATGGTTACGTTCAGGTGCGCCGCCTCCACCACTGCCTGCCCCGTGGCGAGACTGGTCGTGAGTGCCGCGGTGAAGGAGATCGCCAGGGCCAGCAGGCCGATGGCACTCGCCGACGACTCGCTGCGCCACAGCGCCGAACGCCGCGCGATGAGCCACGGTCCACCCAGCCGCGCCAGCGGCGCCGACCACAGCCGCAGCAGCCGCGGGATGAGCGCGGGCGCCAGCAGCACCACGAGGACCGCGAGCAGGAGCGACGCCAGGATCGCCTGGCCCCCACCGGTCGGCCATCCGTCGATCTTCCTTCCCGGCGGAGCCAGAAAAGCGAGGAGCAGCTGCCCCGCGCATGCGAGCGCCCAGAGTCCGGCCAGGATCCGTCGCCCCACACCCATGCGCCGTCGCCCGCCCGGGGCTGCGTCGCGAACCGCCTCCACGGCGGGCGTCCTCACCGCGGCGCGCGCCGGGCCCACGGCCCCCAGGACCGCGACGGCGACCACAACCACCACGGTGAGCAGCAGCGTCGTCGGTGTCTGGGCGACCTCGATCCGCCCCATACGCGCGGCTGCCAGGCGGGTGAGCACCGAGGCGAAGGGCTGGGCCGCCACCTGCCCCAGCAGAGTCCCAGGCACACAGGCCACTAGGCCCAGCACCGCCACGGTGGCGAGGACGGCGGCGAGCACCTGCCGGGGCCGGGCGCCGGCCAGCCGCCACAGGGCCCAGCTCGTGCGCAGTGCCTGCACGCAGGACTGCCCGACGACGGCCACCACCGGAACCGTCACCATCGCCGTGTAGAAGGCGACCGAGACGCCCGGAACCGTGAGCTCGGCCGGGTCCACGCCCGCCGCCCGCGCCGCGGCGACGACGTCGGGCCGGGTGACGGTCATGCGGTGCACCAGGCAGACGTTGACGAGCCCCGCGGCGAGGGCCAGCACCGCCACCGTCCCCGACCAGGCCCGCCACTGGGCGGCCAGGGCGCGCAGCGTGTAGCGGGTCATGCCGCATCTCCCGTCTGATTGACGGCGGCCAGCAGCTCGTCGGGAGTGGCACCGCGGCGGCGGTCGACGATACGGCCATCGCGCATGATGAGCACGGTCTCCGCCAGGGCAGCGGCCCCCAGGTCGTGCGTCACGAGGATGACGGCGGCCCCGTCGTCGGCCAGGCGCCGCAGCTCGGCCAGGACGAAGGCGGCCGAGCGGGTGTCGAGGGCCCCGGTCGGTTCGTCGGCGAAGACGACCGGTGGACGGCGGTAGAGGACCCGCCCCAGGGCGACGCGCTGCTGCTCACCGCCCGAGAGCGTGGTCGCGACCGCGTCGGCGCGCGACTCCAGTCCCAGTCCGGCCAGGACCTCCCGCACCCGTGCCGAGTCGGGGCGCCGGCCGGCCAGGGTGTCGGAGATCGTGATGTTCTCCCGCACCGTCAGGTAGGGCACGAGGTTGTAGGCCTGAAAGACGAAGCCCACCCGGTCGCGGTAGAGCTCGGCCACCCGCGCCGCCGGGAGCCCGCCGAGGTCGCGCCCCATGAGCGAGACGCGCCCCGACGTCGCCGGCTCCAGCCCGGCCAGGCACAGCAGCGCCGTCGACTTGCCCGAGCCGCTGGGGCCGACCAGCGCCGTCATCCGCCCCGGCATCATGGCGCAGGAGATGCCGTGCAGGATCTCGATCGGTTCCCCGCCGGGGGTCGGGAAGGACTTGCGCAGGTCGCGCGCCTCCACAGCGGCCGGGCCACCTTCTCCCCCGACGCCGACGACGCCTCCCTCCCCATCCGCGCCGCCCAGGCGCCCGAGGCCCCCGGTTGTGCGTCCCCGCACTGGTTGAGCCGACCGGTCCGACTGCGTCCGTTCACGTCGAGCTGCCATGGCCCTGCGCCGTCCTCTCCCCTGTGAATCCGCCGGAATCGCTGGACGCCGTCGGACGCCCGCGGATCAACCTAGGCGACCGCCTCGGCTCCCGGGCCCACAGACCGCGAACTGTCCACAGATGATGACAACCGGCCCCACGGGCAGTGTGGCGGGGGACATTCCACGCGGCCGGGTGCGGTCCGCTCCAGCCGGGGACAGCCCACGCGTTCGGAGACAGGATTCCCGTCCCCGACGGCGTCGAATGTCCCCCGCCGCACAAGAATGTCCCCGGCTGTAGAGGAATGTCCCCGACGGCGGGCTCACGCAGCGGAGGTGAGGCGCGCAGGCGGCGCTCAGTCGCCGGCGCCGTGGAAGACGGCCTCGAGGTTGTTGCCGTCGGGGTCGAGGACGAAGGCCCCGTAGTAGCCGGGGTGGTAGTGCGGGCGCTCGCCGGGACCTCCGTTGTCGGTGCCTCCCGCCGCGAGGGCCGCCTCATGGAAGGCGTCCACCTGCGCCGTCGACGACGCCGCCACGGCGATGTGGCACGGAGTCGGGTTCTCCGCCGGGGCCAGCCACAGGTCCGCGTGGACCGGGGCGTCCTCCGGCGCACCGGGCGTCGGCCCGCCCAGTCCGGTGACGGGCCCGAACTCCATGACGACGCGGTAGCCCAGCGGCGCGAGGGCCGCCTCGTAGAAGGCCTTCGAGGCCGCCGGATCACTGACACTCACAGAGGCATGATCGATCATGCCTCCAGGCTACCCACTGGTTGATACACGGCGGGCGCATTGACAGGCTCCAGCCATGACATCTTCCGCAGCCCCCTCCTCACGCCCCACACGATCAGCCGACATCGAGTCCATCATCACCATCATCGCTTGGGGCGCCCAGGTGGTGAGCGTCATCGTGTCCAACCACGTCCTTGACGCCTCCACGCTCGTGCCGCCGAGTTTCACGGACAGCTCGTCACCCGACGCTGGTCTCAACCTCGTGAGTCTCGTGCGGACGATGAACAGCGTCATCCTGATTCTGGCCGTCATCGGCTTCATCACCGCGTTCTACGTCGTCGCGGCTGACAACAAGATGGGCGGGGCAGTCCTTAGCGTGGCACTGGCCGGCATCTCCCTGTCCGTCTCACTGACCATCGGTTGCCTCGTCACGGCAGAGGCATCCAACCCGAGCGCCTGGATCTACCTCGTGAACGTCCTACCGGCCGTGGTACTGCTTGTTTCCGCAGCGATAATCCATCGTCACACGTCGATAGCTGAGGTGGCGCAGTAAGGCAGTCAGGAGGCACGTCGCCGGCACAGCAGGGCGGACCGACGGGGACATTCCACACGGCCGGGTGCGTGTCGCCCCAGCCGGGGGCGTCCTGCGCGTCCGGGGACAGGATTCCCGTCCCCGACGGCGTCGAAGGTCCCCCGCCGCACAAGAATGTCCCCGGCCGCGAGGGGAAGTCCCCGTCGGCGAACGCGACTCAGAACAGCGCCGGCAGGACGCCCTCGACGTCGGCCCCGAGCTCGGCCAGGTCCAGGACGAGGGGACGCCCGGCACCGCCGTCGGAGAGCAGGTCACTGCCGGCCACGACGAGCAGGTCGCCGCCGGTGGTCCCCAGGCGCGCCACGGCGACGTCCTCGGCCTCGGCGGCCGCGGTGACGGCGGGCACGAGCTCCTCGCGCACGGCAACGATCGCGCGGGCCCCGGACTCGGAGAACAGGGCGGTGAAGTCGTCCACGCCCTCCTCCTGGATGGCGGTCAGGTCCACGCTGGCGCCGACGCCGCAGCGCAGGCAGGAGTCCACGAGGGTCTGGATGAGGCCGCCGGTCGAGCAGTCGTGGGCGGCGCGCACCAGCGGCTCGCCACCGGGGCCCTCCGCCTCGCTCAGGGCCAGCAGCACCCGCCCGAGCGCCATCTCCGCCTCGAGGTCGACGCGCGGGGGCAGCCCGCCGAGGTGGTCGTGGACCACACGGGACCAGGCCGAGCCGTCGAGCTCGTCGGCGGTGGCGCCCAGGGCCATGATGGCCAGGCCCTCCTCGTGCCAGCCCGAGGGGTTGGCACGGCGCACGTCGTCCATGACGCCCAGGACGCCGACGACGGGCGTGGGGTTGATCGAGGAGTCGATCTGCCCCTTGACCTTGCCGTGGGAGTTGTAGAGGGAGACGTTGCCGCCGGTGACCGGCACGCCCATGACGGCGCAGGCGTCGGCCAGGCCGGTGATGGCCTCGACGAGCTGCCACATGGCGTCGGGGTCCTCCGGCGAGCCGAAGTTGAGGCAGTCGGTGACGGCCAGGGGCCGGGCGCCCACGGTGCACACGTTGCGGTAGGACTCGGCCAGGGCCTGGGCGGCGCCGGTGGCGGGGTCGAGCTTGGTGAAGCGGCCGTTGGCGTCGGTGGAGATGGCCACGCCGCGGCCGGTGGCCTCGTCGACGCGGATGACGCCGGCGTCGTCGGGCTGGCACAGGGCGGTGTCGCCGCGCACGAAGCGGTCGTACTGGTCGGTCACCCATGCAGTGGAGGCCTGGTTGGGACTGGTGACGACAGCGCGCACCTGCTCGGCCAGCTCGGTGGCGGACTCGGGGCGGGCCAGGCGCTCGGTGGTGTCGGCGTTGAGCGCGTCCTGCCAGGCGGGGCGGGCGTAGGGGCGCTCGTAGGTGGGGCCCTCGTGGGCCACGGTGCGCGGGTCGACGTCGACGATCCGCTCCCCGAAGTGGTCGATGGTCAGGCGGCCCGAGCCGTTGACCTCCCCGATGACGGCGGCCTCGACGTCCCACTTGTCGATGACGGCCATGAACTCCTCGAGCTTGTCGGGCGCGACGACGGCCATCATGCGCTCCTGGGACTCGCTCATGAGGATCTCCCCGGCGGTCAGGGTGGGGTCGCGCAGGAGCACCTTCTCCAGGTCCACGTGCATGCCGCCGTCGCCGTTGGAGGCCAGCTCGGAGGTGGCGCACGAGATGCCCGCGGCGCCGAGGTCCTGGATGCCCTGGACGACGTCGGCCTCGAACAGGTCGAGGCAGCACTCGATGAGGACCTTCTCCATGAAGGGGTCGCCCACCTGGACGGAGGGGCGCTTGGCGGGCATGCCGTCTTCGAAGGTCTCGGAGGCGAGGATGGACGCGCCGCCGATGCCGTCGCCGCCGGTGCGCGCGCCGAAGAGGACGACGAGGTTGCCTTCGCCGGTCGCGTTGGCCAGGTGGATGTCGTCGTGGCGCAGCTTGCCGATGCACAGCGCGTTGACGAGGGGGTTGCCCTGGTAGGAGGGGTCGAACTCGGTTTCGCCGCCGATGTTGGGCAGGCCCAGGCAGTTGCCGTAGCCGCCGACGCCGGAGACGACGCCGTGGACGACGCGCGCCGTGTCGGGGTGGTCGACGGCGCCGAAGCGCAGCTGGTCCATGACGGCGATCGGGCGCGCGCCCATGGAGATGATGTCGCGGACGATGCCGCCCACGCCGGTGGCCGCGCCCTGGTAGGGCTCGACGAAGGACGGGTGGTTGTGGGACTCCACCTTGAAGGTGACGGCCCAGCCGCCGCCGATGTCGACGACGCCGGCGTTCTGGCCCATGCCGACGAGGAGGTTCTTCCTCATGGCGTCGGTCGTGCGCGCGCCGAACTGCTCGGCGAGGTGCTTCTTGGAGGACTTGTAGGAGCAGTGCTCGGACCACATGACGGAGTACATGGCGAGCTCGGCGTTGGTGGGTCGGCGCCCGAGGATGTCGCAGATGCGCTGGTATTCGTCCTCTTTGAGGCCGAGTTCCTTCCAGGGCATGTCCTGGCCGGGGGTCGCGGCGGCGTTCTCGACGGTGTCGGGCAGCTCGCGGGTGTTTTCGGAGGTCATTCGTGTTTCCATTCGAAAGGTCTGGGACGAGGCCGGGGCTCCCTCACGCGTGAGGGCGCGGTGGCGTCGTCAGCCGACGAGGGATGCGAGGACGGAACGGAAGATGCCCAGGCCGTCGGTACCGCCGTGGTGGCGGGCTCCGTCCGGGCCGGTGGCAAGCGGGCCGAAGCCCTGTTCGGTTGCGTGTTCGGGGTGGGGCATCAGACCCACGACGTTGCCCGAGGCGTTGGTGACCCCGGCGATGTCTCCCGCGCTGCCGTTGGGGTTGCCCTCGACGTAGCGGAAGACGACGCGGCCTTCGCCCTCGAGCCGCTTCAGTTCGTCCGGGGATGCCTGGAAGTTGCCTTCCCCGTTCTTGAGGGGAACGGTGATCGTCTGGCCGGCGCTGAACTCCCGGGTCCACGCCGTATCGGGGTTCTCCACGCGCAGCACCTGGTCGCGACACAGGAACTTCTGATGGTCGTTGCGAATGAGGGCACCGGGCAGCAGGTGAGATTCGCACAGGATCTGGAAGCCGTTGCAGATGCCGAGGACGGGAAGGCCTCGTCCGGCCTCGCGAACGATCTCGGCCATGACGGGGGCGGTCGCGGCAATCGCGCCGCAGCGCAGGTAGTCCCCGTAGGAAAAGCCTCCGGGGATGATGACCGCGTCAACGCCGCGCAGGTCGGCGTCCTTATGCCACAGCGCCACGGCTCGGGCACCGGCGATCGTGGCGGCGCGGGCGGCGTCGCGATCGTCAAGCGTTCCCGGGAAGGTGACGACTCCGATGCGGCTCACTGGGCCCCTCCCGCGTAACGGGGGTCCGCCTCGTCCATGGCCTCGACGCGCACGACGTCCTCAATGATCGGGTTGGACAGGACCTCTTCGGCGGCCTTGCGGGCCTGGTCCAGGAGCTCGTCGGTGACGGGACCGTCCACGCTCAGGTGGAAGCACTTACCCTGGCGCACGGCCTCAAAGCTCGTGATTCCGAGCCTGGGCAGCGCCGAACCGACAGCCTTACCCTGGGGATCCAGGATCTCCGGCTTCGGCATCACTTCCACGATGATTCGCCCCACGGCGTTCCTCCTTGTGTTGTTGGTGAGGATCCCGCCGCGCACCTTGCCCGGCGGGCAGGTCTGTTACAGGATGGGGTCGGCGCCCGTCAGCAGACGGTAGACCTCCACGTAGCGTTGGGTCGTCGCGGCAACCACGGAGTCGGGCAAAGCGGGAGGATTGTCCCCGGACGCACGGTCCCATCCGGATTCGGCCGAGGTGAGCCAGTCCCGCACGTACTGCTTGTCGTAGCTGGGGGTCACCTCTCCCTCCACCCATCTGTGGGCCGGCCAGAAGCGGGAGGAGTCCGGGGTGAGGATCTCGTCGGCTAGCACGAGCGCGCCGGTGTAGACGTCAATGCCGAACTCGAACTTCGTGTCGGCGATGATGATGCCGCGTTCGGCCGCGATGTCGCGCGCCGCCTTGTACAGGGCGATCGACAGGTCGCGGATGGCGACTGCTATCTCCTCGCCCACGAGGTCGGCTGCGCGCTCGAAGGAGATGTTCTCGTCGTGGCTCCCCATGTCGGCCTTGGCGGCCGGGGTGAAGATGGGCTCGTCGAGGCGGGAGGCTTCCGTGAGTCCCTCCGGGAGCGTCAAGCCGCAGACCGTGCCGCTTCGTCGGTACTCTTCCAGGCCCGAGCCCGTCAGGTACCCGCGCACCACGCACTCGATCGGGATCATGTGCAGGCTGCGGCACACAACGGCGCGCCCGTCGAACTCGGCGGGGACCGTGAAGCGTGTGGTGGGGGCTCCTGCGAGCGCCTGCGCCGCCTCGGCGGGGGCCTTCGCCCCCACATCGAGCAGGTGATTCTCGACGAGCGGGCGGAGCTTGCCCATCCACCAGATCGCCAGCTGGTTGAGAACCGCCCCCTTGCCGGGGATGAGCGTGGGCAGCACGTAGTCGTAGGCGCTGATGCGATCGGACGTCACCATGAGGAGTGCTTCCGGACCGGGCTTGGCGTGACGGGGCCTTCCCGCCGCCGGTGGCGCCTGCGGGGGTTCTCCGACGACGGCTTCGTCGGGGACGTAGATGTCGCGAACCTTGCCCGAAGCCAGGGGAATCCAACCGTGCGGGGAGGCGGGCATGATGCTCCTCAGTGTCGTTGTGTCAGTCGAGGGTGACGGTCAGGTGGTCGGGCCACGTGGCGATGTCACCGCGGTGGTGTTCTCCGTCGAAGTGGATGAGGTCCACGCCCCGATAGGCCAGGGCACGGGCTTCCTCGATGGTGGCCGCCCGGGCCACGACGTCAAGGACGCGCCCGCCCTTGTTGACCAGCGCGTACGTGGGCTCGAATCCGCAGCACCCGGCGGCCACGTCGGCGGGGTCATCCGTGATCTCCTCGGAGGTTCCCGCGTGGATGACGTGGACGCCATCGAGGGCCTCGGCCGCCTCGATGCCGGTGATCTCGTGTCCCGTGTCGGCCTGGCCGGGGTAGCCGCCCGAGGCCATGACGACGGTGACGGCAGCGTCGTCGCTCCAGACCGGGGCCGGGATCTTCGACAGGGTGCCCGTTGCGGCCGCGTGGAGGAGGGGGGCGAGCGGAGACTCGAGACGTTCGAGGACCGCCTGCGTCTCGGGGTCGCCGAAACGGACGTTGAATTCAACGACCCGGATGCCCCTGCTGGTCATCGCGAGGCCGCAGTAGAGAAGCCCTCGGAAGGGTGTGCCGCGGCGAGCCATCTCGCTGATGACGGGCTGCGCCACCTCGTCGACGATGCGCCGGGTGGCCTCCTCGGGCAGCCAGGGCAGGGGACTGTAGGCGCCCATGCCCCCCGTGTTGGGGCCCTCGTTGCCGTCACCCACTCGCTTAAAGTCCTGGGCGGGCTGCAGCGGCACGACCGTCTCCCCGTCGGCGACGCAGAAGAGAGAGACTTCGGGTCCGTCCAGGTAGTCCTCGACAACGACCGCTCCCCCGTCCCGCGCGAGGCAGGCGCGCGCGTGGGCCGAGGCCTCCTCGCGGTCGGAGGTGACGACCACGCCCTTGCCGGCGGCGAGCGCGTCGTCCTTGACGACGTGAGGCGCGCCCAGCTCGTCGAAGGCCGCCGAGACCTCCTCCATCGTGGTGCACGTGAAAGAACGGGCCGTGGCCACACCCGCGTCGGCCATGATCTCCTTCGCGAAAGACTTCGATGCCTCGAGCCGGGCGGCTCCCTTGGTGGGGCCAAACACCGGAATCCCGTAGTCGAGGACTGCATCCGCGACCCCCGCCACCAGGGGCGCCTCGGGTCCGACGACCACGAGATCGACGTTCTCAGAGGTCGCGCGCCGCACGACGTCCCCGGGATCCAGCGGATCCATCGTCAGGGACCGTCCCAGCTGTTCAAGCGCGGGGTTACCCGCCTGGACGACGAGTGCGACGGGATGCTCGGGGGTGGACGTTCGTACGAGTGCGCGGGCAATCGCGTGTTCGCGTCCCCCGTTACCAACGAGAAGAACCTTCACTACTCCAGCCTATCGGTGTTTGTGGCCTCTTCGGGCCGTCGGATCATTTTATGGCTACAACTCACAGCGCGGAGTCGAGCGGGCGCGGGCCTACCAGGCTCCGTTCGGGTTGCCGCTGCGCCGCTCGTCCTGCGCGTCGCGCCGGTCTTTGGACCGCTTCCCGTTCTGTTGCTGCAAGTCTTCACGACGCTGCTTCTGTTCCGCGGACTCGCCCTCGTAGGGGTCCTCGGTCGGGCTGGGGCTGGGGTTAGCCTCGCCCTCCTGCCCCGCCTGGTCTTGCTCGCTCTTTTCCTCGCCGTCCGATCCGTTCTCACCTTCGGACTGTTCCTCGGCCTTCTGCTTCTTGTCCTCGACGCGCGACTTGTTCTTATCGGCGGGGGTGTCGGACTCTCCCCCCGACTGCTGGTCGTTGCCCGACTGCTGGTTGTCGCCGGACTGCCCCTGACCACCGGACTGACCCTGATCACCGGACTGACCCGAGCTGGAGACGCTCTGGCACGGGGAGATGAGGTCCTCGGCCTCCTGGTAGGTCGCGGCGGCGTCGGAGAATGAGCCCGCCGCGGCGAGCGCGTCCCCCTGAATCTCGATGCCGATGGCGAGGTTGACCCGCACCTGGCACTCGTAGGAGAAGGCCTCCAGGCGCCCCGGCTGGACCTCGGTGGCCTTGGGGACGAGGTCGAAGGCGGTGCGCAGCTCGGCGATGCCGTCCTCGATGCGTTCCTCGCGCAGCAGGGTCGTGCCCAGGTTGTAGTGCGCGACCCACTGTTCCACGCCGAAGCCGGTCCATGCGATCTGTCCGTTGTATCCGGCTTCGGCGGCGTCGTAGCGCTGCGCTCTCCACTGCCCCAGGGACGAACGCGACCACAGGGTCATGCCAATCAGGTAGGCGGAGAGCGCGACCACGATGACGAGAACCGGGAGGGAGTACCACAGGGGGCGAAGCGCCCGGGAGGATCGCTTGGGCTTGCCGGACGAGGCGGAGGTGGCCGTCGCGCGGACCGAGGGATCGACCGGGTTCTCTTGGGGAGCCCCGAAAGGAACGAGGTCCTCTTCGGGCAGGGAGTTCTCAGATCGCATGGGAGTTCCTCAGCTGTTGGGCGCGACGCGCCAGGGTTGCACCCTCCCAGGCGAGGAGTGCCCCGAGGATGAGCGCGAATGGCCAGATGATGTATCGGTAGGTGGATTGGAGGTTGCGCGTCTCGGAGATGGAGCTAGCTCCCTCGAGAACGGATCGCGCGTGGGACTCGATGGCCGACTTGTCCGGCGAGTGCACGTAGTCCAGGCCGATGCGCGAGGCGACCGCCTTGAGCGCGGCTTCGTCGATCTTGGAGATGGCCACCGGATTGCCGGGCTGGGAGGTGTCGCGGATGTATTCCGGCTCGCCGCCGCTCTGGGTGCCTTCGCTGCGCAGTCGCAGCACCTTCATGGGGCCGCCCTCCGGCGTCCCGTAGCCGAGGATGAGGCCCCCGTCCACGTATTGCTTCACCTGGTCCCAGTCGCTTTCGTCCCCCGCCGGGGCGCTCGACCAGTGGTCCTGGTTGGACGTCTCGCCATCGGAGAAGACGAAGACCGCGCGCAGATTCTGGGGATGGCGTTC
>ERZ772953.416-NODE-416-length-13481-cov-3.247877_pt1 | contig 13481 bp, 7 predicted proteins | sample MGYA00580685_ERZ772953 | MGnify/ENA primary metagenome ERZ772953 (study PRJEB29015, sample SAMEA2738080) | human oral metagenome | biome: human oral; feature: human-associated habitat; material: saliva | place: China | collected 2209 ...
AGCCCGAGGATGGCGTGTCTGAGTCTCATGCGCTCACAGTATGCGAAGAAGATCCCGCAGCACCGATCGCCTCACGTGACCGGCTGCGATGACGGGTGGGGCGGCAACGCGTGTTGCCACCCCACCCATCGTGTCAGTGAGCCGCCGGGGACTCAGCGGTCGCCGCGTCCTCCGCGGAAGCCGCCCCGGTTGCCGCCGAAGCGGTTCTGGTTGCGCTCGCCGTAGCCACGGCGTTCGCCCCGGTGCCCGTCGCGGTCGTATCCGCGACCACCCCGGTCCTCGCGCCGGCCACGGAAGCCGTCCCGATCGCCGCGGCGCTCGTCCCACCGACGGTTGTCACGGCGCTCCCCGCGCTCCGAGCGGTCGTAGCCGCCCCTGCCGCCGCGCCCATCACGGTCCTTCCAACCGCGCTCGCCGTCCTCACGGCGGGGACGGAAACCGCGTTCCGACCGCTCGCCGCGGTCGCTGCGGTCGCCACGGTCCTTGCGGTCCTCCCAGTCACGCCGCTTAGGACGACGCTCGGCGCCGTTGGGGCCGGACCAGCCGTGCCCCGGACCCTCGTCGGGGCGGATCCGCAGCTCGCGGCCGGCAAAGGTCGCCCGCCCCATGACGCTCAGCTGCTCGGGGCTGAGGTCGGCGTAGATCGTGACCAGGGAGAAGGACTGGAGGATGTCGATCTTGCCGATATCGGAACCCTCGATACCGCCCTCGTTGGCCAATGCGCCCACGATCGCTCCGGGCAGGACCCGGTCGCGGTGCCCGACCTCCACGCGGTAGACGGTCCCGGGGCCCTCGTGCTCGCGGCGCCCGGAACGCGTGGCCGAGCGGCGTCCCTCGCCGCGGTCTCCTCGCTCTGCGCGACGGCCCTTCTCCCGGCCGCCTTCGAAGGAGGCCGACAGGAAGGTCCCCTCGGAGTCGAGGTTCTCCTCCCGGCGGGCGCGCTGGGGGCGCTCACCGCCCCGGTCCTCGCGCCTGCGCGGTCCCTCGTCTCCCACGGCCAGGGCCAGCAGCGTGGCCGCCAGCTCCTCGACGTCGATGTCCAGCTCCCGGGCGGAGTCGGCGACCAGCGGCAGGTACATGTCCAGACGGCCGCGCTCGTGGCGGGCGGCTGCCTTGGACAGGAGCTTGCGGGCGCGGTGCTCGGAGACGTCCGCGGGGGAGGGCAGGGTGATCTCCTCCAGACGGCTTCCGGTGAGGCGCTCGATCTGGCGGAGCTTGCCCTTCTCCTTGGGGGTCAGGAAGGTGACGGCCTCGCCGTGGCGGCCGGCGCGGCCCGTGCGACCGATACGGTGCACGTAGGCCTCGGCCTCGCGGGGCACGTCGAAGTTGACGACCAGGCCGATGCGGTCCACGTCCAGGCCTCGGGCGGCGACGTCCGTGGCCACCAGCACGTCGAGGGTGCCGGCGCGCAGCCGCTCCACCAGGCGCTCGCGCTCGCGCTGAGGCACGTCACCGGAGATCGCGGCGGCCTGGATGCCCCGGCCCGCCAGCTCGATGGCGACGTCCTCGGCCGTGGACTTGGTCCGTACGAAGACGATGGCGGCCTCGGCGTCGGTGACCGCCAGGACCCGGGAGACGGCACCGATCTTGTGACGGAAGGGAACCACCGCGTAGGTCTGGTGGACGGTGGCGACGGTGGAGGCCGGCCTGGAGACCTCGACCTGAACGGGCTCGTGAAGGTGCTGGCGCGCCACGGCCTGGATGGCCGGAGGCATCGTCGCGGAGAACAGGGCGGTGCGCCGATCGGTGGGAAGGGACTCCGCAATCGTCTCCACGTCCTCGGCGAAGCCCATCCGCAGCATCTCGTCGGCCTCGTCGAGGACGAAGTAGCGCACGTCGTCGAGCTGGAGCGCGCCCTTGTCAATGAGGTCGATGACGCGGCCGGGAGTGCCGACGACGACCTGGGCGCCGCCCTTGAGCGCGCCGATCTGGGGGCCGTAGGGGGCGCCGCCGTAGACGGCCACCACCTCCAGTCCGCGGGAGCGGGCGGCCATGTCGGTAATGGCCTCGGCGCTCTGGAGCGCGAGCTCGCGGGTGGGGGCCAGAACGAGCGCCTGAACGACGTTGTCGCGCGAGTCGACGGCGTCGAGCAGCGGAAGCCCGAAGGCCGCCGTCTTGCCGGTTCCGGTCTGGGCGACGCCGACGACGTCACGGCCGGCCAGCAGAACTGGGATCGCCTCCTTCTGGATGGCGGTGGGGGTCACGAAGCCCATGTCGGTGACGGCCTTGAGCAGGTCACCGGGAAGACCCAGGTCGGCGAAGGTGATCTCCTCATCCTCGTGAGCGGTCCTCACCTCGCTCTTGTCCCGGTCGCGCGGCGAGGCGGCGCGCTCGACATCGCGCTGGTGGCTGTCGGAGTCGGTATCGGTGTCGATGAAGGGGGTGTGGCCGTCAACCTCGTCCTCGTCAATGTCGACGCCGTCGTCCTCATCGGAGTCGTCGATCCCGTCCTCCGGGTCGGCCTCGGGGAGGTCTCGGTCGACGTCGTCCGCCTCCTCCTCGTGGTCGACGTCCTCCGGGTCCTCAGGGGAATCGGAGGAGGCGGGAGTGGCGAAGTCCTCGGGGGAGGAGGTGGTGGCGTCGCGGTGGTGCGGCGCGGCGACAGTGCCCTCCTCGTCGTTCCTGGTCGGGCCGGTCTGCTCGCCGCCGGAGAGCTCGGCGGAGAAGAGCGCATCGAGGCTGAGGGGGCCGTTGCCGTCCTTGCTCTGAGCGTCGGAGGCGCCAGGCGCAGTACTGCTGGAGTGAGTCATGAAGTTATCCCATATCTGTCCCCATGAAGATGGTGGGGACCGCGGCGGAGTGTGGGGGAGGACCTTTTGTCCTCCGCTCTTTGCCGTACCTGGCCCACCACACTCGCCCGCACCCGGACTGGCCGGGTGACTCATGGGCTAACACGCACAGACTCACGGGATACTCGTGCCGCACACCGGGTGCGGCAGGACCCGAACGGGGTCAACAGGGCACGGATCGCTCCTGCGCCCAGGCTACGGGAGAATCAGCGGAACTCCGCGCTCCACGGGCTGGATCACAGGTGAGGTCGGTCTCGTGGCCCGTTCACCGCCCCAGCAGGCCGAGGATCTTCCGACGCAGCTCGCGGACCTCGTCACTCGACTCGTCGTGCTCGGGCACCTCGATGTCGGCGACGACGCGCGCAGGGCGCTCTGACAGGACGACCACTCGGTTGGACAGGCGCAGGGCCTCGTCCACGTCGTGGGTGACCAGGACGGCGGTGAAGCGCTGGGACTCCCACAGCCTGAGGATCTCGTCCTGGAGCTGGAGGCGTGTCAGGGCATCGAGCTTGCCCAGGGGCTCATCCAGGAGGAAGAGCCGGGGCCGGTTGACCAGGGCTCGGGCCAGTGAGGCCCGTTGAGCCATACCGCCTGAAAGCGTGGAGGGGTAGGAATCGGCGAAGTCCCGCAGCCCCACGATCTGCAGGGCCGCCTCCACCCGGCGCCGGTCGCGCTCCATCCGGCCTCTCGCCTCAGGGCCCAGGGCGACATTGTCCCGCACGGTCCTCCACGGCAGGAGCGTGGCGTCCTGGAACGCGAGCGCGCGCAGAGGCGAGGGCCCGGTCACCTGCGTGGAGTCGACGGTGACGCTGCCCTCGACGGGCTGCTCCAGCCCGGCCAGCAGTCTCAGGATCGTCGACTTGCCGCAGCCGGACGGCCCCACGAGTGAGACGAACTCCCCGGGTGCCACCGTCAGGTCGATGTCATTGAGGACGGCAAGCTGATCCGGCTTGGCAGCCTCAGCCTCATAGCGAGCCCTCGCAGCGGGGGAGAACCGGCGCAGCAGCAGATGGAGCCACCCGTGCTCCAGGTCATGGGACAACGGGTAGCTGTGGGAGACACCAGCGAGATCGACCTGTGCCCCGCGGGGGACGGACGGAGTCGAGACCTGCGGCGCGGCAGCAGCCGTCGACGAATCAGCAGACATCGGTTCACCACCTCACAAGGTTCTGCTGCCATGCCAGCAGCGAGGAGCGGATCTTGAACAGCAGGACCATGAGCGTGCGGCAGAAGGTCACCAGAATGATGAGGCCCACGTACATCCGGGGGTAGTCCGCCCAGCCCTTGACCCAGTTGATGTACCAGGCCAGGCCCTTGTCGACGCCGGTCAGCTCGGCGGTCATGAGGGCGGCGAGCGAGGTTCCCAGTCCCGTGAACAGGCCGGTGAGCATGTCCGGCAGCGCTGAGGGAACGGCCACTTTTCTGATGAGGAAGAGCTCGTCGGCTCCCAGCGTGCGGGCCATGTCGATGTAGTCGCGACGCACGGAGCGAACTCCCGCGCGGGTCATGGTCGCCATGGGGAACCAGGCGCCGAAGCCGACGATGAAGGCTGCCGAGGTGTACGTCGTCGGAAGCAGCAGCAGCGCCAGCGGAAGCAGTGAGGCCGCGGGAACTGGGCCGATGGTCTGAAGGAGCGGATGGAGCCAGTAGTCGGCGCGCCTCGACCAGCCCATGAGCAGGCCTGTGAAGAACCCCAGCACCGATCCGGCCGTGTACCCGATGATGAAGAGCAGCGCCGAGGCGCCCAGGCAGCTGAGCAGCAGCCTCCAGTCTCCGAGGAAGGAGGCAATGAGTACCTCTGGGGCGGCGAAGTACGGGGGCGTGAGCAGTCCGAGCTTGGATGTTGTCAGCTGCCAGACGATGAACCACGCGCCGACAGCGTTGATCCAGGGCAGGAAGTGCGTCAGTGACGTCGCTGCCGAAGAGGCCGGTCGGACCCGTGCCGTGAGTGTCCACGCGATCTGGGCGATCAGCCATGTCCCGGCAAGGACTGCGACTGGAGTGGTCGACTCCTTGCGGAGAAGGTCTGCCTCCGGCAGGGCGATGAGGATGACCAGGTAGGCCGACCACAACAACAGCGCCGTCGTGCTCACAAGAGCGCCTGCGCTGGAACGGCGATCGCTTGGTGCGCTCTGCCTGGCTGTGGAGGAGGACGGTTGTGGATACCGGTCGTCGACGGGCTTGGAGGACGCGGTCGATGCGGTCGCGGGACTCACCTCAGTGGGCATCGTCAATCAGTCCTTGATGCCGAGGTCGGCGACGACGGTGTCGGTCAGCTTCCGGGCGGAGACGTCGGATGCGATGAAGCCGGTCCCCTTGAACTTCTCGATGCCGGGCTCGATCGCGGCCCGGAACCTGGAGGCCGAGGCCTTGAACCCGTATGTCTTGAGCACCCGGACGACGACGTCCTGGTCCGCGGCGACGTAGTCGTTGTCAACCTCGATCTTGGCGATCTCCTCGATGTGGCCCGGTACGTAGGCCGAGCCCTTCAACCAGGCCTCGGTCAGAGCCTTCGCCTCCTTGGGCTGCCGACGTACGAAGTCCCCGTTGAGTGCCACCGAGCAGCAGAACTCCTCAGCGTCGTTGTTGGCCAGCTCACGGGCCGTCCCGTTGAAGACGGGAAGCAGTGGTCCGGGGTCGGAGCCCATGATGGCGTCCACCTGACCGTCAGTCAGTGCGGTCCCCAAGGAGTCCGCATCGACTGTGCGCCACGTGATGTCGCCTCCGTCCGGCTTGACGTTGATGCCGGCCTCGGACAGCCCGATCGCGAAGTAGGCGAAGGCGGATGACGACAGTGACGGCACGCCGATGGTGGTGCCTTTCAGGTCAGCCAGCTTCTGATACGGGGAGTCCTTGCGCACCACCAGGCGCAGGCAGCCGGCGTGGAGGCCCGCGGTGAGCCTGGCGTTGAGGCCGTTGTAGATCGGCTCCAGCCAGGAGAAGAAGATTCCCGGAGCGCCAATGTACTTACCGGCGCCCACGCCGTCCTTGGTGTCCTCGGTCTGCTGGGTGCGCGCCAGCGTGACCTTCAGTCCCGCGTCGTCGAAGAATCCCTGGTGGTACGCGGCGTACAGTGGTGCGGCGCAGATGTCGCCGCCAATCACCAGGGGGAGTGCCTCGTGGGCTCCGATGACACCCTGGTTGGTGCGCCGAATCGTCAGGTACGCGCCGGTACCGACCACGGCAGCGGCTGCGAGTCCCCCAATCGTGAGCAGCGTGCGCCGTGACGGTTTGCCGCGATGCGACTGATCCGTCTCATTGGCGTCGGGATCATCGATGTCGTCATCGGCTGCCAGAATCGCGGCGGCGTTCTCAGCCGTGACCTCCTGAGTCTCCACGACCTCGGCGTCTGATGGAACGGAGGACGAGGAGTCGGAGGACTGGGACGGATCGGAGGAAGAAGAGGACGACGAGGACGTGGACATGGTTTCTCCTGTAGTGGTGGGAACGGGCCTCGATGCGCATGACGCAGCAGCGTCCCGGTGAAAATGGTGGAGGAGGAGCACGAGAAGCCGAGCGGAGCAAGCCGAGTAAATGCGGACACAGCCTCAGGCCATCAGAGCGTGTGAAAGGGCGACTCCGTACTCTGGCGAGCGGAAAATACGCGGCACGGGAGCCCACGACGTCATGGCCGGTTGTCGTTCTCGGACGGCGTCAACGCTGCTTTGAGGCGTCGTCACGCTCCACGGGCAGGTTCAGCGCCGGGGGAGGGGAGGGAATCAACAGGCTCGACAACAACACATCTGCGCACCACACATGACCGCGAGCGCCTGTGCGCCAGGAGCGGTTGTGGCCGTAAGAACGATGTGCGTCATGGCGACTACTCTATGCCACGCTCCTCGGAACAATGCAAGCCTGCCATGCGTCCCATGATGCGAGCCTCCCATCGCCGGATCACTGTGGAACCGATACGTGGAACCGATTACTGCGTGGCTGTAAAGTCGGCGACGTGAGTGGGGGGTGTGGCGATCAACCGCCTGTGCCGCAGGCACGGTGGAGACAGCTGGCCGCGACTCCTGTGGCCCAGGACGGTGGCCCGCTTCGCATCACCCCGGCGTGGTGGCCTCCGGTTCCTGACGATTCAGCCTTGGCCGCTGCCGCGGTGCACGGCACTCCCGTCCTGGGGGAGGGACACATCATCAACGGGGTTGAGATGGTGGAGGCGAGCTTCCTGTGGCGTGATGACCACCGGCACGGCGCCAGCCCCAGTGTGCTCATCCATCTCAATACCCTGACCGACAACCATCGCGCTCACATCGCGCCGGCACTGGCCGCCCGGGTTCCCGGGACCGGCTGGTGGGCGCTTCACGTCCTGCTGCCGCAGGATGCGCTCTTGAGCTACCGGATCGTTGTGACTCATGACGCCCTGCCTGACGATGCCGGGGCCCGACGCGAGTGCTGGAAGCGCGTTCACGCACTGGGACGGCCCGATCCCCTCAATCCCGACCGGCTGCATGACGGCTTCGGTCTGGTGTCCTCGCTATGGGCGGGCCCCAAGGCCATGCTGCACCCGGATTGGATGATCGGCTCGGGCGCTTCGGCAGAGGGGGCGTGGCAGGCGCTGAGCCGTCCCCAGGATGAACACGACAGGTACGTCCTCCGGTTCGACCTGGAGAACGAGGTGCTCACAGACTTTGATGAGCCGGGAGACCCCGGACGGCGAGTCACACTGTGGTGCGGGGGCCGTGTCCAGGAGGGCTCCTGCGGGCACAGTGAGCGGGGTCTGCTGATCCTGCTCGACGGAAACATCTGGCGTGGTAACCATGCCGTCGATCACCTGGCCCCCAGATCCCACCAATGGGATGTGCTGCTCATCGACTCCGGCAGCCTGGCCATGCGCTCACGCGACCTGGCGGATCCGCGACGCAGCAGAGAACTGCTCCGTAGGTGTCTGCAGGCGGCACATCGGGCCGTCTGCGGACGAGGCTGCAGGATTGCTGTGTCCTCTGAGAATGGTGCTGGTTGCATGTGGCGCCCGGATCGGATCGTGGTGGCTGGGCAGTCTTTGGGAGGGGTTGCTGCGGCCGACCTGGTTCTGCGTCATCCCGAGCTGGCTACTCGTGCCATTGTCCAGTCCGGATCCTTCTGGCTCGGCTCTCAGCGCCGAGGCGAGGGTGAAGGGGAGCTGCTGCGCTGGTTGCGTCACCGCTCCGAGGCCCGGAGCCTGCAACGCCCAAGAAGCGACCAGCATCCTCATGATGGTCAGGGGCTGGGGGCGCGACTGGTGGTCCAGTGCGGGGTCCATGAAGACGGCCTGCGTCAGGGGGCTCGCACCGTCTCAGAGCTTCTTGGGGTCGAAGGAGCGCTGCTCGAGTATCGCGAGGAGCGAGGAGGGCACGACTACGCCTGGTGGCGTCATGCCTTGTCCTGGGGGCTTGACGCTCATGAGCAGGACCTGGGGTTCTGGTCGTGAGCCACCTGAGGTGCTCCGCGTGCGGCTGTCGCCAGTTCGGGGCGCACTGCGGGGGCGGATCTACTGCGCGAATAAAACCGTGATACAAAAGAAATCTTGGCAACAAAGGGGTTACGTATCCCAATTTATCGTTACCATTGCTCGAGTTTCCTCAAGTCTCCCGGTTCTGAATGGTCTCAACCCGACCGATTGACGGGTTACCGCTGTGTATACTTAACCCGGAATCGACAACGCGGACGATGTTTTCGGGTGATAGCGGATTCTTAGAAGGGAGGCGTCCGTCTATCATCGTTCGCGAAAGGCAGTCGCGCCTGCTTCGTGGTGCGTCCTTTCCTCGTGCATCTCGGTTGTCAACCATGTGCTGTACGAGTAAGTCCATCTGCCCCCGCCCATGAACGAGACCACGTCATGCAATATGCTCAGCGGCTGCTTGCCACCCTCCCTGTGACCAGGGCGGGCCTGCGCGCGATTCTTGCTGTTCTGACAGCCTTCGGCATTGTTCTGGCCACCGCCGGTGTTGCCGCCATGCCCCTTCTGAATGCGGGCAATGCTGTTGAGGACTATGAGAGCGGCTCGGCCTGCCACCCTATCGCCAGAATGGTCTACCCTGAGGGGCAGTCGGCACCCGAGTACGTGATGCCGGTCTATGAGACCGGATTCGGTGTGGGGGTCGATTCGGTCCTGTTGAGCTGGTGCAGTACCGCAGGGGAGGTCCTGGAGGACCCCACCATCACGCTCAACGTCGTCGAGGGGAAGACCGTCACTCCCTACCTGCTCCCCGGCATCAAGGCCGAGCTCGAGCGTCCCGCTCCCGCCAACGGCAAGCAGGAGGTATTCATCCCAACGGACTACCTCGTCAAGGGGATGCGTCAGGCCACCGGTGATAGTGGCTGGGAGGTCGGTACGAAGGTCTTCAGCCTCACCTACACCAGTGGAACGGTGAGTGCGACGACGGGCCTGTTCTCCTTCGTCAAGCAGGACCCGAATGTCATCAACCCTCCGACCCCCGAGCCGACGCCGGAGCCGACTGCCGAACCCTCTGCGGAGCCCACCGCAGAACCGAGCGCTGCACCCGGTCCGGTGCCGACTGCTGAACCGACGACCGCACCCACTGCGGAACCGGCTCCTGATGCCACGACTGAGCCGTCGCCGACACCCTCGGCAACTCCCTCACCGACTCCTTCCGGGTCCCCCAGCCCGTCGGCATCCCCGTCACCGAGTCCCTCCGCGGCACCCAGCCCGACGGCGAGTCCTTCCGCGACTGCCTCACCCAGCTCATCGCCCTCGCCTTCAAGGTCTCCCAAGCCCGAGCCGACTGCCTCCGCTCAGCCGAGCGCCTCCCCGAGCGCGACCGTCAAGACGTGCCAGGTCAAGCCCGCCGTCCAGGTGCTCGGCTCCGACGGCTCGGATCTCCAGGGGGCAGAGCCCTCCTACGACCCGGATACCGCAGTCAGGGTCCGGGGTACGGGCTGGTGCTCGCAGGGGACGATGCTCGACGGCGAGAAGCCGGTCGAGATCAAGGTCGCGGCCTACGGCGGGTACGTGGTTCCGGGAACGCTCTCGGTTCCCGTCACCTTCCGTCACGGGTCCTTTGACGCCCAGCTCAACCTGTCGGCCCTCTACACCGGGGGGAAGGCCGACAAGGGGCGCTACTACCTGCAGCTCTCGCCCATCGATTCCGGGCTGACGGCCGCCACCAACATCTTCGCCCTCAACAAGGCCGTCGCCCCACAGCCCAAGCCGTCCCCCGCGCCGAGCCCGGCTCCTACCGCGACCGCGGAGCCCTCGGCCACTGCGGAGCCCACCAGCGAACCCGCACCGGAGCCGACGGGTTCGCCCGCCAGCCCTGGTCCCACACCCTCCGCTGCGCCGTCGTCGCAGCCCTCCGCCTCGGCGGTCCCCTCGGCCCGCCCCTCCGAGTCGGCGTCCGCGGCTCCCGCACCGCAGACCACCGAACCCGATCAGAACGCTCCGAAACCGAACCCGGATGGCGGACGTCCCGGAACGGACAACGCCCCCGGCAACAACCCAGGTGGTGACTCGGGTAACTCGGGCGACACAAGCAACTCTGGCGACCATGGCTCCGGCGCGGGTACAGACACAGGCGGCCAGGCCGACTCCTCCGCGCCGCAGGCACCCGGTGCCGGATCGGAGACCGGCTCCTCGACCTCCCAGGACGGCTCCGCCCAGCAGCATGCGAACGCAGGAGGCGCGCCTGCCCCGAACGCCGGAGGCTCAGGAGGCGAGAACGCCCATGCCTCTGAAGGCTCCGCGGCCTCGGCGCAGACCTCGTCTGAGGCTGACACGGCCTCTCAGCGCACCGTCCGTCCCGACCGGAGCCCGGTGGCCCCGGTGACCAGCGCGGCCCACCTGAGCGCGGACAACGCCGGCTCCCTGTCCGGCTCCCGCCAGGGCAACATCGTCAACCTCGTCCTGCCCAAGTCCAAGGCGCAGGCGGGCGAGTGGGTCTCGGTGTTCGTCTTCCCCGGCGCCACCACGAAGGGATGGGTGCAGGTTGATGATGCCAACAGCGTCTCCATCGATATCTCAACATTCGGCTCCGGCTCCTACGAGCTGGCGGTGGCCGATCGCGACAACAGCCTCCTGGGATGGGCGAAGCTGGAGATCTCCTCTGCGTCCTTCGATCCTCGCAACCCGGCACAGGCTCAGCTGCTGACCTTCCCGGACACCGCGGCTGCGCCCACCAAGGGCCTGAGTGTCAACGACATGCTCCTGGGGAGCGCCGGAGGGCTGCTGGTCGTCGGAGCCGTGAGCCTGCTGGTCGCCGCGTTCTCCGGGATGCCACTGCGTGCACCACGGACCTCCCTGCGGCTTCCGCGCAGGCGCTGAGACGGTGTAGTAGGAGAGCGTCAATGACATCGTCAAGGGGCCGGAGCACGCGGCCGTGGAAAGGAGGTGTGAGCAGATGATCCGGATATTCCGGACGACTGAGCGCCTACGGCGTGAGCGGCGTCCCGTGCCGAGTCGGCATCGGAGTGCCTTGAGGCGCCTCCAGGGGTCACCTCGGATGCTGGTCATCGTCTGCTCCGTGCTCCTGGCCTCCCTGGTGGCGGTGGTCTCCACGAGCCCCGTCGCCAGCGCGGACACCAAGACCGGTCCCTCCACCACAGGAACCGCCTCAACAGTCAGCCCCTCGACGGTCGCCGTCGGAGGAACGATCATGTACACGCTGTCGGGATTCCCCAGCGGCGTGACGGTCCAGGTCCTCATCGACGACGGCGCGCTGGTCGCCTCGCGACCCTCGGAGTCCGAGGTGGTCACCACGATCACCGTCAAGAAGGACGGCACCGCCGCAGGCTCCTTCGAGCTGCCCGAGTACGTCGAGCAGGGCAACCACTGGCTGCGATTCCGGGTCTTCGGGGCCCAGGGGGAGAGCGGCCAGGAGGGCAACGCGGCGGACTACACCAACAAGAGCCCCTACTTCACGGTATCGGGTGTCACGGTCATAGGCGGGTCCGCCCCTCCCACCGTTCCGCCGGCTCCCACCCCGCCGCCCCGGCAGGTCACGACCATGGGACGGTCCAACGCAGCCGCCGCCTCCGGCATCCAGGCCGTGGGGCCGGGTCGGGAGTCGACTGGTTTCCCGATCATCGGTGCCTTCGTCCTCGGGCTCAGCGTGATCCTGGTGGTGCTGTCGGTGCTCGTGGCAATCAACCGTCGCAGGATGGCCGCCTATCAGCGTCGTCGGGCCATGGCCTGAGGACTGAGACCCGAGCTCCTTGTAAACTGCCGCCGGCGCCCACCCGTCTCGTGGTGCGCCCCGACGGGCACCGGCTCAGTGCCCCACACGGAAGGAACTCAGCACCGTGCTGCGAACCCGAACCGCAGGCTCCCTGCGCGCCTCAGACATCGGCCAGGTCGTCACCCTCACCGGATGGGTGGATCGACGTCGTGACCACGGAGGCGTGGCCTTCATCGACTTGCGGGACGCCTCGGGGATCGCCCAGGTCGTCATCCGCGAGGAGATCGCCCACGACCTGCGCGCCGAGTACGTCCTGGCCGTCACCGGGGAGGTGAGCGCCAGGCCCGAGGGCAACGCCAACCCGAACCTGCCCACCGGCGAGATCGAGGTCGTCGTCTCCGACGTCGAGATTCTCAACGCCTCCGCGCCGCTGCCCTTCCAGGTCTCCGACCACGCCGAGGACGCCGGACAGGTCGGCGAGGAGGCGCGTCTGCGCTACCGCTACCTCGACCTGCGGCGCAGCGCCATGCAGCACGCCATCCGCCTGCGCGCCAAGGTCAGCCAGGCCGCCCGCAGGGTCCTGGACTCCCACGACTTCGTGGAGATCGAGACCCCCACCCTGACCCGCTCCACCCCGGAGGGCGCCCGCGACTTCCTGGTTCCGGCTCGACTGGCACCGGGCTCCTGGTACGCCCTGCCGCAGAGCCCGCAGCTGTTCAAGCAGCTCCTCATGGTCGCCGGCATGGAGCGCTACTACCAGATCGCCCGCTGCTACCGCGATGAGGACTTCCGGGCGGACCGCCAGCCCGAGTTCACCCAGCTCGACGTCGAGATGAGCTTCGTGACGCAGGAGGACGTCATCGCCGTCGCCGAGGACGTCCTGCGGGAGGTCTGGGCCCTCATCGGCCACGACCTGGCCACCCCGATCCCGCACATGACCTATGCCGACGCCATGGAGAAGTACGGCACCGACAAGCCCGACCTGCGCTTCGGCTGCGAGCTCGTCGACCTGACCGAGTTCTTCAAGGACACCACCTTCCGCGTCTTCCAGAGCCCCTACGTGGGCGCCGTCGTCATGCCCGGGGGCGCCTCGCAGTCCCGACGCACCTTCGACGCCTGGCAGGAGTGGGCCAAGCAGCGCGGCGCCAAGGGCCTCGCCTACGTCACCGTGGGCGAGGACGGCGAGCTCGGCGGCCCGGTCGCCAAGAACATCACCGACGCCGAGCGCGCGGGCCTCGCCCGGGCCGCGGGCGCCGCCCCCGGCGACTGCGTCTTCTTCGCCGCCGGCCCCATCGAGTCCTCGCGCGCGCTCCTGGGCGCCGCCCGCCTCGAGATCGGCAAGCGCTGCGGGCTCATTGATGAGGACGCCTGGTCCTTCGTGTGGGTTGTCGACGCCCCGCTGTTCAAGCCGAGCGCGGAGGCCCGCGCCGAGGGCGACGTCGCGCTGGGGGCCTCGGCCTGGACGGCCGTCCACCACGCCTTCACCTCGCCCAAGCCCGAGTGCCTCGGCACCTTCGACACCGACCCGGGCAGCGCCCTGGCCTACGCCTACGACATCGTGTGCAACGGCAACGAG
>ERZ772953.418-NODE-418-length-13432-cov-2.886596_pt1 | contig 13432 bp, 12 predicted proteins | sample MGYA00580685_ERZ772953 | MGnify/ENA primary metagenome ERZ772953 (study PRJEB29015, sample SAMEA2738080) | human oral metagenome | biome: human oral; feature: human-associated habitat; material: saliva | place: China | collected 2209 ...
GGTTCTGATTTATACCCGTATTGGCATACTTTCATATTATGTGTACAATCATAGTAATTAATAATATACATTTATGTGTGTAGTTTTCAATATGAGAGAAGCTTATGGTTTTTAATTATGGTGAGACATTACGTATTCGAAGGGATTTATATACAATCCTAGGCAAGATACGTTACATTGATACTCATGGGAAAATTAGGTATGAGTATAAATTAGTTAAACATAGGAATAATACAGAGTTTTGGATCAGGTGGGATAAGAAGCGAGATGCGTACCAGTTTTCCAAGTTGTGTGGAAAAGCACTACCAGCCGATATGAAACTCGTAGATAGTGGTTATGAGATGGTAACAGGCACTTGGGGTGAGGTAGACGTAGGTACTACTGATACTGCTAAATATAAAGAGTATGAAAATGTTGATGGTACTGCTACGTTTTCTGTTCAAGAGTGGGCTTTTGAAACGGAATATTCAAAAGGCTTTTACATTAATAAAGAATACGTATCTGTCGAAAGGGATTCAGAGGTAACCGAGTCTATTCTAGATAAAATGGATACGATTAAGAAGCTAAAGTTCATAGGACCAGTCGGTTGGATTTTGGGGAACTTGCTACTTTATGTGCCAATCTTTGATATAAAAATATTGAATGATGTACGTGATGTACTTACATGGCCTTATATAGTAGCTGGGAGTATAGTCCTTGGTATCATTGTGGCTTGTGCTTTCATTATTTCGAGAACTATGCGTTGATGAAAACACATCGGTTATATAGGACTCCCTTTCGTGGGGTAAATAAAAGGTCGTAACATGTATTAATACATATTACGACCTTTTTACTATAGGATTTATTTGTTAGGTGTTAGCTATTAGCTTCAGTTGATTGAAGTTGTTCAAACTCAATTTCTTTAGCATCTAATTCTTTGGCGCCAAGATGAGCCAATACACAGAATGTAATACAAAGAACACATGCTACTAATAAAAGATAGAAACCTGCATTCCAACCAAATTTATCTGCTAAAACACCAAATAGTGTTGTACCTAAGTTTGCACCAACAATGTAACTCATGAATCCACGAAGACCAACAGCAGAACCTACTGCAAATGATGGTACAATATCCATAGTTTGTACTGAAGCTAAGAATTGAGGAATGTAGATTAAACAACCTACAATAGCAGCGAAGAAAGTAACCCATAAGAGAGACTCGCTTTGCCAATAACCAAATATACAGAAGAAGATAACACTTATAGCAATGATTGCAGGTGGCATGCGATAACCTTTAAAGAATTTATCGGAAATATAACCAGCAAAAATAGTAGAAGGAATAGCCGCCCATTCAAAGAATAAAAAGGCAACAGCCATTTCTGCTTTGGAGAAACCCTTTACTTGTAATAAATAAATTGGAAGCCAAGTAAGCATACCAAAGCGAATCATGTAAACGAAGGTGTCAACTAATGATACATACCAAGCGTTTTTATTTTTCAATACGTATTTTACAAAGATTTCTCTTGTGCTCATATGCGGTGCTTCAGAACTTCTGTGCGCTTTATGAGCCGTGTCAGCAATGATTTCACTTGTTGGCGGTAAGCCTTCACGTTCAGGGCTTTCTTTGATTAAGAAAGAAATGGCAATTGCTATGATAACTGCAATAAGGGCTGGTACACCATAACTCCCTAATTGCCAGTGATCTGTAGTAGTGAAATATAATGCGGCGGCTACGATTGGTGCTACGATACCACCACCGAGATTGTGGGAAATATTCCAGATAGCTCCATAACGGCCACGTTCCTGTTTTGGGTACCATTTAGCTAGGGTGATAAAGGATGGTCCTACACCAAATCCTTGGAAAAAGCCATTTAGTACTACTAAAACTAAGAAGAAGGCGAGACTATCGGCAAAGCTCATAAAGATATTGATAATTGCACAGCAAATGAGACCGAAAGCCATAAACTTGGCAGGACTTGCTTTGTCCGCAAGACTACTCATAAAGCCTTTACTTAAACCATAAGCGATAAGCATACCACTAGATAACAAACCAATTTCTGTTTTGCTCATATGGAGAATATCTGATAAAAAGTGTGTTGATAAGGCAAAGTTATTACGAACAATATAGTACGCAGCATAACCTATAAAAATACCAATTAATGATTGGAATCTATATTTATAATATAGATTCTTAATCATGCTTTGTGGAACTGATGATTTTGCCTCTTTAGGTTGTAGAAATGAAAACATAGTTATTACCTTTCTTTCTTAATAACTAAATCCTATTGCATTGTTAATACTACCATTTCTATAGAATTCATGTAAATGATTTATGAGATAAAAATATTAATTTACAATTTTAAATTGTTTATTATTAGCTGAAGATGTGTATAGAAAATATTTGAATTATAGACAAGTACTTCTTAATATATTAGATTAAATATATTGGGAGGTTATTATCTATGAAATATTTACGCCGTGAATTTAATCAAGTGAAAAAAGAGTATTTAAAGCAATTTGGTGAAGATTCTTTAAATCGTGTCATCCTTCATGATCCAGATACAAAGGATAAACAAGAAGTGCAAGATACTATTGATATTCTAAAAGAAGCAATTGCAAAAAATAAACCTCTAGAACAGGTTCCAGAGGATATGTGGAAGCTTATTGAGTTTTAACGTATATGACTTATTATATGAGAGGTATAGCAAGTTTTTTAATATAATTATTTGATGGAGACTCGAATGAATTTAAAAGGAATTGTACTAGTTGCGATAGTATTGTTTGCTAATATAGGAATAATAAATGCTGAGCAGATATCCATTCCATCTATATCAACGCCATTAGGCGCAAAGACTACTCAACTTGATAGAGTACAACCTCACGAAGTTATGCCTTATTTGGAAAGTAAAGTTACGGGCGAAACAGAATTATCTTATGCTGTTATGTCCGTTGCTAAAAAACATTTAATGAACAAATGTTGCTAGATCGAGAGGTAGAATCACGTATGCATGCTCATATTGAGGAACATAATAGAACAATAAGAAGTGCGCCACAACGAGATCTTATTAAAAATCCTTATACACGAGAAGAAATTGAAAAACAAATTGTAAAGGCTATTAATTTTAGAGAAAGCAGTAAGTACTCGGTTAATGACAAGGACTATTACAATCATATAGATATAGATAAAGTAAATGATTTGTCTGGTTTTCCAAAGAAAATACCTTCTTTTGCTAAGCAGGTTGATATTCATTTAAAGCCGCCTAAGGCGATTGAAGATGGTCGGTATATTCAAGTTTCTTTTACAGGCAAACCATCAGAACTAAAACCCTATATTCAAGATGCAGAAAATCATGCTAAGGTTATTATCACTAAGGGGGAGGCTGAACGTGTTTCTATTAAACCGTACGAAGATGTTAAGACGAATTATAGAAAATACTTGTCTACTATATTGCCAGAAGAATGGATTGAAGTAACTAATATATTCAATAATATGTATCAATACAAAATGGCGCTAAGCGATGAGAATATTAAGCGAAAGGTTGATCGTGAGCTCCTTAACCAAATGAACAATCAAATGGTTTTGGATTTAGAGCAAGATACTAGTAAATTAAGTTCTGATAAAATATTGTCCAACGATGAAAATAAGGCTTTACAGAAAAAATATTTAGGGTACTATTCGTATAAAGAAGTAAAGCGACCATTTAATGCAGAGTACACATTCTACATCTTTAAATTTGATTATTCATATAATATGTTTACTGTTGCAGGCATGGCCGTTAATCCAGAGCAAACTAGGGTAATTTATTTCCTTACTACAGTACAATAAATTAAAAAAAGGCACATTGTCATATAAACAGGATATCTAACATTGAAATAATTTTAGATGGGTGTTCAGTACAATGTGCCTTTTGTTTTTATAGATTATAAAGCTCTGGTTTACGATCTTTAAAGATATTGATTTTATTGCGGATATCTTCTACTACGGTGAGGTCGATATCTACAGATGAGATGCCTTCCACGGTGTCCATTTCAAGGAGGTTTGTACCCCATGGATCGTATACGGCGGAGTGACCAGTACTTTGGACTCGACCCACAGTACCACAGCCGTTGACTGCACATAAGAAAAGTTGGTTTTCAATGGCGCGCACTTCGTTTAATACTTGCCAGTGGCGTAAACGCATGGTAGGCCATTGAGCAGGTACAAATAATAACTCTGTATTTGATAATGCAGCCATTCTTACGAGCTCAGGGAAGCGAATATCGTAACAGATAACCGTACTACAAGGAATACCATCCAATTCGAAATGAGTGGTATGTGTACCGTTAGCAAAGTATTGGTTCTCTTTAGCAGGGCTAAATCCGTGCATTTTGGAATATTCTCCTACGAGTGTGCCTTCACGGTTGTAAGCATAGGATGTATTAAATATTAAATCCTCTTTTGCTACGGCTACAGAACCGCCTACAATGTTTACATTGTGCTCTTTAGAGAAAGCACTTAATAAAGCTTTTGTTCTTTCTCCGTTTCTATCAGAAATATTGATTAAATCCTTAGATGGATGAAATCCTGTGTTCCATGTTTCGGGTAAAACAATAATATCTGGACATTCAGCTAAAGCTTGCGTGAGCAACTCTTGAACACGATTATAGTTGTATTCCACGTCGTTTACATGAACGTCCATTTGTATAAGGCCTAAGCGTTTTTTCATAAGTAATCCTTTATATTATTTATATAATAATCGTATATTTTAAATAAGAAACATTATAATTAAAATATTAAATCATTCTTTTCTAGATTACAACATAAAGTATAAGTAAGTGATACATCTCTTTGCGTATAAATCATTGTTTAGATGATACCTATATGGAGGAATTTTTACTATTCTTCATGGAAATGTTATAATATTCTGTATATAATTGTGTTCTGATAGAGGAGGACCTATGAAACGGATTCCGTTGGTAACACTGTTAGTTTTGGTATTGGCAATGGTTGTGGCAGGTTGTGGCGTGCTTTCACAAAAAACAGAACCTACTAGTTCAGTACCGCCTGTAAAAGAAGTTAAGATGGTACATCCATCGGGCATTCCTGTCCTTATGTATCATAAAGTCGGCGATGACAAAGATAATGATGCGGTTATTCGGGAGGATTTATTCCGAGAGCAAATGAAGTTCCTCAAGGATAACGGTTATAATCCATTGACGATGGAACAATTGTATGAATATGTTGTAAATGGCGCTGCAGTGCCTGAAAAACCTGTCGTTTTAACCTTTGATGACGGTTATGCAGATACATATTCTATCGTATATCCAATTATGAAAGAATATGGATTCCCTGCAACTGTTTTTATCAATCCTGGCGATATTGGGACTCGTTTAACTTGGGATCAAGTGCGTGAAATGCACAAAAATGGCATCACTATTGCTAATCATGGTTTCCAACATATAGAAATGGGCCAATTGTCAGAAGCGAAACAAATTGAAAATATCACAAAAGCTCAAGAGGCACTTGCTAAAGAAGTAGGTATTAAGGATAATCCTTGGTTCTGCTATCCATATGGAGATAAAAATGAATTCACCGATTCGGCATCTAAGAAAGCTGGTATCAAGATGGGCATGGCTATGAAGTCTGGCTGGGCTCATACTGGTGATAATCCATATAATATTTTGCGTGTTTGGGTAGGCAATGCGGTAGATATCAAGCATTTTGAAGAACGCATTAGCACCGAACATTTCACTGATTTATAAGGAGAAATACATTGTTCAAAAAGAATTGGGTAAAGTTCATCATTATGGTGTTCTTATTTACCGTTGTCACATCACCCTTCGTGGTGCTCTTTGGACCATTTAATAATGTAAAGCGCGCCGTTATTGGTGCTATCTTACAATCTCGCCATCCTCATTACATTACGTGGTTGTTTAATGACGAAGAATTACAAGCTATTTTGGGGACTGTAGGGGTTGTTAAAAGCCAAGATTTGTTCAAATTTAATGCTCGTGAAGATAAGACTTTAAATCTTGAAAAAATCCAGTCTGCTCGTTATGTAGGCTATATTTTAGAAATTCCTGATCCTCGTCGTATTCAAGTTGGTACAGCGGCTAATATTCAAGAAAAAGGCGATACCACTAGTAATATTGCAAAAATGAATAATGCTGTAGCAGCTATTAATGGCGGTGGTTTCCATGATCCAAATGGTACTGGTACAGGCCGTTTGCCATATGGTTTTATTTTACATGACGGTGAGTATGTTATCGGTAAGGATGTAGGTCCTGATGAAGACGTAGACTTTGTTGGTTTCTCTAAATCTGGTAACCTTATTGCTGGTAACTATGATAAAACTCAGCTTAGTGATATGAAAGCCATGGAAGGTATTACCTTTGGTCCGCCTCTTATCGTTGATGGTAAGAAGATGATTACCGAAGGTGATGGTGGCTGGGGTGTAGGCCCTCGTACTGCTATTGGTCAAAAGAAAGATGGTACAGTGCTATTCCTCGTAATCGATGGTCGTCAACCAGGGTACTCCATTGGTGCTACTTTGCGTGACGTACAAGATATTCTTTTTGAAAAAGGTTGCTACATTGCAGCAAATTTAGATGGCGGTTCTAGTTCTACTTTGTACCTTAACGGTAAAGTAGTAAATAAACCAGCCGATTTGTTAGGGGAACGCATGATCCCAACGGCGTTTATCGTGAAATAGGAGGACAAATGAAACCTTTTACGCGTGTACTGAGCGCCTTTGCGGTAGGTATTCTTCTGCAAGGTGGGGTATACCTATACCTTGATCAATATATGTTTGCGCCGACTACAGAATTTAACGTAGCAGGCGCATCAAAAGATGATACTAAAAACTTCCCTGATGTGAAGGAAGGCACTAAATATGTATCCTATGACCGTCAATTCATGGCCGTTGTTACAGAAAACTCTTTGAAAATTTACAAGGCTAATGAAAGTACCCCTACAAATATTGATTTGAAGGGACGCTCGATTAGTTACTTCAACTGGATGCCAGACCGTAACTATGCTATCATGGGTTTATATGACTCCAGAGATGTTGTCATGGCTCGTCTTAATGCGGATGATCCAGAACATGAAGTTGATACGAAACTTGAAGACTTGCCTCGGGGCAGTAAAATCGTAGATGCTGCGTACTCTGAAGCGACGAATGTGGTGTATATGAAGGTAAAAGTTCAAGAGCATACATATCGCATTTATCGGACCGATGCTAACTATGATACACGTCGCGTTTACATGCAAGCTACTGATATCGGTCATATCGGCGTATTCTACGATGAGGATAACTTCTTCTACGATAATGTGAGAACTGGGGATGTCTTCATGTTCAATGGCATTGAAGGGGGATGGCGTGTTATCAACCCTGAAGGGCGTTTCCGCTTTATCGGTGTTGATATGGACAAAACCATCTACATTGCTCGTGTTGATGAGGACAATAATGCATTGACTGTTTACACTGGTAAATTAGGTGTAGGCTTCAATCCAGTTTACAAATACAACCACCCTACTACATTTAATGAGTTGACATTATCAGATGTGAAAAATATCATTAAGAATGGTAGTGAAGAAACTACTAAGGTAACAGAAGATACTACATCTTCTAAATCATCCAATAGTAGTGGTAGTAAAAAGAAATCTTAAGAAAAAGCCTTTATAATGTTCTTTCATTATAAAGGCTTTATTCCTATAATAGTATGTACCCTAAGGATATCTATGAATATATTATTTGTACGCCTTAGTTACATAGGTGATGTTTTGCATGCTACACCTGCTGCGCGGTGGATTAAGGAACAGTATCCTGATGCTAAGTTGCATTGGATTGTAACGCCTAGTATGGTAGAGCTTTTACAGGACAATCCCTATGTAGATGAGATAATTCCCTGGGAACGGGATGAATACGAGGCTCATTCTAAAAAATTACATATCCCTACAATGTGGCGCATGTGGTGGGATCTTAAGGCCAAATTAGAACCTTATAAATTTGATGTAGCCATTGATGTGCAAGGACGTCTTATAACAGGGTTAGTACTATTAGCTTCAGGAGCCCCCATTAGACTTGGCCTTGGTGGCACAAAAGAGTTGAATTGGTTGTTTACTAACTATAAAACGAAGCCTAGTACAGATCATGTGATTAAGCGCTATGTAGAGGTAGCTCAGTTGTTAACAAAGGTTGTTACTGAACATCCAAATTTAGATACATCGCTTAACATAGCTAAATGCGGTGTTGAAAGCAGTTCTCCACTAAATGAATCTAGTGCTAATACGCTGTACCACATGGATTTTCAGGCGCCATCAAATTCACATAGTTGGGCAGAAGAGCAATGGAAATTGATTGATAATGATGTTTCTTTGTATCAAGGCGTGGTAGAAACTCCTTTTCGTGTTGGGCTAGTATTAGGCACCTCTTGGGAAACGAAAGAGTGGCCTCAGGAAAAATGGTATTTTCTCATTAAATCCCTTCAATATAGAGCGAAATTTGTTTGTTTAGGTGGCCTTAAAGAGGCTGCTCAATACAAAAACTTGATGGACTCGCTAACAGATGAAGGTATTGATAAAATCGTACTGAATATGTTAGGGAAAACGACGCTTCAAGAGTTAGGGGCTTTAATTGAAAGTTGCGATGTAGTAGTGACTGCTGATACAGGATCATTACATATTGCATTGGCTTTAAATAAACCTGTAGTAGCATTATTTGGCCCTACGGATCCTAAACTGTGGGGTCCATTAACGGGAAACTTTAAGGTTCTTGTTAATGATGAGTTAGATTGCTTAGGATGTCGTAAACGACGTTGCCCTAAGCCTGATCAATATTGTATGTCTGGTATTGAACCAGTACGTGTAAAAAAAGCAATTTTTGAATTGATAGGAGATACACATGGCAAAGTTTAAAATCCAAAAAGGTTTATCCGATGCGGATATGATGAAAAATTTTAAGGATACGGAAAATTTTGAAGATACTATGCTCAATATGGAGCGAGATGCTAAGAAGCCAGTAGTTCACCAAAGTCCAAAGCAAAAAGAAGATGCATTTTACCGTGAGTTCTTAACTGAAAAAGTAGAGACTATAATTGGTAAAATGCTCCTTGATATCAAGATGGAGTATTTTAAAGAAGGAGAAGGGGCCTTTTCTATTCAAGTAAAACGGGAAGGTAAAAATATTGTCCTTGAAACTGCGCCTAAAAAGGTTAAGCCTGAGAAGTAATGCGTATAATGGGAACTCTTAAATTTTAAAGATTACGTCAGAGCCTGTCCGTAAATGGACAGGTTCTTTTGTATGTTTATGCATTTAAAAATATCGACTAAGTTATTAATAAAATTGATGAACTCATAAGCATACCGATGTTTATCGAATTACTACATTTATAAATACCGATATATTTTGAAAAGTATTTGATAATAACTAAAAATTATTACGATATAATTTTTAGTTTCTCATTAAAATGAGCAATTACAAAAAAATTAATTTGATTAAACATACATGCTAAACTCTAGTTCCTCTGCAGTTTTTTGTGATATTCATCACGAAAAAATCATCTTTGTATACATGAAATTATGAGTAAATAGCATAATGTGGTTGTTGACAAAGAATTTTATAAGTAGTCTAATATAAGTATGTATTACGATTTTAGCGCGTTTGGCTAGTGTGAGCAGACATCGAAAAAATCGTAAAAAAAATAGGTATGAGATAGTTGTTTGATGAGTGTATAAAGTTACATACACAGACTATTTCGATTTGGAGGATTAACATGGCTAAAAAATTAAGAATCTGTGAAACCGTTCTTCGTGACGGTCATCAATCTATTTTGGCAACACGCATGCGTTACGAACAAATGGAACCAGTGCTTGGCCTTTTAGATGAAATTGGTTATGAAGCTCTTGAATGTTGGGGCGGCGCTACTTATGACAGCTGTCTTCGTTTCTTGAATGAAGATCCATGGGAACGCCTTCGCAAATTGAAAGCTAATTTGAAAAATACCCCATTGCAAATGTTGCTTCGCGGTCAAAATTTGTTGGGCTATAAACACTACTCCGACGACGTAGTAGAAGCATTCTGTAATGCGGCTGTAAAAAATGGTATCGACCGTATCCGTATTTTCGACGCATTGAATGACCCACGCAATATGGAAGCTGCTATTAAGTATTCCAAAAAAGCTGGTGCACACGTTCAATCCGCTATGGTATACACAATTTCTCCAGTTCACACAACTGAAAGCTTCTTGAAAGTAGCTGAAACTTTGGTAGAAATGGGTACTGATTCCCTTTGTATCAAAGATATGTCCGGTTTGTTAGGACCTGCTGATGCATATGATTTGGTTTCTACTTTCAAAAAACGTTTCGGCGAATTGCCAATCGACTTGCACAGCCATTTCACTTGCGGCCTTGCAAGTACTACATACTGGGAAGCTGCTAAAGCTGGCGTAGATATCATCGATACTGCTATCTCTCCATTCGCTCATGCAACTAGCCAACCAGCTACTGAAACTATGATCGAAATGTTCAAAGGTACTGAATGGGATCTTGGTCTTGACCTTGATAAATACATTCCATTAGTTGACCACTTCCGTAAAGTAAAACAACAAATCGCTGAAGAATTCAACTTGAAACCAGCTAGCGATGTAATCCCAGCTGTTCGTCGTTACCAAATTCCTGGCGGTATGTTGTCCAATACTCAAAACCAATTGAACGAAATGGGTATGGGCGATCGCTTCTTCGACGTTATGGATGAAATGCCACGCGTTCGTGAAGACTTGGGTTACCCTCCATTGGTAACTCCAACATCCCAAATCGTTGGTACAATGGCTATGATGAACGTTATGATGGGCGACCGTTACAAAATGGTTCCTAACGAAGTTAAAGACCTTGTACGCGGTAAATATGGTGCGTTACCTGGTACTATCTCCGATGATATTCGTCGTACTATTATTGGTGATGAAGAACCTATCACTTGCCGTCCTGCAGATCTTATCGAACCTGAATTGGAAGGTTACCGTCAAGATTTAGCTTCCAAAGGCTACAATGGTATCACTGACGAAGACGTATTGACTTACGCTATGTTCCCAGAAGTTGCTATTAACTTCTTCGATGCAAATCGTCGTTAATCCAAACTTTAAAAGAGGATTCTTAGGAATCCTCTTTTTTTTGACCATATTTAAGCTATCCTCATAGAGAAATAGTATAATCCAGTATATATTTTGTTTTATTAAATGAAGAGATTCAATAGTTGTTTTATATTTTATATTTTAGTTTTTTATAAATAGTATAGACAAGTTCCTATTAAAAGAGGAGACTAAGAAACTGATGAAATATCAGACATTACCATTTTTCATATCGCCATAAGATACATGGATGCGTGTGGAAATATAATTTTTACGAAAAGCATAAGATATTAAAAGGGTCGAGGTACCTTTGAATAATCAGTCAATTATAAACTACGTATGAAAGAATCGTGAAAAATATGTTGGATATTTGCGTGTTTTACTTGCGTTAAGCATTAAAAATAGCGTAAACTATAGAGAGTATCTACTATTTATGATATTGAGGTAATCCTGTGAATTTACAAATACGAATTTGGATATCCAATGTTGTGCTGTTTGTTGTACCTATTTTAATAGCAATTATCTTATTTTTGCTATATTTTACAGGTTTGCGCATATTGGCCAATGCCGGTTATTATTTGCGTATTGAGCAGGAACAACAGTTTAAAAGTGTCAGTCGAATAACTGAAACCATTACCTTTTATGGGTTAGAAAATGATCTAATTAATAGCTTGGTTAAGCCTAGCTATAGCCTACTTGATCCAAAGGAAGTATATGTTGAAGTACTCGATCAAGGAAACATGGTGTATAACTACGGTAATCCACAAATCTATAGTGCTTCTGCCATTGTTGGTCTTATTGATGTTAATCCTGAATTACAGGGCATCGTATATCAATCCAATAATACTTTCGTTTATGAAATGAGAAAGTACGATGGACGTCATTCCTATGTATACCATATTGCGATTAGGCGTGCTACTCATGGTAGTGATAGCTTAATGGAATCCGTATCTTTTTATATTATCGTAGTTTCCATATTGCTCTTTATTGTTACATTTTTTGCTATTAACCGATTTGTTACACGGTTTATCATGATTCACGTTAAGAACATGACAAAGTCGTTAGAAATGGCGAATCGTCAGATTGAAATGGAACAAGAACAACAGAAAGAGCTACTCGCTGGTATATCTCATGATATACGAACTCCGTTGACGGCTATTAAAGCTTATGCTGAAGGTGTTCGTGATGGTATTGCACCAACGGAAGAGCAACAAAAAAAATATATGGGGATTATTTTGAAGCGGGCCAATGATTTGGATTCTATGTTAGAGGAACTATTCCTCATAACAACATTGAACTATAAAAAAGAATCTCGTCCGTCTGAGCGAATTGAATTAGGTCAGTTTGTGCATGACTTTGTAGAAGATCATTTAGCTCCGTATCAATCGAAGGGGCTTGAGATTAAGGCTCGTATAGCTACGGAAACACCTTTTATCAATGCTAACCCACAATTGTTACAACGAGTTTTGCAGAATGTGTTGAACAATAGTGCTAAGTATAAAATGGCCGATATTGGTCATTGCGTCATAGATGTAACGAGTGATGATGATTTTGTATATTGTGTCATCAGTGATGATGGTCCAGGTGTACCGCCAGAATCTCTAGAGCGTCTGATGCGCCCATTCTATCGTGTAGATTCGTCTCGTACGAATCCTCAAGAAGGTAGTGGCCTAGGATTGTCGATTATCCGTCGAATTATGGAAATCTTTGAAGGCCGAGTTATGATTGAAAATGTAAGGCCACATGGTCTACGTATTATATTAGAGTTTCCTAAGCAAGGAGAAGAATCATGAGTGAACATATCTTAATTATTGAAGACGATTTGGATATTGCCAATATTGAGCGTGATTATTTAATGGTGGCGGGCTATGATGTAACTATTATGACTAATGGTACAGATGGCATTGAAGCAGCATTGAATACTCCTGTAGACCTTATTATCCTTGATGTTATGTTGCCAGAAATGGATGGTTTTGAAGTTTGTCGCCAAATTCGTGACAAAGTTCGTGTACCAATCGTTATGGTAACTGCGCGCCTTGACGATATCGATAAAATCCGTGGTTTAGGCGTAGGCGCTGATGATTATATTGAAAAGCCATTCTCTCCATCTGTATTGATTGCGAAGATTAAAGCTATGTTGGCGCAATATAAACGTTTAACAGAGCGCGATGCAATGGAAACTAACGCTATTCAATCCGGTGAAATTCGTCTCGATCCTAAGATGATGAAAGTATGGGTGAATGAAAAAGAGGTTCATCTCAAAAAGAAAGAATTCCAGTTGTTAGAATTCTTGATGCGTAACCGTGATATTGTATTTAGCAAAGAAGAATTATATTCTCGTGTATGGGGA
>ERZ772953.419-NODE-419-length-13432-cov-2.557076_pt1 | contig 13432 bp, 9 predicted proteins | sample MGYA00580685_ERZ772953 | MGnify/ENA primary metagenome ERZ772953 (study PRJEB29015, sample SAMEA2738080) | human oral metagenome | biome: human oral; feature: human-associated habitat; material: saliva | place: China | collected 2209 ...
TCCACCCTCTATGGGCAATAGGCGACGTTGCAGCATACCTGCTCGCACTTTTGCGCTGCCACATCGTTCCCCATGGCATAAAGCGCCCGGCAAGAGAGTGTGGCAGATCAACATCCGCCAACACCGTGCCAACGATGAACAGCGGGAGACCTATCGCAACACTGATATACCAACGTTCATCATCGCTCACAAACAAACCGTGGATCCACGTACTCCACGAAGCGATAGACCCACCGAGCGCATCCGCGCCGTCAGATACCCACGATCGGACAGAGTCGATAACCCCGTAGCTATCCTCTATCGCCTCTGTGTCAATCAACGGTATCTCACGTGAACGATCGGCATTCTCACCGATCACAACAACAGCGCGCCCAATACCGAGCATCGCCAATCCGGCAATGATGTGATTCGAACCTCGCATAACTCCCTCGCCTTTCCTATGTATGTTCAACAGTATGCACCCATTCTACTGGAACACCAGGGTTTTCGGGAGAGTTATGGACGGTCGTACAAAGTACGACCCGAGACAAGAAATAGAGAGTCAGACCGCCTCACGGCGCGGTCTGACTCCCATCTTCTTCTTCTTCTTTATTCAACCAACCTTTATTCAGGAGGATTCATGCTATTCAACGAAATGTTGGTAAGCACCACGATCAAGCTACTGGATGCTAACCGTGTCCCTGCTCTCATGGGAGAGCCGGGTATCGGCAAGTCGTCGTTTGTCGAAGACGTGGCACGACGCACCAACACGAAGTGCTTCACGCTTCCGTGCAACCTGTTGGCCGACAAGGCTGACCTGACGGGCGCACGTCTCGTTCTGGACGAAAAGACCGGTATCTGGTCCCAGAAGTTCTTCCCACACGACACCATCTCCCAAGCGATCAAGTACGCCAAGGACAACCCGAACGAACAGCCAATCTTGTTCTTGGACGAGATCAACCGAACCACCTCTGACGTGACTTCGGGAACTCTCACCCTTGTGACGCTGCGTCGCATTGGTAACGAAGATCTACCCCAGAACTTGCGCATTATCGTCGCTGGTAACGACAAAGGCAACGTCACCGCCCTGGATGACGCATCGGTCTCCCGATTCGCCATCATCAATGTCGCACCCGACGCATCGACGCTTATCGAGGTTCTCGACAAGAACCTCCACCCGTGGGTGAAGACTGTGCTCGAAAAACATCCGGAGACAGTGTTCGTCAAGAACACCAGTGAGCAGACTGTCGCAGATGGTCAAGACAACGATGATGACGACAACGCTACCGTGTCGGTCTTCGACCTTTTCGACGGAACCGAAGAGATTCGACCGTTTGCTACTCCGCGTACGATCGACGGTGTCTCTCAGTACCTCAACGTACTGTCATTCGAAGAGGTTGCCAGTCTCATGGCCACTCCGTCGACGACCCGAGACGGTCGGCATGTCTCCTACCTTCAAGAGGTCATCGAAGGTATGACCGGCAACACCTCGTTCACCACCTTGCTGATGGGCGTCATCAGCGATGAGCTCAGCAAGGGTAGCACCGGTAACAACAATGCTCAGCGCGTTGTCAAGCCTCGCATCTACAACGAGCTCAAGAAGGCCGCAACAACCAGCGTTGACGCTGTCAACCAGGTTGTTGCAACCATGACCGACAATGATGCATCCGGTTGCCTCGTCTTCGCTATGTACGAGCGCGAAGACAACCATGTGATTATCCAGGCGTTGAATGCACGACTCGACAAGCTCGAACAAAGTCACATCAACGATCTCATTGTCTTGTGGTCAAGTGGCGCACTCTATAAGAAGAACTGCGACACGCTCATGCATCTGAGCGACGGCGTCGCGCTCAAGATCAACACGGTCATCGCAGCCATGGGCATCGACTGAGTTCACAGACATCGTGTCCGGCGTAGCACTTCATTCTCCTTCGACTACGCCGGACACGACCACATATAGTTCCCGTTTATTCAGAAAGGGGTGCCGATGGCTTCTCCATCTATTACCCTCACCGGGCAAAAGCCCAATCATATCGACCAGTACGTTCCTATCGCCCCTTTCACGGGTGATTGCGAACCTCTCGCCACGCTCGACACAATGATCACACAGACCATCTTCGAGCCCCTCACACCAGGCGGTCATGTCGATTTGACGATCGACGGACGCGACTGTGACTCTGACGAAGTGAACGACCTCCTTCTTCGAGCCGTTGGTGAAGTTCTCGATGCAGACGCACAGGCCGCTATGGGTGCGATCTTCGAACAGTCTCTTGTTCGATGGATTCCGTCCGCATCATCGCCTATCGACGAAGCGTTCATCACCCAGGCAGCCGCACGGTGCAAGCTGCCTGATCCCAGCAAGGCTCTGTACACCACGCAGAGCGATGTGATGCCTACCGCCAAGGATGTACTTGCTGGCAATGCCGGTACGGACCTCCTGTTGGTGTCCCTGGGATGGACTTTCCACCCGCACACTGTCGGCTTCTGGTTCCGCACGGATGCAGAATTCGACAGTTTCAAGACATGGCTACGTGGCGAGCTCAGCAAGATCGCATCGAACATCACTCCGGCTGACAACCGGATGTTCCAGCAGTTCGACAAGATCGATCTGGGCGGCCTCACTGAGTCGTTGATTCTGCGAGCGAATGACTCGCAGGCCCTCGATGAGTATTCGTTCGCACGTGTACTCATGTGGGCTCTCAGCACGTGGACCCACATGCAGCAGACTAACCAACCTGGCGCACCTGAAACATGCGGCATGCTGCCCTTCAGCATCGCTGAGCTGGCACTGCCTCGTACGTTGGTTCTCATCAACATCGAAGCTCATGCCAGGGCGTCGATGCGCAAGATCAACGCTGAGTGGGATCTCATCATGAAGTCCCTTCACAACCCCGTCAAGCTCATCACGCCGGGTCAGCTCAGCAAACTGACAGCGCTCGCTCGCGCTCAACAAAAGGCGTCTGTGCAAGCCGCCAACAGCCTGTCCAACGCACAGCAACAAGCGGGCCGTAGCGGTCGTGTCGTGTTCCGCAAGCGACCCACCAGACCGGTTGACATCTACAAGTCGGTCATGCGTGTCCTCACGCGCATGTCGAAGGTCAACCAGTCGCTCAATTCCATCAGGAATGTGAGCACGAGCTTTGTTCGAGCCAATAGGCGTCAGCCGAACGACCCGAATAAACCAGGCAAGGTTGTGTCCCGCAAGTATATGCCGGACATTCACATCTACCTGGACACATCTGGATCGATTTCCACGGAGAACTACGAGGACACGATCAAGATGCTCATCCAGTTCGCCCAGCGAATGGGCGTGGATCTGTACTTCACGAGTTTCTCGCACGTCATGTCGACACCTGTGCGCCTTCGCATCAAGAATCGCTCTATCACTCAAGTGTGGAAGCAGTTTGCTGCTGTGCCAAAGGTCAGCGGTGGTACCGATTATGAGCAGATCTACAAGCTCATCAATGAGAACCCTCCGCTCAAGCGTCGGCTCAACCTGGTGATCACCGATTTTGAGTGGTGGCCCGGTTCGTACCATCTTGAGGTGCCTGAGAATCTGTACTATGTGCCGATCTCTGTCCCGGACAACTGGTACGAATCCTTGCGTCAAAGCGCAATGAGTTTCACCCACCACATGAAGACGATCGACCCCAGTACGGGCTCTCGCATCCTCGGCATGACCAAGTGACATGCTCCCCTACTACACCCCTCCCTTCCTCCATTCACTGGTGAAAGGGAGGGGTGTGGAGCAGCAAAAACCGCACACCTCATTCATCCAACTATTCAATATCTGTTTATTCAAAAAAGGAGGCACGCCTATGGGCCTGTCCAACTTCACGCCCAATGACGACGCTAACAACCCGAACGGATCGGGCAATGGCTCTGGTGCGCCCAACATCGTCAGCGTCGGCCCGTCTGCGCCATCTCATAACCATGCCATCACCGGCGGCTCCGAGATTGATGACATGCTCATCAACTACAACGAGGAACACAAGAAGTCCTCTCCGGCACTCTTCCGTGACGAGATCGTCACGCAGACGATGAGCATCATCTCATCGTCGCGCAAGCCAAATGCACTTCTTGTTGGCCCAGCCGGTGTCGGCAAGACGGCGATCGTCGAAGAGATTGCTAGGCGCATTGCCAACCAGGAAGCATCCGTGCCCCCGCAGCTCAAGAACACCACCATCTATGAGCTACCAATCGCCACGCTTGTCGCTGGCGCTGGCATCGTCGGTGAGCTAGAAAACCGAATCACCGACATTATCAAGTTCGCCCAGGATCCAGATAATGACGCACTGCTCTTCATTGATGAGATCCACATCATCGCCGATGACAGCAACCCCACCTACAGCAAGATTGCACAAATCCTCAAGCCTGCGTTGGCCCGAGGATACCTGCGTGTCATCGCAGCAACGACGATGGGTGAGGCAAAGCGTCTCGATGATGATCCGGCATTCAAGCGTCGCTTCTCGTCTGTCATCGTCGATGAGCTTAACCGAGAACAAACCCGTTCGATTCTCGATGTCGTTCTGCCCGGCATGCTCACGCACTACCAGAACAAGGTCAGTGTGGCATCTGATGTCCTCGATGACATCGTTGCTACCGCCGATCGACTGATGAGTACCGGGCATCGTCCCGATACGGCCATCACACTGCTCGATCGAGCACTGAGCCACAGCGTAATCAGTCATCACGCTGCGATTCAGGAAGCACTCGCCTCTGGCAACACCTCGTACGCACAGATGCTTCAGCAGATCACCCAGATCCCGCTGACCCCCAAGCGCCTCAACACGATCGCCATGCTGCTTGTAACCGGCCAGTCACAGCCGCCGCAGCTTGATGTCGAGACTCTGGAGAGTGAACTCTCCAGGCTCAAGGGCCAGGAAGATGTGCTTCCACGTCTCGTTGACGCACTGCGTCGCCGCGAGCTGAACATCTTCCCCCAAACGCGACCAACATCGTGGCTTTTCGCCGGAGCATCCGGCGTGGGCAAGTCCGAGACCGCCAAGATCATCTCCCAGATGGTCACGGGACAGGAACCTATTTTGCTCAACATGGCTGAGTTCCACGATGCGCACACGATCAACAGAATCATTGGTTCTCCCTCTGGCTACGTTGGATCTGAGAGTGCCCGAGAGCGCCCATTCGATACCTTGGCATCGAACCCCTATCGAGTCATCGTTCTGGATGAGTTTGAGAAGGCGCACATGTCGGTACAGCGACTGTTCCTCTCCGCACTCGATACTGGCGAAATCCAGATGGCCAACGGCCCTGCTGTCGACATGTCTCGTTGCATTATCATTGCAACAACAAACGCTGGCAGGCAGAAGCTGTCTGGCTCTCAGATGGGATTTGGTAACCACACGCAAAGTATCACAAAGCAGTCCCTCACCAATGATCTCCAGAATAGCTTTGATGCGGAACTACTTGGCCGGTTCGATGACCTCATCGCATTCATGCCGCTTGGGACCAGCGAATACGCTGAGATTCTGCGTGATGAATACGATCGCCAAGTGGCGCGTATCTGCGCTGAGAACCCAGGTATGAGCTTCGATCCCATCGACGATGACACTATCGATCGATTGGTCAAGGAAACGTACCTGAAGGATCAAGGCGCTCGCCCCGCTGTTCGCGCTATTCGAGGATTCATCGAGGACTCTCTGCTCTCTGCTGCGAACAACTAACCAGCAACGGTTCGCCTACGTAACAAACGTTGCGTAGGCGAACCGCACCCACATTTCTCATCACTGACACATAAGGAGCTTCCATGCGTTACACATGCACGCATACTGTCGAGGACACGATCACCGACAACAACGGCACTCGTATCAAGGTCATCGCCACATACGGCATTAATGATGACCGCATCAGCGTGACGGGTGAGGTGTACTACGAACGCCAGGACAACGATGGATTCTTTTTCGACAACGAGCCCGATGACTGCGGCATGGTCCATGACCGCATCCTCCAAGCATTCCCATGGCTTCGCCAGCTCGTCGACCTTCATCTTGCTGATGCCCGAACCGGTGCGCCCATGTTCGCACTTGCCAATGGCTGGTATTGGCTGCGAGAAGACGATCCCAACGATCGCTACAACACCATCATCACCGATAAGAGACGACGCCGCGCTGCACAGTATCTGCGCACGACACCTCGCATGCTTGAGAACATCGAGACGAAGGAAGACCTCGCACGTCTCATCGAAACAACCCTTGCCCCAGCATGGGAAAAGCAGATCGATAGCACTCTTGCGCTATACGGTCTGTCGCCGTATGCGCCTAAGATCCACAAGAATCTTGACTCGATGCGCATCGTCTATACCGACGAACAGAAGCGCCTCTATGAGCAGCCACTGAGTGATCTACCCGATGTAGGCACGCTCATCGACCCTGACACTGGCGACGATATGACGATCGTCGGCTACAAGCCCGTGTGATCACCAACCCCACACAGCCCTACTCCGCATTCTCATCGGTCGGCCTGTTGGCAACACACGCTGACGGGCCGATCGATAGTGCACATGCACACATTTATTCAATTCTTGTCACTTTATTCAAAAAGAAAGGAGGGCTCATATGCCCATCCTCCTCGATAATATCGACGAAGCAGCCAAGTTCAGCACTGCTGTCGAAGCTACCAAGGCGCACACCATTAAGGCCGCGACGCCCAAGTACTTCTCGTCGCATCTCACTGGTCGTGGTAAGAAGCAGGGCTTGCTCAATAGCTCTGTCATTCCGGGCCGCTATCCCATGGGACTGGATCGTCTCAGCATGGGAACCACAGACCTTCGCTACAAGATGTCGCAGACATCCAACGCAGTCACCAGTCGCATCGTTCCGACCGGCACCATCGTAAAGCGCGCCTACGAGCAGGGCTACGGTCGTATGACCCTGCCTGTCCCCGATGACATGGACCAATTCGCCGTGCGTCTCACCGATGACACCGACACGTTTGACGTGTGGGCATCATGCTCTGTGCAGGGCCTTGCTATGCGCGAAGACAACAGCGGCAAGACCAAGGTGAAGGACTTGCAGATCTCATACCGTACTGTGCTCTATGTTGTCCCGCCCAAGCAGGACGAAGACATCGATGATCTGAGCGATCAGAGGCTCACTCTTCTCATCAATGATCTTGATGCCATCGATCCTGACGATCCTGAGTTCATTGAGGTCGACGATGATGACATCGCTCTGTTCGATGACGAAGCGGACAACACGCTCATCCTCACTGAGGATGAGAGCTACCGTGAGCGTGCGAATCTGCTCAGCACGACCATCAGCACGTTCCCCAACAAGTCTTCCAAGATGAGCGCCGCCAACCAGGCATGGGCCATCGCTGACTGGAGCTACGCGCCTGCTGAGGACGCAGAGCACCTGCCGTGGGATGAGATCTTCCGTGCCACCGGCATTAACCATTCTCGTAAGCGCGACTTCCTTGACACGTTGGCTGAGTTCTATGCCGACTACAGCGTCTACGACAACATCACGGACAGTGCACAGCGCTGGAGCAGCGATGACATTGCCGATGACATCCACGATGTCATTGACGCTCTTGTGTCGAAGAAGCACTCGTACGACGATGAGCAGTTGGCCCAGATGGTCTACGAGCTGCGCTACATGGAGCAGTACAACGTTCCGCTATCTGCATACAAGAAGATCTACGCGTCCATCAACATGCTCTGCGATCCCCAGACCGCTTCGCTCCTGGTCAAGCAGAATATGAACTTGCTGATGAACGACACGCTCAGCGACCTCGGTAGCAAGCGTGATCAGCTGGAGCGTGCACCCGAGACCATCAAGACTATTCCTGTGCAGCGACAGCTCTCGCCTCAGCAGCTTGCTGCTGTGCGCTCGACTGAGCCACTTATTCTGACTCAGGCAGGCGCAGGAGCTGGCAAGAGCACTGTCATTCTTGAGCGCATCCAGCAGCTTGGTCTGTGCGGTGTCAATCCGGCTGACATCACTGTCCTGTCGTTCACGAACGCAGCCGCAGACAACATCATCAAGAAGAATCCCAACGTTCGCTCCATGACGATCGCGCGAATGATTCACGATCTGTACATGACGTACTTCCCCACTCATGAGCTCAGCTCTGTGGAGACGATCGCTAACTCCTTGGGCATCTACATGCCGGGGGATCCATTCGCGTTCCAGTTTGCTGAGAAGCTGCGCAGGCTGGAGGGTCGTAACTCTGAGGGTGCGCACACCGCGCTGAACAACTTCATCGAGTCACACCTGGAGCAGACGGTTGACGCACTCAACCTCATCAAGCAGACATCGCTAGAGCTTGAGATCATCCTGGCTTACCAGATGATCGACAGGATGCCGCTGCCTGCTGGGTTGAACATCCGTCACCTCATCATCGACGAAGTCCAAGATAACTCGGTCTTCGAGTTCATCTACCTGCTTCGTCTGGTGAACAAGCTGGGCTGTTCACTCTTTATTGTGGGTAAGCATTGCTCACGTTAAACCCTACTAATTGCGGGAAACTCATGTTTTCGCGACAACGACCGCGACTATTGGGAAACCAATAGTGCAGCAGATGGGATAACGCCCATCAGATGGTAACACCGTTGTTGTCAATGACAATCCGCAGCCAGCCACCCAAACGTCAAGTCGTGGGAGGAAGGTTCATCGACTATCGAAAGCACTGACACATTGTCGGCAATAAGCCATGAGTAATCCCATGGTGAAGCAAGTAGAGTAGCGACCGCATATGCATCATGTGATACGCGAAATGATGGGCATGTTCAGACATCCGTGCTGAGCATGAAGATATAGTCAGACAATTCACGGAACGAGGAAATTGATGCACCCTCACCAACAACCCCCCACCAAACAATTCGTAGAATTCTTCACCCGTGAGAAGAACTAGGGATGCTTCGCAAACCCTCTACGAGTTCCGTTCGGCGAACCCGAAGGCTCTGAATGCTCTCGAAGCATCCGGTGTCTTCACGCCGTACAAGCTGGAGACGAACTATCGTTCTAACCAGGAGGTTCTTGACATGGCAAATGTTCACCTCCTGTCCGAGATCGAGGCAAACCAGCTTGCACAGATCCGTCTGCGAGCCAACTCGCTGACCCCTGTGACGGCAAACTCCTTCCAGGAGAAGGTGCGCGTGGTGCACGAGCACTACACCGCCGATAGGAAGTTCCTCACTGACCTACCGATGCTTCTCTCGAAGCACGTCAACTCTTACATCCAGGAATGTCTGGGTCGCGGAGAACAGGTCGCATTCTTGGCATTCACCCGCCGAGAGGCTTTCGCCATTCAGAAGCGCCTGGAAGAGCTCTTCCCCGGTCGCTCGGTCATTTCGATGATCTCCGATCGTCGTCGCGCGTCGACGTTCTTCTCGTCGTTCATCGAGCACCACTGGAGTGACATCGAAGCGGTTGATCCTGCGAATGCGTCATTCGTGTTCACCAAGGAACTCGTGAGCCGGGGTCCGGGTAACAACCCGAACGCTCAGGCAGCACTCGCCAAGATGGCTAGTGAATGGTGGACTGCGTCCGCCCTCACTATCCAGGGTTGGGTGTACGAATACCAGGCAGGCATCATCACCAAGGAGGTCTTCTTCGATCGTTTGAAGAAGTGCATACTGGACCACGAGATCCGCCATAACTCGATTCGCGATGCAATTATGCATCGCAACAACGAGGAACGCAAGATTCGCAACCTTGAAACAAAGGCCGATCTGATCGTGTCGACGGTCCATGGCGTGAAGGGCCTTGAGTTTGACAACGTCGTTGTCATCTACAAGGACCAGTCCGACATGACGGAAGAGAAGAAGCGGCTGTATTACGTTGCGTTCACGCGCGCTAAGAACTCTCTGTTCGTTCTTTCTCACGGCACCACGCTGTCGGCACGCATCGTCAGCGATTACAACCTCATCGTTGATTCGCTGACCAACCCCGTCTCTGGTAACGACGTTGATGACGATGGTGAGAACCATGCTGTCGACGCGATCGTCGTTGACGAGGATGATGTCCTCGATGCCATCGAGGATGCAATCCCGTCTGATCGGACAGACGCTGCTCAGGTGGACACCACACAACCAGCACAGAACGATCTCGATCAGATTCGAAGCATCGTTGCTGGTCTTACTGCGGACCCAAGTGATCCGACGACGGACGAGGACTGACAAGCCCTTATACCGTCCTCCTGCCACATTGCCCCTGGGATTTCCCAGGGGCAATGTGGCACCCTCACACTCTATCTACTTAATCCCCTACTCTCCTACTCGAAAGGAGCGCACATGCGTACTATCCGTCAAGGCGACGTTTGGTTCGTCGAAGCCGCACCCGTACCTGGTGGCGGAACCGTCGGCAATGAAATCTGGTCCGGTCGACCTGCCGTTATCGTGAGCAACGATGGTATCAACCAGCGATCCGGTGTCGTCCAAGTCGTTTATATCACGTCCCCAAACAAGCAGCGTCGTACCAACACCATCAACCCCACGGTTCACGTCAACAACCGAGAATCAATTGCTGTGTGCAATCAGGTGACAAACGTCGATAAATCCCGACTCACGAGCCGCATCGGCCATGTGGAAGACCATGAGCTGGAGACCATTCAGGACGGTATCGCTGTCGCTCTCGGCCTTGACTGAATTGTGGTGCACTAAATAAACGCACCCACGCAACACACATCCCACAACCATTGTAAACTTGCACTGTCTATGATAATAATGTCCATCATAGGTCTTTCAATAAAGGCGTACAGATCACAGAGAGGATGTCAAATATGGCGACTTACGTGGAACCACCCCATCCGATGGGTGGCATGATGTGGAGAGTAGACGACTTAGCCGGTACCGACGCTGGTTACTCTTTGGTGGATAAGTTCATCAAAGAACATTGGCATGATGGTTGGAGTTTGTAAATCGTTGATATGATCACCGAAAAAACCATCGAGATTAACTGCGACTTGTTGGAAATGCCAGGCGTTGTCGCTCATATCTACAATCTCGAACACGCATATCCAATGGTCTTTATCGGCGAAAACCCCATCACAGAATCATACGTCATCGGTATGCGTTGCACTCGCGGGCGAATACACATTCCGAGTCTATGGGAAGTCAAAAACGGCAAATTGGTCAGTTTAGCCTAAAATGACCTCACCAGTTCCTACACAACAATACCCCGAGCACGCAATGTGCTCGGGGTATTGTCATTCACCCAGCTGTCTCCTACGCTGTATCATCAGCGTCTGAATCCGATGCAGTCAACGATCGATTCAACGTCGACGAAGCAGAAAACTTCAGCACGTCGTAGCCAGGTACCGCGCCTGTACCCGACTTAGTGAATTGCACAGTATGACCGGCCTTATGCAACCGGTAGAAACGACCAAATCCCGTCAGCATGACCGATCGACCAGAACGGGTGGTCGTGATGATCTCATCAACAATAGCCGCATACACGGCTCGCACTGTCGCGCTATCGATACCTGTACGCTTCGATACGGCCTGTATCAACTTCGTCTTCGTCATACGGGTGTCATCATCCACCCTCACATTCTTCTTCATGATCCAACCTCTCATCCTTTCCCTACACGTGGCGGCACGCAGCCGCTTTCTGATTATGTTCGTATATCAGTCTAACATATCGGAACACACCGATGCTTAACCGACCGATACATAAATATATCCCCAGGGGTTCATCCCCTGGGGATATATCAGCGTAGCGACACATCAGCCACCGAATTCGTAGCCACCAGACGGTGCCTCCCGTCGAATCTCTTCAAGTTCAGGATCGATATTTCGAGACTGACTACGAGTCGTCGTGGTCGTCTCTTTCGCCATCGTGCCACGAGCCTCTTCGATGTACGCTGCACGCATCTGCGAGGTGATGCCAGCAGCAGCGATTTCGTAAGCAGCCATCATTGCCTTATTCGCCAGACCAGGCTTTTGCATCTGTTGACGCTCCAGCCTCATCTGGCGCTCCTTGGCCCATGCATGACGATCCTCTTCGTTGACACCGAACAGACCGCCGATCGTGTCGTCATCCTTTGGAAAACCCAACATTGGTCACTCCTTTCATAGAGATGGTTCGAAACCATCGTTGTCATTAGGTCGATCATACCCGCCCATGTCGAACCCGTCGTCGACATCGTTGAGTTCAAAGTTCTCCGCCTTGAACGCCGATGTCTCATGAGCGTTGTACTCCTGGTTGTCACGCGCACGGTTGTACGCGCTGCGTCGACGCTTGGAATCTTCCCTCATCCGCTCTGTGTGCGGATCCGCATGAGCGTTGTCATGCCCTGGAGACTCACGCGCATCAGAGTAAAACTCCCCCCGTTGCCACCGGTTATAGGTCTCTTCTGGCGTCGCTGCGAAGTCCCTCATTTCAGACCTCCACTGAGAACCATACTGCTGCGCCCAGTGACGCTCGATGTCTGGGTGAGCCTTCGCCACCATGTCCATGGCATGGACAAACGATGTCGCGTAGATGTCTCGCTGCTGATCGCGGTCAAAGCCATCGAACTCCATGGCATCGAGACCGCGCCGAGCTCGACGGATTTTTTCACCCATCGACCCTGGAACAGCATGGACATCAAACGCCTTATCGCGCACAGACCACGCAGAGCCATAGGCAAGCAACGACTCATTCAGATCCGCAATGTTGCCATTCAACGCCGCACGTTCCATCTCACGAGCCATGCACGTACTCAAGGACAGCTCATGCTGCATTTCGTTGTACGGAGGGCGAACAGTGAAAGAACCGCCCACAATGGGCTCACCCATGCGTGTGGACCAGATACCCGTCCACGTTCGATGTGGTTCACCCGTCTGAGCGTCCACCGTCTCCACCATGTCCATGTCGACCTCACCATGAGCGGTTTCAACGAACGCATTCGCCCAGTGGGGCTCATAACGCATCCGTTGGCCCATGAGCATACGACTAACGGTGTTCACCTTTTCGAGATCCAGGCCGTCCTTGTGGACATCATCCCAGAAGCGCTCCATCAAGTGTGCGTAACCCTCTTGAATCTCAGCGGGATCCACACCAGGTTGACGCATCTGGTTAAACATCGCTTCGCTCAAACCAAGATGCGTCAACGCCGCACTCGCTTCATTAAACGGGATGCGACCATTGCGCTCCTTGGCTTCAATGCGCTCCAGACGACGCTTCAGAGAGGGCGGCAATTCACCACCATGCTTCTCCCGATGACGATCAGCCTTATCATGCAACTGTTTCAACTGACTGCGTCGACGCGCCTCAGCCATGTCCTCCACAGCCATACGCGCATCACGAGCGAATGACTTCACCTGTTGGCGGAAGTTAGGCGACAACATCCACATGGTGACACCCATACCCACCGACTCGGCCACAGCCGTCATCGATACGCCGTCTTTCAACGGCACCAATGCGCTGAGTACCATCATTGATGCGTATGCCTTGTGCTTACCCTGAAGATCGTTCATGCGAGAGGCAATGTCAGCCTTTCGCTTCAT
>ERZ772953.422-NODE-422-length-13367-cov-2.085412_pt1 | contig 13367 bp, 17 predicted proteins | sample MGYA00580685_ERZ772953 | MGnify/ENA primary metagenome ERZ772953 (study PRJEB29015, sample SAMEA2738080) | human oral metagenome | biome: human oral; feature: human-associated habitat; material: saliva | place: China | collected 2209 ...
GGGGTACAGCGAGAACGGTACGCAGAAGAAAATCAATCACTTCTTGGAGAGCGGTACAAAGCCGATCACCTGCAAGGTTATCTCCGAGAAGGGATTCAAGTGTCCCAAATTTCTCGCAGGAGTGTGTTCGGTGAAGTCTCCGGCAGCACTATGTTTTCAGCCCCTGAATACGGACGCTTTGATGGCCGTTTTGGCAGAAATTCCCGTAACTGGGGAAACGCTGAAGGATTTGCAGGCGGCAAAGGACTTTGTGACGGACTATCTCTACAATCAGGACGTCGTCGTCGCCGATGTGATGATCAACGCCGAAATTCGCGAGCACTTCAAACTCCGTGCGAACTTCTTGAAATCGCTGAATGTGGCGTACAAAGAAGTCAGCCGTCAATATCAATCCGGCAAGGAAGCAAAACGCGCCCAAGCGGGAAGCACCGTGCCGGACTGGTACGAGCCGACCAAGAGCGGGCTGCGTTTCCTGCCGGGCGTCCTGGCAAAGGAAATGGCGGGAGCGCAGCAAGTGTTCTATGCAGCGGAGCAACATTTCTGCTATCGGGCGGGCGTCTATCATGAAATGCCCGAGATGGAAGCCCAGCGGATGGTGCAGGAAAAGCTCCTGCTCCGTGAGTCGCGGATGCGTCATATCGTTGACGCCGAAAAACAGTGGCGGCTGCTTATGCAGCGGGATGTGCGGGAACTCAATGCAAATCCCTTTATCATCAACGTGAAAAACGGTCTCTATAACGTGTTGGAGGATACCCTCTCTGTGCATACCCCGGATTATTGCTCCACGGTGCAGCTGAATGTCGCCTATGACAAGGGTGCGGACTGTCCCCGTTTCAAGCAGTTTCTTGCCGAATCCATTGGCGGCGATATGGCGCAGGTGGCGCTGCTGCAGGAGATGTTGGGCTACTTTCTCATTCCGGTGAATTCTGCTCAGAAATGTTTTGTCATCGTGGGTGTTGCGAGTGCCGGAAAGTCCGTCCTCCTGCGTGTCCTGAATGACGTCCTCCTCGGCAAGCAGAATGTGTCCAATGTGTCATGGCAGGCGCTGAACGAGCGGTTCAAAACGGCGGAGCTGTTTGGGAAATTGGCAAACATTTTCGCCGACCTCCCCACGAAGAACATCGACGACAACGGCATTTTCAAGGCACTGGTGGGCGAGGACTATCTGACCGTGGAAAAGAAAAACAAGAATCCGTTTTCCTTCCAATCTACGGCGCGGCTGCTGTTTTCCTGCAACAGCATACCCAAGAACTATGGGGACAAGTCCGAGGGATTTTATCGCCGGCTTATCATCGTGCGGTTCAATCATTCTGTGCCAAAGGAAAAGCGCGACCCGGAGCTTTTGGAGAAGTTTCGCGCCGAGGCGGACGGGATTTTTCGCTTTGCCCTCCAAGGTCTGCGGCGGCTTATGGGAAATCACTATGTGTTCTCCGAGACGGAAAAGAACCGGGCGGAGCTTCAGCAATACCGGGAAGAATCCGACTCGGTGCTGTCCTTCGTCAAGGAGCACTGCATCGTCCTGTCGGAAGGAGACGGCTGCGTTGGATCTACGGAGCTGTGGAGTGCTTACAAAGGCTACTGCGAGGAGTGCGGTCTTAAACCTTACTCGCAGAAAACCTTTGTGCAGCAGATCATGACCGCCTTTCCCCATTTGGAGCGGAAGATTGACCGTATTGCCAAGCGACGTGTTCTCGTCGGCATCAAACTCGGGGAAATCCTTGCGTGACAAGGTTTCGGAAGGATTTTTATGAACGGAAAAGGAACGGTTCGGAACACGTGGAACACGAAAAGCCCTATTTCTATATATATTATAAAAAATACCACCCATTTATTTTTTATAGAAAATGTATATAGTAATCGCTTTTCTCGTGTTCTATGCGTTCCAACCCTTGAAAATAAAGGAAAGTGGTGGAACACACGAAAGAATCGTCAATCGTGAAATCCATTCTGACGTACTTGAAATCCCGCCCGGACTGCTTCTGCTGGAAGGCTCATGGAGGGCTGTACGGAACGGCGGGAATCCCGGACATTATCGCCTGTATTGGCGGTAAATTTTACGGATTTGAGGTCAAGACCGAGCGCGGCAAGCCTACGGCACTGCAAGAAGTGACCATACGAAAGATCAATGCGGTCGGCGGTATAGCCGCAGTGGTTCGTTCTGTGGCTGATGTCAAGGCTGTGTTGGAAGAGGGGAGATGATCCTGTGGATGCATACGAAGTTCTGGCAAACGCTATCATAACGCAGGCCGCCGACGACTATCGGAAAGCCGCAAAGTTCCTCAAAAAGAACCCTCGCACAAAGGAACTGGAGGATCGTGTTGCGGCGCGGCTTGCTAAAAAGAAAAAACTGCGCGAGGAGCATAAGAAAGGGCGTCTCCCCGTCGGGAAAGAGAAAAAGAGTAGGGAAGAGCGTCTGTTGGATTCCATTCGGGAGAGCGAGCAGATGGTTGCAGAGACGGAGCGGTTCTTCCACTCCAAGTGGTTTACGCAACTGACATCGATTGACGGACATCGGCTTTTTGAGCAGATCAAGAAAGATTTGGAGGATGATTGAGATGGCTGTAAAAGAATATTTGGGGCGGGCGTTACAACTGGATCAGCTGATTCACTCCAAGATGGAGGAAGTGAATCAATTCCGCAGACTTGCCGAGAGCATCAGCGCCGGCTGCTTGGAGGAGCACGTCAGCCGCAGCGCACCGGAGGAGGCCACCTATACCAAGTGGGTAGAGCGCATCGTGGAGAAGGAAACGGAACTGGATGCAGACATCGACCGATTGGTAAGCGTGAAGATGGAAATCAGCGGTTTTATCGGCAGAGTCCGCAATCCACAATGGCAGTGCCTTCTGCGTAGTCGTTACGTAATGGGAAAATCATGGGCGCAAATCGCCGAGGAGATGGATTGCAGTCTGCGCTCCGTCCATCGTCTTCACAAAAAAATCATAAAAAATCTCGAAAATTGACACACCGTGTCACTCGAATGGTATCTGTTGGCACTACTTGTCACATTGCGTGTCACACGCTTGACATGGTAATCTATATCATAGAAAAGTGTAAGCGACAGCCTCCAATGGGAGCAATCCCTGCGGAGGTTTTTTCATGCCGAGATGGAGGTGAAGCGATGCCGAGAAAGCCGAAGCGCCCCTGCCGTATGACAGGCTGTCCGAACCTCACAGACAGAAAAAGCTGCTACTGCGAGATGCACGAGAAAGTCACGCAGCGGCATTACGAGCATTTTTCCCGTGGCTACGATCAGCACGAGAGGTATGGCAGCGTATGGCGCAGGATTCGTGACAGATACTTGGCGGGGCATCCGCTGTGTGAGTGTTGCAAGGAGCGGGGCAGATACGTCCTTGCGACGCTTGTGCATCATATTCGACCTCTCGCTGACGGCGGTACGCATGATACGGAGAATCTGATGTCGCTCTGCGTATCTTGTCATGAGCGGATTCATCAGCGCGGCAGAGGCGACCAATAGACCCCCAGGGGGCGGTCAAGTCTCTAAAACCGCGCCGCTACTGGACCGGGGAGGGGGCGTACGCACAAAAACATCGGTTCAAACGGGGTATTAAGGGAAGGGGGCGGGAAGATGGCGCGTGACGGAACAAATCGCGGAGGACGGCGCATCCGGGCGGGAGATAAGCCCGAAGCACTGGCAGACAAGATTGCGGGCGGGCGCACGGCGCACATCATGGAGTTCCCCATGACGGAACTGGACGGCACAGACCTTGTGGATGCCGCCGACCTCTACGGTGAGGAGATGCCAACGCCGAGCGAGTTCCTGTCTGCGCGACAGCGGAATGGAAAGCCGCTCGGTGCAGACGAGATTTTCCGCGAGACGTGGCTTTGGCTCAAGGAGCGTGGCTGTGAGCGTCTCGTGAATCCACGGCTCATTGAAAGCTACGCGCAGGCATTTGCCCGCTTCATCCAGTGCGAGGAGGCAATGAGTCAATACGGGCTCATCGGCAAGCATCCGACCACCGGAGGGGCAATAGCAAGCCCCTTTGTCCAGATGGGGCAGGCATTCCAGAAACAGTCCAATTTGCTCTGGTATGAGATATTCGACATCGTAAAGCAGAACTGCACCACCACGTTCAGTGGATCGCCGCAGGAGGATCGGATGGAACGGCTGCTGCGTTCGAGGAAGTAGGGAGGAATTTGGGTGAACAAAACAACATCGGAGATGAAACTCGTTCCGATCAGTAAACTCGTGCCATATGCCAACAACGCACGGACGCATTCGCCCGAGCAGATCAACAAGCTGCGCGGCAGTCTGCGGGAGTTCGGATTCGTCAGTCCCGTCATTATCGACAAGGACTATGGCATTCTCGCAGGACACGGGCGCGTTATGGCTGCACGGGCGGAGGGCATGGAGAATGTGCCGTGCGTATTCGTCGACCATCTGACCGAGGCGCAGAAGAAGGCATACATCCTCGCGGATAACCGTTTCGCACTCGATGCGGGCTGGGACGAGGAAATGCTGCGCGTTGAGATGGAAGCCTTGCAGGGGATGGACTTTGACATCTCGCTCACGGGCTTTGACGAATCCGAGATTGCCGATCTGCTCTCACTGGATGATGGTGAAGCGCAGGAAGATGACTTCGATGTGGACGCAGAACTGCAAAAGCCTTGTGTCGCTCGGTCGGGCGATGTATGGCATCTCGGCAAGCACCGTATCATCTGCGGAGATTCCACACTGCCGGAGACATACGAGCGGCTGCTCGGCAGTGAGAAGGTCAACCTCGTATGCACGGATCCCCCATACATGATCCAGCTTGAAAGCACATCGGGGAAAATAAAGAACGACGATCTGAATGACAAGGACGCCTACGACTTCCTCAAATCTGCCTTTACCGCCTTCTACTCGGCAATGGCGACGGACGCTTCCATCTATGTATTTTACGCAACAGCAAAAGCCCGCATCTTTCATGACGCTTATGAGGATGCGGGCTTTAAAGTTGGCGCGGGCTTGGTTTGGAAGAAAGACCGCCTCGTGCTCACACGGACGGATTGGAAGTACATTCACGAGCCGATCATCTGGGGATGGAGGAAGGATGGACGGCACAGATGGTACGGCGACCAGAAGCAGACCACCGTCTTTGCATTTGACCGTATCAAGGACTCGAAGAAGGACGGCTGCGGACATCCGTCCTCGAAGCCCGTGCCGCTTCTGGCGTATCTCATCAAGCAGTGTACGCAGACGAACGGTATCGTTCTTGACGGATTCCTTGGATCGGCTTCGACACTCATCGCCTGTGACCAGTTGGGGCGTATCTGCTACGGTGTAGAACTTGAGCCGAAGTTCGTGGATGTCGCTGTCGAACGGTACATTCAGAGCAAAGACGGGAATGCCGAAGATGTGTTTTTGGAACGTGACGGTGAGCGCATTTCGTATGCGGATGTGCCGAAACCAAAGGAGGAATCGTGATGCGTGTGTTTTTGAATCCGGGTCATGCGCCGGACGGTAATCCCGACCCCGGCGCGTGTGGCTTTGGACTGCGGGAATGCGATGTGGCAAAGAACGTCGCTGACCTTGTTGCGGGCTATCTGAGTGCCGCAGGTGTTGAGGTGGTCGGCAACTTGCAGTCCGATAGTCTGCATGAGGTCGTATCGGCCTCCAACCGTGTGGATGCCGATGTGTTTGTCTCCATCCACTGCAATGCGTGCAACGGTATGGCGCAGGGGACAGAGGTCTGGCACTACTACGGAAGCGGAGAGGGAGAGAAACTGGCACAGTGCATCCAGAATCAGATTGTGGATGCACTCGGAACCGTGGATCGCGGCGTGAAGGGCGCAAAGCCCGGTGTCAACGGGCTGTACGTTCTAAGCAACACGGATGCGGTCGCAGTGCTTGTGGAGCTTGCGTTTATCGATCATGCGGGCGATGCAGAGCTTCTTGGGACGCAGCAGGATGAATTTGCCCGCGCCATTGCGCGTGGGGTAACGGACTATGAAGGAGCGTGTTGAAGATGAAACTGGAACACATTCAAAACGAACTGAAGAACCATGTGGGAGATTTCGTGCGGACGGAGGCAAAGGAAGCAACTGTTCTCTGGCTGCATGAAAAGGGGCTTCCCGCCGCCCGTGAAGTATCGGCGGCGTACACGGCGGCACTGAAGGAGAGCGCGGAGAAGGAGACGGGATGGTGCAGATTCCGCGACCGCATCTTCCTGCCGCTTGTCATCGACGGGGCGATCTGGATGACGGGCAAGATGCTTGAACGTATGACTGCTCCCCATGCACTCAAATGATGACGCTCGGTAGTCTCTTTGACGGGAGTGGGGGCTTTACACTTGGGGCGGTTCTCGCGGGGATTACGCCGAAATGGGCGTCGGAAGTTGAGCCGTTCCCGATTCGCGTCACTACGAAGCGGCTTCCCTCCGTCAAACATCTTGGAGACATCCATCGGATTCACGGCGATGAGATCGAGCCTGTGGACATTATCACGTTCGGCTCGCCTTGCACGAATCTCAGCATAGCGGGACGCAGGGACGGGCTTTACGGTGCGGAATCCGTACTGTTCTTCGAGGCAATTCGTATCGTTCGGGAAATGAGGAGGGGGACGGATGGGAAATATCCGAGATTCATCGTGTGGGAAAACGTCGCGGGAGCATTCTCGAGTTCCGGGGGGCGGGACTTCCAATCCGTCCTTACGGAGATTGTCCGCCTCAAAGAGCCGAAAGCACCCGAGGTGCCTTTGCCTGAAAAAGGCGGGTGGGCATATGCAGACATTCTTCTGGGAGACGGATGGAGCGTTGCTTACCGGCTCATGGACGCACAGGGCTGGGGAGTTCCACAGCGTCGGCGCAGAATCTACCTTGTCGCAGATTTTGGAGGATCAAGTGCCGGAGAGATACTATTTGACACCGAAAGCGTGCGCGGGGATCTTGCGCCGTGCTTCGCTGCGTGGCAAGGCACTGCCCGAGAGTCTGCGGATGGCACTCATGCGTCAGGCGAGAGGGTAAGTGCGGGTTTTTGTACCGAGCATTCTGCACAGAGCCGCAGCATCGGCTATGCGGAGGAGAAGTCTCCGACGCTGCGTGCCGAAACCGTTCCCGCCGTATTCGAGTCGCATGGTTCGGATGCGCGGTACAACGGTCCTCTGGAAATCTGTCCGACCGTGCTTCGCCATTACGGCACGGGCGGGAATAATCAGCCGCTTGTATTGAAGGACGTACAGGCATACGGCATCTCCTCGTTCCAGTCCAATGCCATGAAATCCGACAATCCGCACTCCGGGATATATGAAACCGAGAGGGCGCGGACGATTGACCGGAGTGGAGGGAATCCTGCGTGCTGTCAGGGTGGTGTTGCCGTTGTCTCCATCCAAGGTTCGATGATCGGACGGCAGGAGAAGAACGGTCCGCAGGGAAGCGGCATCGCAGAGAATGTGTGCTTTACGCTCAATACCGCTGACCGTCATGCGGTATATGCCATGACCACAGGCTGCCACTCTCATTTTGCAAAGGAGAAATGCCCGACGCTCATGGCACGGGATTATAAAGACCCGATGGTCGTCAATCAACCCGTCTATGCCGTACGTCGGCTGACAGCGACCGAGTGCGGACGCTTGCAGGGGTTTCCCGACGGATGGTGCGCTGGGCTGGAAACCGACAATCCCACGGAGGAAGAGATGGCGTTCTGGCGCACGGTCTTTGAGACGCATCGAAAAATCATGGATGGGAAGAAACCCAAGACAGATACGCAGATTCGGAGATGGCTGAGGAATCCGCACTCGGATGCGGCAGAGTACAAGATGTGGGGCAACGGTGTCGCACTTCCCTGTGTGTTTTATGTCCTTACAGGCATTGCACATTTCGGGCATTCGGTGTATACAACAGAATCCGCTTGCTAATTCTTCCCACGTGAGTGATGAATGTAATGACCAAAGTTCATAAAGGAGGAAACCACCATGAAGGTCAATTACAACATCCAAAAGGAAGAGCGCAAGGCGATGGTCGGGATCGTCAGCAAGGTGCTAAACACGAAGCCCGTCTACTGCGGCGCACCGAGCTTTTCCTACAAGGTCGGCGCATTCGAGATCACGAAGGACGGCAGCCTTTGCTTCGATGATGCCACCGACGAAGCGACCGTTGCGCGTGTGCGCACGGCACTGCGCGAAGCGGGGTTCACGTCCGAGGACGGGGAGGACAAGGTTTCCTGCGCGGACACGGTGGCAGACGCGCCGAGCCGGACGGAAGCGGCGACGAGCGAGACTCCCTGCGAGGACACGGCGCAGAATGATTCCACCCCGATGGAGACAGCAATGGATACGCCAACCTTTACGGAAACAGCAGAAGCCGACGTGGACAGCCTTTCCATCAGTCTCCCACGCAGCCTTTTCACGGAGACGGCACTGCAGAATCTGGACGCACTCCTTCTGAGCAAGGGGCGGCTCATCCGACACGCCTTCGACATCCGCGAGGCGACCTACACACTGACCGATGATCGCATCACCTTCGCATGGCTGCACGGCACGATCACCGACGAGACGGCAAAGGCATACGCCGAATTCATCAGCAAGCTCTGCCTGATGGCGCGGACGCAGAAGCGCGTCACGGCAAAGGAGAAGATTGTGGACAACGAGAAATACGCATTCCGCTGCTTCCTCCTGCGCCTTGGCATGATCGGAAATGCCTACAAAGAGTCGCGCAAGATTCTCCTGCAGAACCTCACGGGCAGCAGCGCGTTTAAGAGCGGACATCGGAAAGGAGATGAGCGTCATGCATTTTCCGAGTGAGGAACAGATCACCGTGCTTCGAGAGCGGTACCCACGCGGGACTCGGGTGGAACTCCTCTGCATGGACGATCCCCAAGCCCCACCGACAGGAACGATGGGCGAGGTCATCGGCGTTGATGATGCGGGACAGCTTCTTGTTCAGTGGGAGACAGGATCCTCGCTCAGTCTGATCCCCGGCGTGGACTCCTTCCGCATCGTGCAGAAAGGCGGTCAGTCATGAACGAGAAGGTTTTCGCACAGATCATGCACATCCGCGACTCCGGGCGGGTGAATATGTTCGACATTCCCGCTGTTCAGAGGATGGCGTTTAAGATGGAATTCTACGAACTCATCTGCTTCATCGAGAGAGATCGTGCGGCCTATGTACGCTTTATCCTCACGGGCGAAGAGTAAGTTTTACAGCTTCTTGCACAGCCTTTCGGGGCTGTGTTTCTCTCGAAAAATAAGTGTAGTTTATCCAAAATATGACTTGCTATATTCTGCGTTTAGAGTGATATATACACATGACGAAGGGAACAACCTACACACAGAAAGCGAGGAACACAAAATGAAAAACGTAGAAGCAAGATGGCCGAAGACCACCACGATGGAGCACCTCGATGAGATGCGGTTCGGGACGAGCGGCGCGATCCTTCGCTACGGCGAGCAGATCCTTGTCGTCGGGATGGAATGTTGGGGCTTCCACGCAGCCGTCTACGAGATGGTCGAAACGCCGAAGGAGACGGGATTCGCGGACATCGAATGCCGACTGAACCTCGTCGAAGCCGCCAAGGAGCTTTTCGAGGACGGCGGGCACGCGATGGCTTGGTGCATGAAGCGCATCTAAGCCGCTCCAAGAGGAAAAACAGCCCTTCGGGGCTGCTTCTCGTTGCACCGTATGATACGCCGTAAAAAATCTGCAAAATGTCAAGTATACTCCGCTATTCGCTTGCTATATGTGGCTTTTAGAGCCATGTATATACACAAGGAAAGCCCATAGGACAGCGAAGAAAGGGGAGCTTCCAAATGAAAGCGGAAACGGCACGGCAGATCGCAGACATGAAAAGGCAGACCATCGGGGTGGAAGTCGAGATGTACGGCATTACCCGCAGGGACGCGGCGGGAATCGCGGCGGACTTCTTCGGCACGGGAGACTTCAAGGACACGGCGCACCGCAACGGTTACTGCACATGGAGCGCATGGGACGACCAGGGGCGCGAGTGGAAATTCCAGCGCGACGTCAGCATCGAAGCCGGAAGCAGCGCAGAGCAGACCGAACTGGTAACGCCCATCCTGCACTACGAAGACATCGAGCGCCTGCAGGAACTTCTGCGGAGGCTGCGCCACGCGGGAGCAAAGAGCAACCCCGCCCACATGTGCGGCGTACACATTCACATCGGCAAGGGCGACCACACGGCGAAAACCCTCCGCAACCTCGCCAATTTGATGGCAAGCCACGAAAGTCTCCTGATCGCCGCGATGCGCATCGACCAAAGCCGCATCGGACGCTACTGCAGGACAGTGGATCGAATCTTCCTCGACCGTCTCAACAGGGAAAAGCCACAGACGATGGAAGAACTTGCGGACATCTGGTACGAAGGGAATTGTGCTGCACATGGCAGAGGACATCACTACAACGGCTCACGGTATCATTGCCTCAATCTCCACGCGACCTTCACGAAAGGCACCATCGAATTCCGCCTCTTTCAGTTTGCCAATCCCACGGCAGAGCGTAAGGGCGGTATCCACGCGGGGGAAATCAAGAGTTACATCCAGCTTTGCCTTGCCCTTTCCGAAATGGCAAAGACACTAAGGACGGCAAGCCCCAAAGAACCGCAGCGGGAGAACCCGAAATTCGCAATGCGGACATGGCTGATGCGCCTCGGCTTCATCGGCGGGGAATTCGCCACGGCGCGGGACATCCTCACGAGGAACCTTGCGGGCGACGCTGCTTTCCGCTTCGGCAGGAGCACCCCTTCGGCATAAATGCCAAAGACCCGACATTGCCCGCCAGACGGCGGGCTTGGGGCGGTAGAAGGAATGTTCCTTCGGAAGCGGAAAGGATGATGAAGATGAAAACGAAGATTTACATCGCTTACGGCTCGAACATGGACGAGCGGCAGATGGCGTTTCGCTGCCCGGAGGCGGAGCTTCTGGGGACGGGACTCCTCGAAGGCTGGCGGCTCATGTTCAAGGGGAGCAAAACGGGAGCGTATGCGACCATCGAGAAAGAGAAGGGGCTGACCGTCCCAATTCTGCTCTGGCGTATTTCGGAAAAGGACGAGGAACGGCTTGACCGCTACGAGGGATTCCCGACGTTCTACTACAAACGGACAGTCCAAGCCGTGAGAACCGATGCAGACGGAAAGCCCTGCGGCATGACGCGAGGAATGGCATACATCATGCACGAGGAGCGCAGGCTGGGACTGCCCACCGTCGATTATCTTGCCGTCCTCGATGAAGCCTATCGAAAATTTGGCTTCGACGAGGAAATCCTCGCTGCGGCATACGAATACAGCAGCAAATAAACAATACACAGTTTGCCGAGAACCGCCTGCGGGCGGTTTTCTCGTTTGCGTACACTTGGAAGGGGGTGACTTCATGCGGAAACTGACGGACTACAAGCCGACGAGGTTCATGGCAGAGGGCGCGCACTATGACAAAGCCTCTGCGAACTATGCGGTGGGATTTATTGAGTGCCTGTGCCATACGAAGGGGACGTGGGCAGGGAAGCCTTTCGAGCTGATCGACTGGCAGGAGCGCATTATCCGAGACATTTTCGGAATTTTGAAGCCGAACGGTTATCGGCAGTTCAATACGGCGTATGTGGAGATTCCCAAGAAGCAAGGAAAATCAGAGCTCGCGGCCGCTGTCGCACTGCTCCTTTGCTGTGGAGACGGTGAGGAACGCGCCGAGGTGTATGGCTGTGCCGCCGACCGTCAGCAGGCGAGCATTGTCTTTGAGGTCGCAGCAGATATGGTGCGGATGTGTCCTGCACTCAGTAAGCGGGTGAAGATTCTCGCCTCCCAGAAGCGCATGGTATATCTGCCAACGAACAGCTTCTATCAGGTGCTTTCGGCAGAAGCCTACTCGAAACACGGCTTCAACATTCACGGCGTTGTATTCGACGAACTGCACACGCAGCCGAACCGCAAACTCTTTGACGTTATGACGAAAGGTTCCGGCGATGCGCGTATGCAGCCGCTTTACTTCCTTATCACCACGGCAGGGACGGATACCCAGTCCATCTGCTACGAGACGCATCAGAAAGCGAAGGACATTCTCGAAGGGAGAAAGATTGATTCGACCTTCTATCCCGTGATCTACGGAGCGAAGGAGGATGAGGACTGGACAGACCCGGAGGTCTGGAAGCGGTCGAATCCGTCCCTCGGAATTACGGTCGGCATCGACAAGGTACAGGCAGCCTGTGATTCCGCACGGCAGAACCCTGCCGAGGAGAACATTTTTCGTCAGTTGAGGCTGAATCAATGGGTGAAGCAGTCCGTGCGGTGGATGCCGATGGACAAGTGGGATGCGTGCGCCATACCTGTTGACGCTGAGTCCTTAGAAGGGCGCGTCTGCTACGGCGGGCTTGACCTTTCCTCCACGATGGACATTACGGCATTTGTTCTTGTGTTCCCTCCGACGGAGGAAGATGAGCCGTTTGCCGTGCTTCCGTACTTCTGGATTCCCGAGGAGAATATTGACCTGCGTGTGCGCCGCGATCATGTACCGTATGACGTGTGGGAGAAGAAGGGCTTTCTCATGACCACCGAGGGGAATGTTGTGCATTACGGATTCATCGAGACGTTCATTGAGAAACTTGGCGAAAAGTACAACATCCGCGAGATTGCCTTTGACCGATGGGGCGCGGTACAGATGGTGCAGAACCTCGAAGGAATGGGATTCACCGTTGTTCCCTTCGGACAGGGGTTCAAGGATATGAGCCCGCCGACCAAAGAGTTGATGAAACTGACTCTGGAAAAGAAAATAGCGCACGGCGGGCATCCCGTCATGCGCTGGATGGCAGACAACATCTTTATTCGCACCGATCCTGCGGGGAACATCAAGGCGGACAAGGAGAAGTCCACCGAGAAGATTGACGGCGTGATCGCCCTCATCATGGCTCTGGATCGTGCGATCCGTTGTGGGAACGATACGTCGGAATCGGTGTACGAAAATCGCGGCGTGTGGGTGTTTTAGATGATTGTATACGCACATATGGCCTTGCTATTTCTGTGATAGTACGGGAATATACACATACCGAAAGGGAAAACCGAAGAACCAAGAAACGGAGGAAAAGAAAATGAACAAGCAGGAAATCGCCAAGATCATCGAGAGCAAGGCTGCCGAGTACGGACTCAAGCTGCAGGAAAACACGATGGGCTGGGCAAACGAGAGCGACCGCGACACCTGCATCCGCATCGAGATTCGCAAAGAAACGGATTACGAGAAGACGGATTGGGAAGCCCGCAAGGTTTTCTGGGACATCAAAGCCAACGCCGGCATTTGCCAGATGGGCGGAGATCCAACGCCGGAGGAACTTTTGAAAGCCGCCGACGAGATTGCGCGGGGGGCAAGATTCACAGCCGCAATCAACAGCATGGAGCTTTCCTGCATCGAAAACTTCTAAACCGAAATGAGGGGAGCG
>ERZ772953.437-NODE-437-length-13189-cov-5.048196_pt1 | contig 13189 bp, 8 predicted proteins | sample MGYA00580685_ERZ772953 | MGnify/ENA primary metagenome ERZ772953 (study PRJEB29015, sample SAMEA2738080) | human oral metagenome | biome: human oral; feature: human-associated habitat; material: saliva | place: China | collected 2209 ...
CGTTCTCTTCGGTGTCCAGCTGTCTCATCTTCCGCAGCGCCGAACCTCAGGCCGCGCAGTCGGTCCTCTTCTGGTTGCTCGGCAGCCTGTCGGGGGCCGACTGGAGCAAACTGCTGCTCCCCTTCCTCGCGGTCGTCCTCGCCCACGGAGTCGCCCAGGCCGCTGCCGGTTGGCTCGACGCCCTCGCCACAGGTGTTGATGCCGCGCTCTCGCTCGGGGTGCCCGTCAGACAGTTGCGCGTGCTGTTGTTCGTCCTGCAGTCCGGGCTTGTCGGTGTCGTCGTGGCCGTCTCCGGGGGCATCGGTTTCGTCGGTCTCGTCGTGCCGCACATGGCACGCATCCTGGTCGGGGCAAGGCACCGGTCGATGCTGCCGGTCTCACTGCTGCTCGGCGCTTTCCTCATGATCTGGGTCGACGCTGCGGCGCGTGCCACGGCGGCACCGATGGAGGTACCGCTGAGCGTCGTGACAGGCCTCGTCGGGGCCCCGGTCTTCCTCCTGCTGCTCGGACGACGGCGCTACCGGTTCGGAGACGAGTCATGAGCAGGCAGCAACCATTCCTCAGCGCCACAGGGCTCTGCTTCGACGCAGGAAGGCATCGCATTCTCGATTCCGTCTGCCTGGCGTGCATGCCCCACGAGTTCCTCGCAGTGATCGGGCCCAACGGGTCGGGCAAGTCGACGCTGCTTCGCCTGCTCGCAGGGCTACGGCGCCCGGCCAGTGGGAACATCGAGCTCAGGGGCCGACCGCTGAAGCAGTGGCCCTTGCGGGAGCGCGCAAAACAGTTGGCCTTCGTCGAGCAGGAGGCCCTCGGCCGCCCCGACGTACGGGTCAGCGACGTCGTCGCGCTCGGTCTGCTGCCGCACCGTCCCCCGTGGGGACCCGGGGACGGTGCGCAACGGCACGTCATCGACGAGGCATTGCGCGAGGTCGACATGCTCGACTTCGTCGACCGACCCATGAGTGAGTTGTCCGGCGGGGAACGGCGCCGCGTCCTGCTCGCCAGGGCCCTGGCCCAACGCACGCCGCTCGTCATTCTCGACGAGCCCACGAACCACCTCGACGTGCGCTACCAGCACAGCTTGCTGCACACGGTACGTGGCAGTGGGCGCACAGTCATCGCCGCCCTGCACGACCTGGGAATGGCGATGAGGTACGCCGACCAAGTCGTCGTGCTCGACCACGGACAGCTCGTCGCGCACGGCGCCCCGGACGAGGTCCTCGTCCCCAGCGTTCTGGAACCGGTCTTCGGTGTGCTGATCACCACTGTCCATCATCCTGTCACCGGGGAACGGCGCCTGCTCATGGACCCGAGCTGGGAGGAGCAGGGCCCCTGACCGGAACCCGCTGGCCAGTCCGTCCGGGAACGGCCACGCCAGCGCCGAGCCGAGCCGCGTGCGAGGGTCCGCGTCAGGCTGGCGATCATGATCGGCGACAGCAGCCACGGCCCCATCGGGACGGGGTTCAGCGCCCGTGACGGGCCAGCGCATCGGTGACCGAGGTCTCCTTCCCGCCCATGATGGTGGCCTCGCGGCGCCTGAGCAGGTCGACGGCGAGCTTCACGTTCGACCCGAGCTCGCGGACGACGCCCCGGCGCCAGGTGCTCGTGCCGTGGGGCTGCTCGTTGCCGACGCCGATGGCGTCCAGACCGAGCATCCGGCAGGTCGTGACGGCGCGGGCGATGTGGTAGCTCTGCCCGATCACGGTCACCGAGGAGACGCCGAAGATGTCGCGCGCCCGGTAGCAGGAGTCGTAGGTGTCGAGCCCGGCGTAGTCGGCGATCACGTCGTCCTCGGGGATGCCGCGGTCGATGAGGTAGTCGGCCATCGCGCTCGGTTCGGAGTACGAGGTGGTGCGGTTGTCCCCGCTGACGAGGACGACGCTCACCGAACCGGCCCGGTAGAGCGCGATGGCCTCGTCGAGACGCCCCGACAGGTACGGCGACGGCGTCCCGTCGGACGTCAGACCAGCCCCCAGGACGAGGGCGACGTCCCGGTAGGGCGCCTCGCCCGCGCTGACGACGCGGTCGCGCGCGACCGTGCGCACCCAGGCGAAGCAGCCCACCACGACGACGACGGCCAGCACGATGACGGTGCCGATGAGCCGGCGTAGGAACTTGATCACCGTGAGGCTCCTCTCGAGGTCGGGCTGTTCCCCGTGGGGAACCCCTCCGAGGCTACCCGCGCCCGGGGCGGCTGCCGGAACCCGACCGGCGGCCGGGCGCCGCCGACCCCGGCGGCGCCCCGAGCCGAGGCGGACAGCGAGTCCTCCAATGATGCTTCGAGGCTTGCTCGCAGCACCCATGGACCCAGCCACGACCAGGGGTCATACCTTTCGCCGAGCCTCCTGCGAACAAACCCTCCCCTCGGAGGCGGCGTCCCGGGGCGGGCCGACCGCACCTTGCCAACCGACCGCACCTTGTCATGCTCCGGCCGCATTGCAGCGCGTCCCCGGGCCGGGGCGAGCCGACCGGCGACTAGCGGGGTCGTCGCTCGGGGTGCAGGAACCACTCGCGCAGCGCGGCGGTGCGCTCGGCGACCTGCTCTGCGGTGCACCGGGCCAGGGGCGGGCCGCCGCAGTGGCGGCGCAGCGCGGCGTGGACGTGCGAGTGCGGCACCCCGGTGGTGCGGGCGTACTGCGCCACGAGCGAGTTCAGCTCCTTGCGGGAGGCCTCCAGCGCCTTGTGCAGACTCACCTGCTCCGGCACCCTGGCCCGGCGGTCGGCCTTCTCGTGACGGCGCACCTGCCGGCGCTGCCGCTCGCGCAGCAGCGCGCTCACCTGGTCGGGTTCGAGCAGGCCCGGCAGGCCCAGGTAGTCGGCCTCGTCCTGGCTCGTGGCGTCGGCGGGCAGCCCGTAGGCCTGCGAGTCGTACAGCACGTGGTCGAAGGAGGCGTGCGCCTCGAGCGCCTCGAACTGGCCGAGCAGGTCGTCGACGGCCCCCTCGGCGCGGTTGGCCTCGGCGATGAGCGCCTCCTCCGGCGCCCACAGGTCCCCCTCGTCGGTGCGGGGCCGGCCGATGACGTGGTCGCGCTCGCGCTCCAGCAGAGCGGCGTGGGAGAGGATGATCGGCACCGTCGGCAGGAAGACGGTCGCCAGCTCGCCCCTGCGTCGGGTGCGGACGAAGCGCCCGACGGCCTGGGCGAAGAACAGCGGCGTCGAGGTGCTCGTCGCATAGACGCCCACGGCCAGACGCGGCACGTCGACGCCCTCGGAGACCATGCGCACGGCGACCATCCAGCGCTCCGTGGACCGGGAGAATCCGGTGATGCGCTCGCCGGAGCTCGCGTCGTCCGAGACGACGAGGACCGGCGGTTCGCCGGTGATCCGGTGGAGGATCCGCTGGTAGGCGCGGGCCAGCTCCTGGTCGGCCGCGATGACCAGACCGCCGGCATCGGGCATGTGGACGCGCACCTGGCTCAGGCGGGTGTCGGCCGCGCGGAGCACCGAGCCGATCCACTCGCCCTTCGGGTCGAGGGCGGTGCGCCAGGCCGAGGCGGTGACGTCCTTCGTCAGCGGCGCGGCCAGGTCGGCCTCGACCTCGTCGCCCATCCTGGTGCGCCAGCGCATCGTGCCGCCGTAGGCCATGAAGACGACCGGGCGGACGACCTGGTCGCGCAGCGCCTGCGCGTAGCCGTAGGTGTAGTCGGCGTGCGAGTGGAGCGAGCCGTCGTCGAAGCGGTCGTATCGGATGAACGGGATCGGCGTGTCGTCGCTGCGGAAGGGCGTGCCGGTCAGGGCCAGCCGCCTCGTGGCCGGCTCGAAGGCCTCGGCGATCGCGTCCCCCCAGCTCAGCGAGTCGCCGGCGTGGTGGATCTCGTCGAAGACGACGAGCGTCCGGGCGTTCTCGGTGCGGGCCCGGTAGTGGAAGACGCGGGCCGCGACGCCGGCGTAGGTGACGACGACGCCGTCGTACTGGCGGCTGCGGCCCCGCCGACCGCCCCCGCCCAGGCCGGGGTCGAGCTGGATGCCGACCTTGGCGGCGGCCCGGGCCCACTGGGTCTTGAGGTGCTCGGTGGGACACACGACGATGACGCGCCGGACCGTACGGGCGCTGAGCAGTTCGGCGGCCACCCGCAGGGCGAAGGTCGTCTTGCCGGCTCCGGGGGTCGCCACGGCGAGGAAGTCGCGCGGCGCCGACGCGGTGTAGAGGTCGAGGGCGGCGCGCTGCCAGGCGCGCAGTCGGCCCGAGGTGCCCCACGGGGCGCGGCCGGGGAAGGCCGGAGACAGATGCTCGAAAGCCGAGGCGCTCACCGAGCCTCCCCTCGATCCGATCGTCCTTCCCTGCCAACGTCCGTTCCGGGACGCCTCGCGGACCGTTCGGCGGGTGCCGGGGCACCGTCGGAGCCCGGACCGCAAGGCCCCTCATGCTAGTCGCCCCGGGCCCCGGGAGGGAGGCCCGAGGTCCGCGGACGGTCGCGGGCCCGCTCAAGGAGCTCCCACCCGGGCGGAACACCACCCCTCATGACCCCCGGAACGGACCCCGTTGACTTGGCAGACGCATTCCCGCGAAGGACAATGGATCTGTTCGGCTCCTCTCGGGTCCGCGCGGCCACACGGCCGGAGGTGAACGGATGAGTGTGAGAGAATTCCGGGCACCGTCTCACAGACGCTCCGCGACCAGTGCACAGTGCCGAGCGACCGGAACGCGCTGGGCTGAGGCTCGTACGAGGCGGTCCGCACGGGGCAACCGGCCTCGCGAACCGGCGGGCAGGGGCGAACGCGACGAAAGGCGAGCATGAGCGAGAACAACGGCCACAGCACCCCTCGGCCAGACGCTCAGAACGAGGCGGGCGGCCCCGTGCAGGGACCCGCCGGCGGCGAGGGCGCCGACGAGACGCGCGTCCGGGGCGCCGACGAGACCGTCGCGTTCGGCCCGGACGAACAGCACACCGTCGCATTCGGCCCCGCTGCCGACCAGACGATCGCCTACGGCTCGCCGGGGGAGCCGCCCTGCGAGCAGACCCTTCTCGACGCGACGGGACAGGGCCCCGGAGCCCCGGCGCAATGGCCGCAGCCCGACCCGTCGACCCAGTGGACCGGCCAGGCGGCCTCCCCCGGTGCGGGACAGCAGTCCCCCTGGGGCCCGCCGACCGACCCCTGGGGCCGACCCGTCCAGCAGAGCCAGCACGGTTACGGCCCCTATGGCCAGGGCGACGGCTATCCGCAGAACGGCTACCAGCAGGCCGCAGGCCAACCCGATCCCTACCAGTCGGGCGATCCCTACCAGTCGGCCTGGTCCGCCGGCACGACCGGCGCCGACCCCCAGCAGGACCAGAGCGGGTACCCGCAGAACGGCTACCAGGACCAGGGCCGGTATCCGCACGGCTACCAGCAGGACGCCGACTACCAGCAGCAGGCGAGCTACCAGCAGGACGCCCAGGGCGGGCCCTGGGCCGGCCCGTACCCCCAGGGCGCCGGCGAGCCCGCCTGGGGCGCCGCCGGCCAGTTCGGCCCCTACCCGCAGTCGAACCCGCAGGTCCAGGGCTACTACGACCAGTTCGGCCAGTGGATCCCCTACCAGCCGCGGAAGTCCCGGTCGACGTCGCGCGCCGTCGTCGGCATCACGATCGCCGTCCTCCTCGGGCTGGGCGCCCTGACGGTGGGCGGCCTCTGGGCCCGGAACGCGGCGAACCCCGGATCGAGCGGCAGCCCCTCGCACTCGCACTCGAACGTCCAGTTCCCGGTGCCGAGCTCGAGCTCGAGCGCCCCGACCGGCGAGCAGACCAACGCGAACGATGCCCAGTCGAGGGGCGTCGTGATCATCGAGAGCGAGCTCACCGACGCCACCTCGGCCGGCACCGGCATGGTGCTCAGCTCCGACGGCTACGTGCTGACGAACTACCACGTCGTCCAGTCGAGCACCACGATCTACGCGAAGGTCGCCATCACGGGCGGCACCTACAAGGCCACGATGGTCGGCCACGACGCCACCAACGACATCGCGCTCCTCAAGCTCACCGACGCGAGCGGTCTCGACACGGTGACGGTCGACTCCGACGCGGTCGCCGTCGGGGACTCGGTCACCGCGGTCGGCAACTCCAACGGGCAGGGCTATCTGTCGGCCGCCGACGGCGCGATCACCGACACCGCAACAACCGTCACCGTCGAGTCCGAGCTCGCCACGAGCGGCGAGGAGACCCTCACCGACGTCTACGAGACCACCTCGCAAGCCGTCCCCGGCGACTCGGGCGGCCCGCTGTACGACTCGGAGGGCGAGGTCACCGCCATGACCACCGCCGGCGAGCAGAAGAGTGGCTACGGCGCTTCGAGCACGACGCTGCGCAGCTGGGCCATCCCCATCGCGAAGGCCATGTCGATCGTCGACAAGATCAAGAGCGGCGACGAGTCCGGCACCGTCGAGATCGGCCCGAAGGCCTACCTGGGCGTCAACGTCCAGGAGAGCACCGGCGGCCTGTCGGTCTCCTCCGTCGAGGACGACGGCCCGGCCGCGCGGGCGGGCATCGGAACGGGCGACCGGATCCTCTCGGTCAACGACACGGCCGTCGCCACCGAGAACGAACTGTCGACCGTGCTGGCCGGCCTTGAGCCCGGCGACGACGCGACGGTCGAGATCACCACGGCGACCGGTTCGTCCCAGACCGTCCACGTGACCCTCGGCGAGAGCCCCGTCAACTGACCACGCCCGGGCCGGCCGCCGGAGGGCGGGTCCGGCTGGTCATGTTCGCGGCCATTGCGCCGGGGCGGGCCGGCTCCGGTGAGGTTGGTGTCGGTGAGGCTGACCACGGCTGTCACATTCACGGTCATTTTGCCGAGCGGGTCTGGCTGTGCGGGCCGGCGCGGGCGAGAATGGACGCATGACCGCACAGGATCGTTCACGCACCAACGCCGCAATCAACCTTCGCCTGTCGCTCTTGGGCCTGCCCCTTCCGGACGATGCCGACGGCAGCGCCGAGACCGCCATGGTCGCGCCCCTCCTCGCCCGCCAGCGCGAACTGAGCCGGCGTCTCAAGCAGCAGCTAAGCGCTCCCGACAAGCGCATCCAGGCCTTCCTCGACGCCTACTTGGCCGACACCGGCCTGCAGCCGCAGCTGCCGCGCACCACCCTCGTCCTCGACGAACCGGGCCTGGCGCGCGGTCTGTCGCTGCCGGTGGACGGCGACGAGTTCCACTCCCCCGTCATCGAGTCCTACCGGCTCGTCAACGGCATCCTGCACAACCCGAAGAACGACCGACGCACGACCGCCGGCGTCTTCCACATCGCCACCGGCGGCCTGCCGATCCCACAGGACAAGATCGAGGTCGACAAGACGGTCTTCGCCCGCATCCTCGACGCGGCCCTCCAGGCCCCCGACGACGAGCTCATGCTGCCGTACACCGCGACCATGGACACCCCGGCCCACTGCTGGGTCTCGCTGCTCATGCGCCCGGTCGTCGTCCCCGAAGTGCCCGGGCGCACCCGCCGCCGCAGCTACGAGGTGCGCTTCATCGCACCGGGCGGCCTCGTCGCCAACCTCGACTTCGTCGAGGTCGTCTTCGGCAACGGCGGCGACCCGTACCTGCCCGAGAACGACGCCTCCCTCGACCCGGCCTCCTGGACCGGGACCACCGGCTGCGTCATCCTCGCCCCCCATCTGGTCGGCACCCTCACGAAGAAGGGCCTGGGCCTGCCCGCCTGGGACGACGCCACCGAGCGCCAGCGCCGCGACGGCCAGTGCTGGCGCGATCCCGACGAGCTCTACAACGACGGCAGGTCCTTCAAGATCTGCGCCCGCGACGAGCGCGGCGTCATGGTCACCGTGCTGGCCGACAACTACTTCGGCTACTGCAAGAAGGAGGTCAAGACCCAGATCTCCTACTCGGCGAATCTGCTCGGCTGCGCCGAGGAGGAGCACTCCGGCGGCGCCATCACCTACCCGGCGTGGAACCTGGGCGTCGAGTTCACCGACCGAACCCCCGACGAGTGGACCCTCGACGACGCCCTGGCCCGCGACCCGGACCGCTTCGAGGTGCAGCCCGAGGGCCACGCCATCGACCGGAAGTGGCCCAACATCGTCCTGCTGCCCGAGCACGCGCACTTCTCGATGCGCGACCAGCGCATCACGTGGACCCGCAACGGCGTCGAGCAGTCGATCAAGCTGCTCGCCGACAAGCAGTACCTGTCCCCCGACGGCTACCGCGTGCACGCCAAGCACCGCGAGATGGACGCCACCCAGTGGCACCTCATCGGCGTCTCGCAGGACCCCACGCAGTGCCACAAACCGGCCACCGTCTCGGGCGGCGGCAAGTCCGAGATCTCCAAGTCGATCGCCGACGCCTTCCAGTTCGGCAACGCCTACACCTACGACTTCGAGGCCGACATGGACGCGGTCGACGAGCTCTTCGCCGGCGACTACTCCAACCGTTTCGCCGACGCCTCCAAGAACGGCACCGACCACCGGCCCGTGCTGAGCACCGAGCGCAGCCTCGGCTCGGTCATCAAGCTGCTGACCCCCTCGCGGGCCTACACCGACGAGTACAACGCCTTCCTGCGCGGCATCCGCCAGGACGTCAAGGAACTGGCGTTCATCGTCAAGCGCTACCACCGCCCCGAGTGGGGCTCCGACTGGCGCTCGCACTTCACCGTCAGCATCATGAACGGGCGCCACGGCAACATGGTGCGGCTGGACGGGGAGAAGGTCATCGTCAACATGCTGCGCGTCGGCTTCGAGCCCGACGGCTCATGGCGGCTGTTCAGCCTGCGCCCCGACTTCTCCCCGGCGGTGAAGGTGCAGTCCGAGGACGACATCACGGCCAGCACCGTCACCCCGCCGTGGGAGGACCCGCAGGGGATCCCCCGCAAGTACGTCGAGAACTGCGAGATGCTGCTCTTCCAGCGTCCCGACGACGCCATCCACCGCGGCTACGACAAGCAGGCCGAACGCGATCTGTCGAGCGGGGACGACACCTTCATCTCGAACTTCGAGCCGCTCACCAGGGCGCAGGCCCGCGAGATGCTCACCGACGTGCAGGCCCTCAGCGAGTTCACCGAACCGGTCCAGGAACTCATCGCCCGGGCCGCCGCGGGCGCCGACGACGAATCCCCGGCCTTCTGGACCTGCTCGGACGAGTCGCGCCACCTGCCCGACGGCACCCGTTCGAAGAACCCGCGCTACCTGCAGAAGCGCCCGGTCGACGCGAACCCCGAGATGACAGCGGTGGCCGACGTGGCCAGCAGGCTCTTCCGCAAGCTGCCGATGGAGGGGCCGGCCCCACTGCCGATCGACCTGGTCGCCGCGGGCCGCCGCAACAACCCGCCAGAGGAGAGGATCCCGGCGCTGTGCGCCTACAACCCGCTGCACTACATGGAGCTGCCCGAGCTGTTCATGGAATTCATCAGCTCGATGACCGGCAAGTCGCCGTCCACGACGGGCGCGGGCTCTGAGGGCGCGCTGACGAAGGGCCCGTTCAACGCACTGGCCCCGATCGTCGACCTCAACGCGGCGCTGCTCAGCTACGTGCTGACCGGCTACGACGGCTGGCTGAGCTCTGCCGGCTGCATCGGCCCGAACGTGCGCGTCGATCACGACATCACGATGCTCGTGCCCGAGCTGTTCAGCCACATGAAGCCGGCCGAGCGCGACGCCCGGACCCTCATCGAGCAGGGCTTCCTCGACAAGCTCGAGGACTTCGAGTTCAACGGGCGCACGGTCCACGCCTCGCGCCTCGGCTACCGCATGAACGACCGCCTCGCCACCACCTACTTCGGGCGCATCTTCCTGCACCCGGACGTGGTGTTCACCGACGAGATGCTGCGCCCCGAACTGCAGGACGAGCAGATCTACGCCGACTCGCTCGACGTGATCGTCCAGACCCACCAGCGCGTCGCCCAGCTGTACATCGACGACGGCACGATCTCGGAGGCGGTCCCGCCGCTGCGGGGCCTGCTCGAGATCATGGCCACCGGGAGCACCTCCGAGGGCTGGACGCTCGACTCGCCCGAGTTCCGCGCGCTGTTCGCCCGCGAGTCGGTGCTGGCCTCCGACTGGTACGCGGCCCGTCTGGACGCCAAGCAGGCCGAGGACCTGCGTCTCGCGCACGAGGGCATCGAACGGCTGCGCGAGTACACCGACCGTCCGGACGCCGTCAGCACGGCCGAGCGCATCGGCCTGCCGCAGCGTCTGGCGGACCTCGAGGAGACCGCGCAGCGCATCGCCTCGGAGGAGTACCGCGCCTCGCTCGTGGGCACGGTGGGCCGCCAGGTGGACTTCCACTGACCGGACCCCTCGCGGTGGGGCCGCGCGATGCGCGGCCCCACCGCCGCGTCCGCTCAGGCGCCCCCGGCGGCCGTCATGAGCGGGGCGAGCCCCTCGGCGCGGGCCGGGGCCCGGTCGTCGCCGCAAACGGCGAGCCAGTTGGCGAGCATGCGGTGGCCGCCCTGCGAGAGCACCGACTCGGGGTGGAACTGCACGGCCTCGACCGGCAGGGCGCGGTGGCGCATCGCCATGATGATGCCGTCGGCGGCGGTGGAGCTGATCTCGAGCTCGTCGGGCACGGTGGCGGGGTCGACGGCCAGCGAGTGGTACCGGGTGACGGTCAGCGGATCGGGCAGGCCCGCGAAGCAGCCTCGGCCGTCATGGGTGATGACGCTCGTCTTGCCGTGGCGCAGCTGCGGAGCGCGGGTGACGGCGGCGCCGAAGGCGACGGCCATGGCCTGCAGGCCGAGGCAGACGCCGAAGACCGGCAGGTCGGCGCCGGCGCCCCGGATGACGTCGACGCAGACGCCCGCGTCCTCGGGGGCGCCCGGGCCGGGCGAGACGAGGACGCCGTCGAAGCCCTCGCGCCAGTCGTCCCGGCCGAACCTCGGGTCGTCGTTGCGCCGGACGTCGACCTCTGCGCCGAGCTGGGCCAGATACTGGACGATGTTGTAGACGAACGAGTCGTAGTTGTCGATGACGAGGATCCGGGACATGCCCGAAGTCTAGGTCGGACGCCGACAGGGGACGCGCCGCTCCCGCGCACGAGCCGCCCGACCCGGGCTCGGCCAGGGGCACCCGGGCAGACCGCGCACGAGTGCCCGGGAGCGGTCCCCTGAGATGGTGCAGGGCGGGTCGAGCACTGCTCGCTGCCCGAGCGCGCCGGGCCCCGGGGCGGCCGTCCTCGGCGACGCCCGGTCGAACGCCGCTCCCGCGCACGAGCCGCAGCCGTGACACCCACAGCCGGGTGGACGGCCAAACGTCGGCCACTCCCGCACACGAGCCGCAGCCGTCCCGGCCGCCCGAGCCCTGCTCTCCCCGCCCCGGCACCGACGGCCCCCGGGCCGACCCACCGGCCTGCCCGGCACAGCCACCGGCCGACCCCATGCCGACGGATACCGCCGGGCCGGGTCGAGCGGTCCACTACTCTTGGTCGTGGTGCGCCCCTGCCGGCGCAGTCGTGTCGTCGTTCCGAGGAGAGCTCACCGTGCCCGAATCCAAGGCCCGCAAGAAGGCCGTCGACAAGAAGAGGTCGAAGAACAGGGCCAAGGAGAGGGCCGCAGCGAACAAGAAGCTCCAGTCCGTCCGCATCGCCGACCGCGCCTGGGTGCCCTACGTCTTCGTGCCGGTCGGTCTCATCGGGGTGATCTGGCTCGTCGTCTTCTACATCGCCGGCGCGACGCTCCCGTTCATGGCGGTGCTCGGCAACTGGAACTTCCTCATCGGCCTGGGGCTCATCGCCGCCAGCTTCTTCATCGCGACCTTCTGGAAGTAGCGTCACCGCGCCCCCTGCACACACGCCCCGCACCAAGGCACTCCCCGGCCCGGGTGTCGTCCCTGAGTGCACGGGTGACGCCGACCTCTCCACATCACGGGCCACCTGCTCGAGGCGTCGTCCCTGAATGCACGGGTGGTGCGTCGCCCGTGCACAATCCGCGGGCGGCGCACCGCAGCCGCATTCGGATCCGCCGACCGGCGGATCGGGTCGACCGACCGGGCCGGACCAGCACCGACGGGATCGGGTCAGTACATCATCGCCAGCCCGGGATCGGTGATGAGGGCGGCCAGGTCGGCCAGGAAGCGCGCCGCCTCGGCCCCGTCGATGAGCCGGTGGTCGAAGGACAGCGACATCGCCGTGGTCCAGCGCGGCTCGATGAGCTCCTGCCCATTGCGCTCGATCACCCACGGGCGGCGGCGGATGGAGCCGATCGCCAGAATCGCGCTCTCGGAGCCGCTGATGATCGGGGTGCCGGCGTCCAGACCGAGACCATCCAGGTTGGTGATCGAGAAGGTGCCGCCGCTGTAGTCGGCGGGCTGCAGCCGGCCCGCCTTGGCCAGCTTCACCAGGCGGCCGAGCTCGCCTGCCATGTCCTTCAGGTCGCGGTCCTGGGCATCACGGATGACCGGCACGAGCAGGCCGCGCGGAGTGTCGGCGGCGAAGCCGATGTTGATGGACTCGTGCACGGTGATCCGGTCCTCCTCGCCGGGCCAACTGGCGTTGATCATCGGATTGGTGCGCATGGCCAGGCAGACGGCCTTGCACCAGACGAGCAGCGGCGTCACGTGGAGGCCGGCGAAGTCGCGCCGGGCGCGCAGCGTCCCGACCAGCTCGACGGTGGCGCCGGCGTCGCACTCGACGAAGGCCGTCGTGTGCACCTTGGAGTCCTTCGAGGCGATGACGTTGCGGGCCGTGGCCCGGCGCACCGCGTCGACGGCCTGCGCCTCGTCGCGCCGGGGGCGGGAGCCGGCGCGCCTGCTCCCAACTCATGACATCGGCGCCCAGGTCCTCGGCGATCCACTCGCCGTAGGCGCGGGAGAAGCCGGTGAGCGAGTTGTGGATGACGAGGGCCGCGGGCTGGGCGGGGACGGGCCGGGTCGCGGGGGCGGGGGACGCTGTGGTCGCGGGCGTTTCTGACACTTCGTGCTTTCGGGATTCGTGGTGGCCGGGGACGGCCGGACTGTACGGAAGTGCCGTCCTAGGGTGCCAATCGAGCACGCCGCGCGCGATGCGCCCCCGCCTGCCCTCGCCGGGAGCCGCCCCTCCCCCCGCTCCTCCCCCAGGCGCGCCGGGGGGCCCGCCGAGCGCATCGGCGGGCCCCACGGGCGTGTCGCGGACCGGGCGTCCTTCCACAGATCGAAATCTCGCCGTGCTGTTCGCCCGGTCTCGCGAGAGAAGAGAGGGGCGTCAGCGGGCGACGGAGCCCTCGGTGTAGTCGGCGTCGACCTCGGCGCGCCAGGCGAACATGGAGCGCCCCTCGCGGCCGGTGGCCTCGATC
>ERZ772953.438-NODE-438-length-13179-cov-2.589988_pt1 | contig 13179 bp, 8 predicted proteins | sample MGYA00580685_ERZ772953 | MGnify/ENA primary metagenome ERZ772953 (study PRJEB29015, sample SAMEA2738080) | human oral metagenome | biome: human oral; feature: human-associated habitat; material: saliva | place: China | collected 2209 ...
GCACGAACCTGATAGGTGGTCAGCCTTTCAGCTTAGATAACTTAAGGAAGGTAAGCGAAGTTACTAAGGCAGCCGGTGTGCTTTTGGTGCTTGATGCGAGTCTCTTAGGAGATAACCTTCATTTCTTAAAACAAAGAGAAGATATTTGTAAAAATATGGAGATAAAGGATATAATGAAAGAGCTGGCAGATCACAGCGATATAGTTTACTTTTCGGCAAGGAAGCTTGGTGCTGCAAGAGGCGGAGCTATAATCACGAGCAATGAAGGACTGTTTGAAAGAATGAAGCCGTTGGTTCCACTGTTTGAAGGATTCTTAACGTACGGCGGAATGTCCGTTAAGGAGATGGAAGCTATAAATCAAGGTCTTAAGGAAACTTTGGATGAGGATAACATTTCTCAAGGCCCGCAGTTTATAGAGTTCATGACACAAAAGCTTATAGAAAAAGGGGTGCCCGTAGTAACGCCTGCAGGAGGGCTCGGATGTCACTTGGATGCTCTTAAATTTCTGCCGAACGTACCTCAAAATGAATATACGGCAGGTGCGCTTGCGGCAGCGATTTACATAATTTCAGGTGTCAGAGGTATGGAAAGGGGCACGTTGTCAGAACAAAGGGATAAGGATGGCAACGAGCCGTTGGCAGATATGGAGCTTGTGAGGTTGGCGCTGCCGAGGCGTGTGTTTACAATGTCTCAGGTACTATACGCTGTTGATAGGATTGCTTGGCTGTTTGAAAACAGAGATTTGATAGGCGGGCTTGAATGGAAGAAGGAACCTGAAATATTGAGGTTTTTCTTTGGACATCTACAGCCGAAATCAGATTGGCCGAACAAGCTGGTGAAAAAATTTAAGGAAGATTTTGGAGAGGAACTTTAGGAGAAGATTATGAGTAACTTTAAGGCGAGCGACGGATGTGAGATTTTTTACGATGTGAAGGGAACCGGAGAGCCGTTGGTATTTGTACATGGATGGTCTGCAAACAGCGATATTTTCGCACACCAGGTAGAGCATTTCAGCAAGTCGTACAGGGTGGTTGTTTACGATCTTAGAGGTCATGGCAGGTCCGATAGGAGGAGCGAGATTACAGAGCATAATATGACTATGGAGAGAAATGCGACGGATCTTTTAGAGCTTATGGATCATCTGAAAATTGATAAGGCACACGTATGTGGCTGGTCTATGGGAACGAGCATATTGCTTTGTTTTATAAAGTTATTCAAAACGTCAAGGCTTTTAAGTGCAGGCTTTATAGATATGACACCGAGGCTTTTAAATGATGAGTCTTGGGATATGGGAGACTTCGATGCCCTCGGTAATTTAGAATTTGCGCAGCTTATCGCAACCGACTGGGAGACTGCATCTTCCGAGGCATTACCTGAATTATTTGCACGGGATAGAAATCCAAACGATGAAAACGTCATCAAGGTGAGAGACATGATGAAGAATAACATCCCGCATGTAATGTCATCCATGTGGATGGCAATGGCGCTGGGAGACTACAGGGATGTGTTGCCTGCTATAGACGTACCGGCGTTTTTGCCCTATAGCAATGGCGGAGATATGTACAATAGAAAGCATGGGGAATATATGCACGAAAACATCAAAAACTCAACGCTGGTAATCTTTGAAGATTGCGGGCATTCTCTTTTCTTAGAAGACCCTATAAAATTTAATACAGAATATGAAAACTTCCTAAATCAATGATGCCAGTGTATTGCATAAGAAATACTCATTGACAAAGCTCTATGATTATTTTGCAAACTCAGCAAGTAAGAATTCTACCGAATCTCTGGATAAACACCGAAACCGAGTACTCAAGATAAGGAATATTATTAAAAAACATAACGGCTGGGAAGAACTTAAGGATGTTGTTGCAGGTAGGGAAGAAATAGAAGATGCTTTAAGGTAATTCTAGATATTATTTTTACTAAAATACTGTTTACATGAGTAATATATGCTTTGGACGATTTGAGTATATGATTTACTTGACGGCTTATATGTACCATCTTTGCTGAATTTATAATATTCAGTGGAGATGGTCATTTTGTGCAGGGCAAATGACAAGCAAATTGCAATTTGAATAGTGGTATCTTATAATTAATGATGGTTTATGGCAATATATAAAGATATCGTTGGAGGTAGTATGGATAAAAATCTGAATAAGCATTATGACCCGAAGAAGTTTGAAAATAGGATTTATAAGGCATGGATGGATGCCGATGCATTTAAAGCTAAGGTAGATACAAAGAAGCAACCATTCACGGTAGTGATGCCGCCTCCAAATATTACAGGCGTCCTTCATATGGGACACGCTCTGGATCAATCTCTTCAAGATGCCATAATAAGGTATAAGAGGATGAGAGGCTTTGAGGCGCTTTGGATACCGGGTACAGACCATGCGAGCATTGCAACGGAAGTTAAGATATTAAATGAAGTGAAGGAAGAAGGGCTTAGCAAGGAGGAGCTTGGAAGAGAGCGTTTTTTAGAACGTGCATGGCAGTGGAATGAAAGATACGGAAATAAAATTGTAGAGCAGTGCAAAAAGCTTGGAGTGAGCGCAGATTGGAGCAGGAAGCGCTTTACAATGGATGAGGTGTGCAGCAAAGCCGTGAAGGAATACTTTGTTCATTTATATGAAAAAGGCTATATCTATAAGGGAAAGAAGATAATTAATTACTGCCCCGTATGCAGAACTTCTCTATCTGACGCTGAGGTAGAGCATGAAGAAAAAAACGGTAAGTACTGGTATTTCAGATATGATGCGGCGGATGGCGATGATTCCATAATAATTGCAACCAGCAGACCCGAGACGATGTTCGGAGATGTTGCGATTGCCGTAAGCCCTGATGATGACAGATACAAGGACAGGATAGGCAAGGAATACGTACTGCCTGTGGTAGGGCGAAAGATTCCTCTTATAGCGGATGAGTATCCGGATCCCGAAAAAGGCTCGGGTGCGGTTAAGATTACACCGGGGAATGATCCTAATGACTTTGAAGTTGGAAAGAGGCATGACCTTGAAATAATAGAGTGTATAAATGAAGACGCAACCATGACAGAGGCCTGCCTTGAATACGCAGGGCTTGATAGATACGAATGTAGAAAAAGGTGGGTTAAGAGGCTTGATGATGAAGGCTATCTTGTAGAAACCGAGGATATGAACATTTCGGCGGGTGAGTGCTACAGGTGTCATAACACGGTGGAGCCCCTAATATCGGAACAGTGGTTTGTCAAGATGAAGGATCTTGCAAAACCTGCGCTCGATGCCGCTAAGAGCGGTAAACTCAAACATATCCCGAAAAAGTATGAAAAGACGTATTTAGAATGGCTTGAAAATATCAGAGATTGGTGTATATCCCGTCAGCTGTGGTGGGGACATAGAATACCTGCATACACCTGCACAGAATGCGGTGAGCTCGTAGTGTCCAAGGAAGAAGTATGTGAATGCTCCTCTTGCAAGGGCAAGGTAGTGCAGGATGAAGATGTACTTGATACTTGGTTTTCATCTGCTTTGTGGCCTCTATCTACGCTCGGATGGCCTGAAAAGTCGGAAGACTTCGATTATTTCTACCCTACGAACGTGCTTGTAACAGGATACGATATAATCTTTTTTTGGGTTGTGAGGATGGTATTTACGGCTTTAGAGCTGGACGGCAGACTACCTTTCGATAATGTATATATCCACGGGCTTGTGAGGGATAAAGACGGCCAAAAGATGAGCAAGTCACTTGGAAACGGCATAGACCCTCTAAAGATTATAGATGAATACGGTGCGGATGCGTTGCGCTTCATGTTGCTTACGGGCATTTCAGCAGGCAGCGACATCAGGTATCAGGAGGAAAAGATCATAGCTGCGAGAAATTTTGCAAATAAGCTTTGGAACGCTGCGAGGTTTATATTTATGAGCTTGGGGCAGATTGAGAACGAAGGCATAGACATAAAAAAAATCGATGTAAAAAACGAGGAGTCGCTACTAGGTACTGAAGACAGGTGGATGATAGAAAGCATTCATAGAGCCATGGATTACATGAAAAACAACATGGATAAATATGAAATCGCATTGGCGGGGCAGAAGATATACGATTTGATATGGAATGAATATTGCGATTGGTATATAGAGGTTATCAAGGGCAGAATTTTTGGAAGCGATACGGCCGATAAGGCGGTGGCCATAAGTGTTGCAATCGAGTGCATGGCAAACATGCTTAAATCGCTCCACCCGTTCATGCCATATATCACGGAAGAAATATGGAGCTACATACCCGAGCAGTTTAAAGAGGATGATGAGGATATGTTGGTTTCATCCGTTTGGGAGGATTATGAAGATATACGGGGAGGCGATGAAGCCACTCGAATATTTGCGCATGTAATGGAAATTACAAGGCTTATAAGAAATATGAAAAAGGATGCGGGAGTTCCGTATAAAAAGGATGTTTCAATCATCATAGATGCCGGTAAAAATGAAGATGCTATCAAAAAAGCTAAAAGATACATAGAATCACTTAGCGGCACGAAGATAAATATGAGCGCACCGAGTGATGATTCAAATGCCATGAAGGTGGTTTTTGCGGACGGTGTAATTTATATGCCTTTAGATGAGCTCGTAGATAAAGAAGCGGAGCTTAAAAAGTTGGGTGATGAGAAGAAGAGGCTTGAATCCGAGATAGCCAGGTGCAGCAACAAGTTGAATAACGACGGCTTTGTGAAAAAAGCACCTGAGGCTGTGGTGAATGCTGAAAAAGAGAAGTTGCAAACCTATCAAAAGGCTTTGGATGAGGTGCTGAGCCTGCTTTCAGATATGTAGGGATCTTGTGTTTATGGGCAATGCGGTAGATAAAATAAAAAGCCTTGGACGGTTTGGCAGTAAGCTGGGTCTTGACAGGATGAACAGACTGATGGCAGAGCTCGGAGTTTCGTGTGCCGATTTTAAGATAATTCATGTGGCAGGTACAAACGGTAAGGGTTCTGTATGTACTATGCTCGATAAAATTTTAAGAGCACATGGCATTAAAACAGGCATGTATACATCGCCTTATCTTTCAAGTTATCGTGACAGTATAGCAGTGGACGGTAGGAGTATAAGCTGTGAAGACTTGGACAGGGTAGGCGAAACGGTGCTCGAAGCTGCGGATAAACTTCCAAAAGAGGATGGAGAGCTTGCGGTTACGGAATTCGAAGTTATTACGGGGCTCGCTCTATACTATTTTAAAGAGGTAGGGGCAGAATATGTGATCTTGGAAACAGGTCTTGGGGGAGCATTGGATTCCACAAACATAGTACCTGCAAAAGTGGCTATAAGCTATGATCACATGGATGTACTGGGCGATTCATTGGCAGAAATTGCAAAAAACAAGGCGGGAATAATAAAAGAAGGTGCAACTGCAGTTGTAAATGTTGATGAAGAAGAGGCATTGAGCGTAATAAAAAATGAGGTCTGTAAAAAACATGCTAATATAGTAAGGGCAGATGAAGCGGTAAAAATTAATTCAGTGGATTACAATAAGAAGTTCAGCTTAGTCGACATGAGTACAGCTTCGCAAAACTATGGAAGGATTAAGTTTTCACTGCTTGGAAAGCATCAGCTGAGTAACCTTAAGACGGTAATTGCGACAGTCGGTGAACTGAAATCTGCATTTGGATTTTGTGAAAGGCATGAAATCACTGTAGAGGCTCTCGGAGATGTGCACTTCAGCGGACGTTTTGAAGTATTTGAAGGTGATGCAGGCTGCGCCGATATAGTTTTAGACGGAGCGCACAATGTGGCGGGGATAGAGGCTCTAGAGCAAAATGTAAAACTTTACTACCCTAATGCAAAAATTCTTGCCGTTACATCCATGCTCGGAGATAAACAGGTTGATGAGATATTACACAGATTATGCAAGTTTTCAAATGATGTTATATTTACAGAGATAAATAATGAAAGAAGGATATCAGCACATGAAATGCTTGAAATTGCGAAGCAAAGCGAGGGTAATACGGGGAATTACCAAGAAATCCCTGATACAGGCAAGGCTTTTACTCAAGCATATGACAGTAGAAGAAACTACGATCTGATACTTTTTACAGGATCACTATATATGATGGGAGATATAAGGAGGAGGCTCCATGATGAAGGCGGCATTAATATATAATGAAAAATCCGGAAAAGGTGCAATTATAAGCCATTTGTCCGCACTTAAAAATAAATGTAAGGCGAAGGGAGTGGAGCTAGAGCTATATAAAGCAGGTGATGAATCTTATGACTTTTTAAAAAATGAAGATTTGGAACGCTATAAATTCATAGCTGTAGCCGGCGGTGACGGTTCCATAAACATAACCGTGAATCTTCTTAAAAAATTTGACAAATCGGTACCGATTGCGCTTCTTCCTTCAGGTACGGCAAACGATTTTGCATATGCACTTGGAATACCCGCAAACTATGACAGGGCAATGGATATAGCGCTTAAAGAAAGAAGGTGGAAGATAGATCTTCCGAGCGTAAACGGAAAATACTTCATAAACGTAGCAGCTATTGGAAATCTTATAGATTTAAGCCAAAAGACTCCACCACATCTTAAACAACGTTTTGGGATGCTCGCATACTATATGCAAGGGCTCAAAGAGCTTAAGAATATAAAGAGTTCAAGAGTGACCATAGAGACGAAAGATAGAACATATGAGGAAGAAATAGTGTTTCTTGTAGTTTTAAATGGCAGAGGTGCCGGGGGATTCAGGGACTTAGTGAGGGACGCAAAGCTCGATGACGGGAAGCTTGATGTGCTCGCATTTAAGAAGATGAACCTTGCAGAGCTTTCTTTGCTTTTTTCCGCCCTAAAGTTTAAAAGAGACATAAAATCCGATAAGATAATACATTTTCAAGGTAGTGAATTTACAATAAAATCAAGTGAACCTTTAGGTACGGACATAGACGGAGAGAAGGGAGAAGATTTCCCTTTGGTATTTAAAACTGGCTATGAAAGCGTGGAGTTCATAGTGTCTGACAGATTCTCGGGATGAGCCCGGGTAGCCGCAACGCTACATATGTTTGATTATCTTGGAGCCTTAGATGATGTGGCGCTGTATAAAGTTTTGCGTAGCCTTTAATAAAATAGTATAATAAACGGGTTATGGAGTGTATCGGTAGGTGAAGTATGAGAGTGATCTTAGATGGAATGGGTGGAGATAATGCACCTTCAGCCATAGTGGAGGGTGCCGTCATGGCCGCCTCTAAATGTGATAAAGAGATAGTGATAGTGGGAGATGAAGCTGAGATTTCATCAAGCCTTAAAAAACATGGATATAAGGGAGATAGGATTTCTATTATAAATGCCGGCGAAGTAATAGAAAATGAAGAAAGCCCGGTACAGGCGGTTAGGAAGAAGAAGGATTCATCACTTGTAAAAGGGATAAGCGAGCTGCTTGATAATCCTGAGGACATATTCATATCTGCGGGCAGTACGGGAGCTCTTTTTGTTGGAGCGAGGCTGATACTTGGAAGAATCAGAGGAATAGACAGACCTGCCTTAGCCAGCGTATACCCCATACTCGAAAAGAAAAAGCATGCACTTATAGTGGATGCCGGAGCGAGTACGGATTGCAGGCCGAAGAATTTATTAGAGTATGCGGTGATGGGCAGCATATATGTTAAAAATGTAATGGGTATTGATAATCCGAGAGTAGGGCTGGTAAACGTAGGTACGGAAGAAGCCAAGGGCAGCATCCTTACGAAGTCTGCCTATGATCTTCTTCAAGATGCTGATCTTAATTTTGTGGGAAATGTAGAAGCTCGTGACGTTCCGAAGGGGGCTTGTGATGTAATAGTATGCGACGGCTTCGTTGGAAATGTCATACTAAAGCTTACTGAAGGTCTTGGCTGGACTATATTAAAGCTTCTCAAGAATCTTTTTTATTCCGGAGTTAAAAATAAATTTGCAGGGCTAATGCTTAAAGGCGACCTTAAAAATATGAAGGATGAATTCGATTATTCAGAATACGGCGGAGCGCCCATAATAGGAGTGCGGGGAGCAGTGCTTAAAATACACGGCTCATCCGGTAGCAGAGCTGTCATGAATACCATCATAAAGGGAATACCGTTTGGCGAAAAGCGGGTGGTTGAGAAAATAGAAAAAGATATACTTAAATTGGATGAAGGAACATTATGAGCAATTTGGATGCTTTAGAAACTAAGATAAATTATAAATTTTCAGATAGAAATCTTCTTATTACTGCACTTACCCATGTTTCAATGCTGGGTAAGGTACATAATATGGATAGGAAGAGTACAAATCAGCGGCTCGAATACCTGGGAGATGCCATATTATATCTTGTTATAGGAGAGCTTTTATTTATTAAAAGACCGGATTATGATGAAGGGAATCTTACAAAGGCAAGATCTAATATAGTAAATAATCACAGCTTGTCGGAAATGGCGAAGAAGCTGGATCTTGGAAGGCATATCGAAATGGACAGTTCTACAGAAAAGCACATGGGAAGGCGAAATGAAGCGATACTCGCAGATACCTTCGAAGCTCTCATGGGAGCCATATTTTTGGATGCGGGATATGAAAAAACTCATGAGTTTATAAATAAGCTGTTTATTAAAAGAATTGAAGAAGCGGCAACGGGTGAGGCGAAGGCTGACTATAAAACACGGCTTCAGGAATGCGTACATGCCTGTGGAATTACTAACTACTATATAAAATATCACACAATATCCGAAAAAGGTGACCAGCATTGCAAAACTTTCCGCATCGGTGCGTATTTAAATAACACCAAGCTTTCCGAAGGTGTCGGCAAGAGCAAGAAGGAAGCTCAGCAGAATGCGGCAAGGCTTTTCTTTGAAAATATGAAAAACGATGATAAACGCATAGACAAGAAGCTTAAAAGCATTGCTAAGGAGGCGGCTCATGAGGCTTAAAAGTCTATCGATAAAGGGGTTTAAATCCTTTGCAGACCCTGTGAAAATAGATTTCGATGAAGGGATCACCTGTATAGTAGGGCCTAACGGCAGCGGAAAGAGTAACGTAAGTGATGCCTTAAGATGGGTATTCGGTGAGCAAAGTGCAAGGACGCTAAGGGGTTACAAGATGGAGGATGTGATCTTTGCAGGTACTGAAAAGCGAAGAAAACAAGGCCTTGCTGAGGTTACGGTTGTAATAGATAATTCAGACAGGATGCTGGATATTGAATACAATGAAGTTGAAATAACGAGAAGATTGTTTAGATCCGGTGAGAGTGAACACAGGATAAACGGTAATAAATGCAGGTTGATGGACGTTAGAGACCTCATCGTGGATACGGGCGTTGGAGTAGACGGTTATTCAATCATAGGTCAGGGCAAGGTGGAAGAGCTTGTAAGCAACAGAAACGACGGTAGGCGTTCTATGATAGAAGAAGCCATCGGAATAGTAGCATATCGCGAAAAAAAGGGAGAAACCCTAAGAAAGATAGAAAAGGCAAGTCAAAATCTTGAGAGGGTAAACGATATCTTGATAGATATAGAAGGAAGGATAGGGCCTCTTAAGATAGAATCCGAAAAGGCTGAGAAGTATAACGAGCTTTCAGGATTACGAAAAGACATAGATATGAATCTCATGTTGTATGAAATAAGAAAGAGCGAAGGAAGGCATCTTAAGGCGGAAGAAGATGAAGGGAATATAGAAAAAGAGTTAAATGAAAAGAGAGCCTGCATAGACGAACTGAAATCTTCACAGAAGAGCAGATACGAGGAGATGAACGAGCTTAAGGTTAGTCTTTCAGATACGAAGAACAGCATACTTGAAATAACTCAAAAGATTTCAGATATTCAGAAAAGAAATGAAGTCGATGATAAGGAAAGGATAAATTTAATAAGCAGGAAAGAGGCGGTCATAGCTGACATCGAAAGGGTAAAAACGGATATAAACGAACTTAAGGATAAGGATGATAATTTGGCGGAGAGTATTTCCGCTTTAGGCGGCAAGCTCGCCTCTGCAAAGGAAGAGCTTTTAAAATTGGATGAAAAAATAAATAAAAACACCGATGAAAGCGGAGCCTGCGGTATAGAACAAAGGTTAACCGAACTAAAAACGAGTAGGGAGGAGCTTTCAAAGAAGATATCCAGAAACGAAATAGACTCGGAAAAATATGCGGCGAAGATCAACTTTTTGACCGATAAAAAACAAAGTCTCGAAGAAGCTCTGGATAAGAATACGGCATACCTTGAGGAAGAAGAAAAAAGGCGTCAGGAGTCTCAAAGAAAAAGAAAAGAACTCGCTTCTACACTCGATGGGCTAAAAGTACTTGAAACTGAGCTCTTAGCAGGAAAGCAAACCCTAATTGAAGAATCTAAAGAGGCTGAAGAAGCTCTTGAAAAGGCTGTGGCGAAAGAGCAAAGCACAGGGGCAAGGATAGAAGCGATTGAGGAACTTGAAAAGAGGGCAAAGAAGGATAGCGCGTCGGAGGTTCTTTTCAATGCGGGAATCAAAGGATTAAAGGGAGAATTCAGAGATTATATAGGGGTGAAAGAGGATTATATTACGCCCATAGCGGCGGCGCTGAAACCATATGAAACGGCAATAGTGTGTGACGACAGTGCAGATGCAATAGATGGAATAAAATGGCTATCTCAAAATAAGGCGGGAAGAGCCGCCTTCATAACGTCAAAACCTACGAGCGGTAGAAATTCCCATTCATTTCAGGGCGAAGACGGCTTTGAATGTACTGCAAAGTCCGTTGTAAACGTGGAAAAAAGCGGATATGACAATCTATTAAGACTCTTTGAAGGGGTTTATATTTTTTCGGATGTAAAGAGCGCAGTAAAGGCATCTTCAAAGCTTAAGGCAGGCGAAGTTATCGTTACGATGGACGGAACGACGGTATCTCCCGCAGGTGCGATGACAGGCGGCAGCCGAGATGAAATAGAAAAGGGAGCTATTGCAAGGAAGAATCAGATATCAAGGCTAAAGGCGGGACTTGCCGATGCTATCAAGGATAAAGGCAAGAGTCTTATGAATAAGGAGGCCATAGCCATAAAACTAAATGACTTGGAAGATGAAATTTTGAATGCAAAAAACAACAAGGATGATGCGGACAGGGCTTTGAAGGCGCTCGATATGGATAGCGATTATAGGGCGAAGGAAGAAAAAAGGCGTAGGGAAGAAAGCGAGAACGCAAAAGGAGAACTTGCGACTATCATGTCCGATATCGAAAATACAAAAGGTATTATTGAAGATGCAAAAAAGAATATGGATAATGCGAATCAAGAGCTGGTAATGGTAGACGCAGAGCTTTCACAAATGAACGTATCCATGGAAGAAATCATGAAGATGCGAAGAGAAATGGAAGCTCTAAAGGAAGGGAAGAAAAACGAAATTGCATCGCTTGAAACGGAGGTTAAGTCACTTCATAGAGAAAGGGCTACCATGGCCATGGCAATAGGTAAGAGAGATGAAGAGATAGCCATCAAGAATGAAAATTTAAAAACCATAGAGCAAAGGCTTTCAGAAGTTTCGTGTGATAAAAACGATGATGGTGAACTTGCAAAACTAAATGATGAAAAGGCGGAGCTTTACGAAAAGAGTGCCAAAATAAGCGAGCTTGAAGACGAACTTTCTAAGAAGAACAACGAGGTGCAGGCGGAGATAGAAAAAAACTACGCAAGCATCATGGATCTTGAGAAGAGAAATGAACGACTTCTAAGCTCAAAACAAAGAAGTACAGCTCTGATACAAAGCATAAAAAACAGGATGTATTTAGACTATGATGTGCCTTTTGCAACCGTTAAGGAGAGGGAAGTGAAAGATGTAAATTACAAGGACGATAGGGCGAGGCTGGATGAATTAAACCGTAAAATAAAGCAGCTTGAGCCCGTAAACATGATGGCTATCGATGAATACAAAAAAGAAGGCGAAAGGTATGAATTTCTGTCGAGCCAAAGAGACGATATCACAGCTTCAATAGACGATCTTAAAAAGGTGTTGAAGGATGTGGATAATAGGATAAGAGATAAATTCAGCGAGGGTTTTAAGGTGGTACAGGAAAATTTCAAAAAGCTTTTTTATGAGATGTTTGATGGAGGCAAGGCGGAGCTCATCCTGGCTGATGCAGATGATGTATTGGAATCGAATATAGATATTATTGCAGAGCCTCCGGGGAAAAGGTTTAAGAACATAGGACTGCTATCGGGTGGTGAAAAAACACTTACGGCGCTCTGCCTGATGTTTTCCATATTGATGTTAAAACCGTCACCATTTTGTATTTTAGATGAGGTTGAGGCTGCGCTCGATGATGTGAATATAGAAAGGTTTGTGAGGCAGATAAAAACCTTCGATAATATTTTGTTTACGATAATAACGCATCAAAAAGCCACCATGGAAAAGGCGGACAGCTTATATGGCGTTACGATGCCTGAAAGAGGGATATCCAAGGTTTTATCCATAAGGCTTTCCGAGGCTTCTGAATATTTAGATAAGGAGAATGATAATGGCTAAGAGAGGATTTTTTTCAGGATTATCTGAAAGGCTTGGAGATATTATTTCATCGAAACCCGCCGTCGATGATGATATGCTTGAAGAGCTTACAGATGAGTTAATAATGGCGGATATCGGAGTGGATACTGCGGAAAGGATAATTGAACTTCTTAAAAGTTCCATTAAAGATGAAGGGCTGACAACGCCTGAAGAGGTTAAATATAAGCTTTCCAAGACGATAGAAAAGATAGTGGACGTTGAAGGAACCATGGATCTCAGCGGGAAGTCCGTGATACTAGTCATAGGTGTAAACGGAAGTGGTAAGACTACAGGCATAGCGAAGATGGCAAATGTATTCAAGCAGCATGATAAGAAGGTGCTTCTTGCAGCGGGAGATACATTCAGAGCGGCAGCCGCCAAGCAACTTTCGCATTGGGCAGATGCGGTAGGGGTATCGGTGGTAAAGCATGATGAGGGAGCGGATCCTTCGGCGGGCGTATTTGATGCGATATCGGCTTCTAAGGCAAGAAACGTAGATACACTTATAGTGGATACTGCCGGCAGGCTTCAGAACAAGAAAAATCTCATGGATGAACTTAGCAAGATGAAACGAGTGGTGCAGCGGGAATATCCCGAGGCGAAGTTATATACGATGTTGGTGCTTGATGCAAACACGGGTAAGAATGCCCTTTCACAGGTTGAAAAGTTTAGTGAGGTCAGCGCTATAGATGGTATAATGCTTACTAAGATGG
>ERZ772953.447-NODE-447-length-13101-cov-11.177219_pt1 | contig 13101 bp, 20 predicted proteins | sample MGYA00580685_ERZ772953 | MGnify/ENA primary metagenome ERZ772953 (study PRJEB29015, sample SAMEA2738080) | human oral metagenome | biome: human oral; feature: human-associated habitat; material: saliva | place: China | collected 2209 ...
GAACGCACCTGAGTTAAAGGATAAACGTGACTTTGTCATCGAATCTCAGAAATACTTATCAAAAGAGTATGCGAGCGACAAGGAAAAATGGGGACAGTTTGATGCTGACCGCTGGAATGCCTTCTACAAATGGGATAAAGAAAATGGAATCCTCAAGGAAGACTTGACTGATAAAGGATTTACCAACGAATTTGTAAAATAATGACAGAAATTAGACTAGAACACGTAAGCTATGCCTACGATGATGAAAAGATCTTAGAGGATATTAACCTAGAAGTGACTTCAGGTGAAGTGGTCTCTATCCTAGGCCCCAGTGGTGTAGGAAAGACTACTCTCTTTAACCTGATTGCAGGGATTTTAGAAGTCCAGTCAGGACGAATCATTCTTGATGGGGAGGAAAATCCCAAGGGGCGCGTGAGTTATATGCTCCAAAAGGATTTACTCCTAGAACATAAGACAGTTCTTGGCAATATCATTTTGCCCCTCTTGATCCAAAAGGTGGACAAGGCAGAAGCCATTGCCAAAGCAGATGAAATTCTTGCTACCTTTCAGTTGACGGCTGTAAGAGATAAGTACCCTCATGAACTCAGTGGTGGGATGCGTCAGCGTGTTGCTTTACTCCGTACCTACCTTTTCGGGCACAAGCTCTTTCTTCTAGACGAGGCCTTTAGCGCTTTGGATGAGATGACTAAGATGGAACTTCATGCCTGGTATCTTGATATTCATAAACAGCTAGGGTTAACGACGCTCATCATCACGCATAGTATCGAAGAAGCCCTCAATCTTAGTGACCGTATCTATATCTTGAAAAATCGCCCTGGACAGATTGTTTCTGAAATCAAACTCGACTGGTCTGAAGCCGAAGACAAGGAAGTTCAAAAAATTGCCTATAAACGCCAGATATTAGCGGAATTGGGTTTAAATAATTAGAAAAATAGGAAGTTGGTGAAGATTATATTTTGCCAGCCCCTTTTTCTTTAAAAAAATTGAAAAATTCGGTATAATAGTCAAGTTATACCGAAATCATTCTATAATCGTTGATACATAAGGGTTTTATGTATCGCTTTTTTTATTTTGTGGACTTTTTTAAGAACTTTTTATTTTTTCGAGGGCAGTTTCAAAGAATGAGACTGCTCTTTTTTGGTTTTCTTTTGATAAATGGCTGTACGTATCCATAGTTACAGATATTTTTGCATGGCCAAGCCGTGTCTGTATTTCCTTGTATGGCAGGCCAGCATTAAGCAAGATACTAGCGTGAGTGTGTCGGAAAGCATGAAAGCCTAAATCAGTACAGTTGGCGTTTTTTAAGTGCTTATGTAGGCGGTAATCAACCTTTCGAGTATTGACATAGTTGTCAAAGCTATCAGAGAATACTTTCTCATAGGTTAAGCCAATGTTTCTACCGTTTTCTGCTTGTCTTGCTCGGTAGAGACGAAGCATGAGTACTGTTTTATGATCGATATCTAAAACTCTATAGCTTGATTTTGTCTTAGGAGTGTTTACCTGGTTTAAAATGTTGAGTGTTTTGTTAATATCGATTGTTCCGTTCTGCAGATCAATATCAGACCATTCCAGGGCAAGACATTCACGGATGCGCAGTCCAGTAGCTAGGAGCGTTTTATAAAGCACAGTATCATAGAAATTGATAAAGGTATTTTCTAGGTTATCGAGATAGGAGAGGAAGTTTTTAAGTTCCTGATCTTGAAAGTACTTAATTTCTTGTTTATCTCTAGTTATTTTTCTAGGAATGACAACATCACGAGCAGGGTTATTGTCTAATGCCTGAATAGAAACCCCATACTGTAGTATACGTTTATTTAAGGCATGAAGATGATTGTATTCTTTATACCCCGTTCCGTCCTGATTGTACTCATCCGCCCATTTATTTACCTGAGTTTGGATAATAACAGGAGTAAGTTTATCTAGTTTGTAAGTACCAAATGAGGGCAAGAGGTAATTATTTAAGCAGCCTTTTATCTTTATCTGCGTGTTAGTTTTTATGGTATGCTGGTAGGTTTGCCAAAATAAGTCCACAAGTTCGCTATAGGTTGTTATATGTGAGCGTTGTTTCCGTGTAGAGCCGTTTTTCTCAAATTCTACCTTAGCCTGGGTGGCCTTGTTTCTGAGTTCTTTCTTTGTTCGTGCTGATATGGTAGTCTTGACCTTCTTACCAGTTACAGAATCGATACCAAGATAGATACTGGAGCGGTAGACTGCTGATCCGTCTTTTTTCGTGTGTTGTGTAATTTTCATGGTTTTAACTCCTTTTCCATCAGCAGGCAAGCAATTAGAAAAGGTTTTGAGTTTATACCATGCGAGGAGCTACGAGAACTCCTCTATTTTCGATTTTAAGAGGACGGACGGTAAAATGTACCAGAATAGAAAACGAGGTGAATATGGGGCTTATATGGGGTTTGAAAAGATAGAAAAAAGTGTACCAACTAAAAAGCTGATACACTTATTTTCTTGTTGTAACCCTGACCTATATAGAGATACAGGTATAGAGCAGTGTAACCCATAGGGTTTCTTTTACGATAAAAAAATAGTATCACTTTTTAGAAATTTTTACAAGTGTTTCTAAAAAAAGTTTGAAACACATTGATATGTCTTGTTATTCCTTTAGTTCTTGCTTTAATTCATCTAAAGGATAGTTCATTTCATTTGCTAATAACTCTAAATCCTCTTTATAATTTTCACAATGTTTTTTTATAGAATATGAGATATAAACATCTAGATTTATTTTAGCCTTTTTATTGTCAAAATAATCTAATATTTTTGATAATGTATAAAGGTCGCTTTGCCCCAAACCTATACGATACTGAGCAGGTGTTATCTCTACTTTATTATGAAAGGTGTTGTTATAGCGTATCTTATAGATAGTTGACTTAAAATTAAATATTCTTCCGCTATGAGCAGCTCTATTTCTGAAACTATTTACAACATAAAGAGTATCTTTAAAAAGGGATCTCAAATTGTCTGTTACATCTGAAATATCAATGCCGTAGCAAATTGAAATAACTTTATCCTTTTGAGGGCCTTTCAGGAGTTTGAAGATATATTTTAGGTTTCCGAAGGTGCTTTCCTTTAATAAAATCCAAGGCGGAATATGGCCGTGGTTAGTTCTATAATGATTTAAAGGCTCTATATTTCTGTTCTCAAGATGAAATAACTTGTTAAGAAGTATAGCTCGTTCATTAGTTGGCTGGCTGTCGCTCCAAATAGTATCTCCTTGTCGAAAATTTTTATAATATAAATACTGACGTTGTTCTACACCGAAGTCCTCAGCAAGTGTATAAGCTATGGCGGTTCTGAGTGATAATTCTATCTCTAGTGAAGCTTGAATAACACCATTTCGAATACTTTTATCGAGTTCATATAGAGCAGTCAAGTGTTCAAAAGTAGCACCTGGCTTATACTGTTCTCTCGTACTACTGTCTTCTAACAAGAACATTTTGTATCCATTTACTACTTCGTAGTAACCGTAGTTCATCAATACTCTTTTTGCTTTGTCTTCATCTAGAAAAAGTAGATTTCTAGATTTTAAGATATCTATTTGTTTTGTTTCATCTGCAAAAGGTTTCATCAATTCCTCTTTCTACAACGCAAAAGGGCCTCACAAAGTGAAGCCCTTTTGGTGTGATGCTAAGCGCATCTATTCATCGATTACGTTAATTATAAGGGCTTTTTTTTATCTTGTCAAGTATTTTTGTTAAATTTAAGATAGATTCTATTACATTTTTTGATAAAATCATTCTAAATCAGTCGCGTTTTTAACTCCCTAATGGTATAATAGTAGTGTTTTTAGGAGTCTAGATGGATTTTGTGGACTATTCCTGTTCCTTTCTCAAAGTCAGCCGTGTGCTGGCTTTTTTTCGTCCTAAAACTGTCCCTTCCGTGTTGTTTCGTAGTCTATGATTCTCCTTTCTATTTGTCAAATTTACCGTTTTTTGCACTTTAGTCTGTAAAATCGGCTTTCTATTCTTCAATTTCCCCTGTTTTTGCACAATAGACCTTAGAAATAGGGGTTCTATTGGCGAATATGGGGGAGTTTTTAATTTACGATGATTTCGCCAACAGGGATAAAATCTTTTTGTTTTGAAGATTTTGCGATTAAGTCGTATTGATCAGCAGATTTTTCATACCCAAGGGAAAGAGTAGTATTGTCGTCTGGTAATTTTTTAGCAAACTCAGATATAGACATCCGAAATACGGTAATTGCATTTTGCTGATTAGTTGTAGCAGAATTTGAATTGATTGCGTCCATAGTCTCTTTTGCGCTATCTTTAGCCGTTCCAGTTAGCAAAATCATGATTGTATCATGCGGTTCGGATGAATCTGAATCGATTACGTTATTTTGAATTTTAACGCTTATTGCGCCAGTTGATTCAGGATCTAATTTTGATTTGATTTCAGAAATTAGATTATCGTATTTACTGTTATCTACTTTGGCTTTTGTGTTTGTTGAAGTAGTGTTTTTTTGCTCCGTTTTTGGTTGCTCTGAGCTATCTTTAGTAGTTGATTGATTGTTAGAGCAAGCTACTAGAACGGTAGCAGAAAGTAAAATAGCTGATGTGCTTAGTAATTTTTTCATAAGTAGCCTCCTATATGCTGGTGTTTTTCTGATAAAAGATTTTGATACCCTATCTTTTGCACAATGAACCTTTGGAATAGAGTTACTATTGTTTATCTGATGAGCCTAATTTTTGAGAGGATTCATTGTTTTGGTATTTTTTTCTATAAGTTCGTTTGTTTGATTGATACTTTGGATAATCAATCTTAGTTTTTCAGATTTAAAGTGATTTTCCTTAATAGATAAAATAAGATCAAACATTTCTTCACTGCTATCTACAAGTGCTTTGATAGTGTGTAAAGTAGTTATAGCTTTTCCTCTATGGATTTCATCTTCATGAAGAACTTGATCTAAGTATTGTAACCTTTCAGATAGTATTTCTTTCATTACATCGTATTGCTCGCGGTATTGTGTTAATTTTTCTTCAAGGTCTGTAATCAAATTATTTAATTGCTCATTCATTTGTTCTTCGTTATATCCTAAAAGATAGTCAACCGATATATCTAAAGCATTAGCAAAATCTTGAGCCCTATTTAGCGGAAACATTCTGGTTTTATTTAAGTATCTAGACATAGCAGATTTTGCTATATCAGTTCTACGGGCTAATTCACTAAGAGAGAATCCTTTTTTTTCTTTTTCGGAGATAATAATATCTATAATTTCATCATTAGAACGCATTTGTATCCCCCCTTCTATATTTTTTAATTATATCATCGTTCCCAGAAAAGGACAAGAAGAACATTAAAAAATATTTTTTGTTAAAAAAACGCATCTTTGTGTTGACAATCGGGAACAAAAGAGTTACAATAATTTTGTTCTCTTTCGGGAACGTATTTTGAATTTTAATAGAAAGGAAGATAATAATGGAACTAAATTTGAGACGTATAAAAGCTGAACGTATTGCCAAAGGGTACATCCAGGACGTGGTGGCTGAGAAAATGGGATGGAAATCCCGTGCGCCATATGCAAAAAGAGAAAATGGGATAGTACCATTTGGAGCTGATGAACTTGCTGAATTTGGCAATATTTTAGGTTATGGTGTTAATGAATTAGGAAATTTTTTTGATAAAAACGTTCCCATAGAAGAACAAAAGGAGTGATCTAATCGCAATACTACTCTACATATACAGATTTCTCATGTGGTGCTTTACCACTGGGGATTGATAAACGGATCTAGCTAAATATTCGCTAGTGTAATTTGCTTGCTACCTATAGCAGTATCAAGGGTTTGTAGGGGTTCATATTCTCCGATTTTACCCTACTTTAATGCTTTACCTTGGTACTGTTTTAGGTGGCAAGCACTGACAAAAGAAGAAAGGAGCGAACCAATGGAACTGGTTTACATGGACGGCAAGAAAGAGCCGTATACTACGAGCGAAATCATCGCCGAATGTGCTGAAGTAAAGCACGATACAGTACAAAGTTTAATAAGAAATCATCAAGAGGATTTTGAAAGTTACGGAATAATCGGATTTGAAATCCGTAAATTAGATAGACGAGGGCGACCGATGAAAATCTATCGTTTGAACGAGCAACAGGCAACCTTGCTGATCACTTATCTAAAGAATACTGAACCAGTACGGCAATTCAAAATGAACCTAGTCAAAGCATTCTTTGAAATGCGTGATGAACTTTCTAAACGCTATCTTCAAAGAGAACTGGAAAAGCCAAAGCGCAAGACCTTAACCGAAGCTATCCAAGCATGGGAGAAAGCACCTAAGCATGCCTATAGTACCCTTACAAACTTACTACTAAAGGGAGTGACAGGGAAGAATAAAGCGCAACTCATGAAGGAGCGAGAAAGTAAGAACGGTATTGATGGCTTGACAAGTGTAGAGCTGACAAACTACCAACGTTTGGAAGATATGGCAATAGCTATGATTAACTTGAATAGGGGGTATTCAGAAATTAAGGAATTAATTTTTAAAGTATAGGAGTATAGAAAATGGAAAATGAGTTTAAGACAGTTACAAATGCCAAGGGGTTAGAAATTCCTAAGTATCCCAAGGATTTTAAAAAGCTAGTTGAGAAAGACAGACAACTAGCCGAATATCTTTGTATGAACTACGAGAACTTGGACAGTGAAGACCTGGGCGCATTTCTTGAAACGGTGGAGCAGGGATTCAGCTGGATTCTGGATCTTATCGAAAGTAAAGACTTGCTTTATAAACCAAAGTCAGGTAGTAATCATGCAAAAAGAAAATAAAAAAATCACTTGCTCAAATTTTGGCCAAGGCGAGCAAGCGACACAATTCAGAGTATAGAAATTTTTTCTATGCTTTGATTATAGCAAAAAATATCTATTCTATCAAATACATAAAGAAAAACCTAAGAGCAGGCAAGCAATTAGAAAAGGTTTTGAAATCAAGCGCTGACAGAGTGATTCTAAGGCCTTGTTTAGCTGAAAGATGGGTAATTACTTACGAAACACCGCTACAAGCGTTCGCCAACTTGGGGCAATCGCCCAGCGTTTGGAGTGGTGTTACTGTATAGGAAAAAGGCAAAAGAAAAGGAAATACTATGACAGTAAATACAAATGATGTTCTAGTAGATTATGAGGGGCTTTGTTGTCAGTTAACTAATACTCTACTAGTCTTAGAAATGGCTAGTATGGAAGACAGTAAACAATCATCAGCTTTACTAAATACAGTAATCCAAGCTATGAACCAACTCATTTCAGAACATACTCAACAGGCTAATGACTATAGAAAGAGGATAAAACATGAATGAACTAGATTTAAGCAATACACAGGCGCTTGTTTTTACCGTGATATTGATTGGCTTTCTCATGTATCTAAACCGCCGAGACCGCAAAAAGAGCGCCAAAAGAGAGCGAGAAAGCACACAGACGATAGAAACGACTAGCGAGGATTTAAGCCCTGATTATGGGCGATATATTCAGCTTGCAGGGGTTAAGCCATGGGGGTACTAAGATGTTTGAAAAAATGATTGAAGATTTAAAGTCTAAGATTTTGGAAGCAGTGGAACGGTATTTAAAAAGCCATGAGAAAGCACCTCAAAAAAGATTAGATTTAATCAGAAAGGTGGAACTAAAGGAAGAACTGGGCATAGGAGATAAAACTTTGACAAAATGGGAAGGTGCAGGATTACCACAGTATATACCGCCTATTGAAGATACTAGAAAAGCGTATTATAAAGTTTCAGACGTTTTAAAGTTTCTGGGGGTAGATGATGGCAAAGACTAAAGTGTATTTTTGGCTGAAAATTGATAAGAAATTTTTTGACAATCTCTTTATTAAGCGACTAAAAAGTATGCCTGGTGGCTATACCATGACAGTGATCTATATGCGCATGATGTTAGAAAGTCTTGAAAGTGACTGTATTCTGTATTATGAGGGATACTTTGAAACCTTAAAAGAAGAACTGGCCTTGAAATTAGATGTTTCTGAGGATGATATATCCATGACTATAGCTTATTTTACGCAATGTGGTCTGATTCAGATTGATGAAGATAAAAATGCCGAGTTAACACAAGCAAAAGCTTTAGTACAACAAGAAACAAATCACGCTGCATATATGAGAAGCTACCGCAAAGAGCAACAAGAGAAAGAAAAAAATCTTACATTGTTATCTAAGAATTTTACAACGTTATCTACATGTAAGACAGAGAAAGAGATAGATAAAGACAAAGAGTTAGAGCAAGATTTAAAGTTAGATATAAATCAAGAATATATAGCCGAGGAAACCTCGTCTAATGAGCAAAGCTCACCTTTCACTTTTCCTACTTGGCTTGAAGAAACAGCTATAAAAGATTTAGAGAAAACAAAACATAAAGAACTTTGGATTCCTATTGTTTATCTGAATCAAGTAGCTAATAAGCGGTATAAGTTTGTTGATAAGACAAAAAGGCTTTTACTAGCACGATTCAAAGAAGGCTATACACTTGAAGATTTTAAACAGGTGATAGATATTAAAACGGCAGAATGGAAGGATAGTCCTGAATTTTCTAAATATCTGAGACCTGAAACACTTTTTGGATCTAAGTTTGACGGTTATTTGAATCAAAAGCCTAAAACCATAAGAGGGAAGTCTGAAGATAACTTCCCAGACCTACCATTTTAGGAGTTGCAAAGATGAAGGAACAATTTAAAGAATTTAATAACAGAAAGATATCGGATAAGGTTTGCGATATTCACCAGGTCAATTATTGGGAAATTTCTGTACCGGTATTAGGGGGTTCAGAAAGAAAACTACAAGCATTTTGTCCGGAGTGTGTAAAGGGAGAGATTAAACAAAAAGAGAAAGACCTATTGCAGCAGTTCGAGGACAGGCAAGCTTACTTTAAAACTTATGATGTCTTAATGCGTGATAGTACGATTCCTAACGAGTTGAAGGGGGCAACGTTTGATAATTTCTTTGTTAAGACGACAGAGGAACGTCAGATGTTAGAGTTTGTAAAGGGGCAAGCCCAGAAGTACCTTGCAGGTATGACAGGAAATACTTTAATCAGCGGTAGCACAGGAATAGGAAAAAGTCATTTATCTCTTGCACTAGCTAAAGAAATCAATGAGAGCTTCAGAGAGAAGAACGAGCCTAAGAGTGTTTTGTTTGTTAGTTTAACCGAGATTATCAAGCAGATAAAAGAAGGTTGGGCTTATGGAAGAAATGCAAACTTAACAGAGTATGAGGCGGTTAAAAAGCTTGTTGATGTAGATTTTCTAATCATCGATGACCTAGGAGCAAAAAATGGGACGGTAACACCTAAGAGTGACTGGGAACAGGATTTCTTGTTTGATATTATCAATAATCGAGAAACTACGATTTTCAACACGAACCTAGACAGTAGTGAACTGCGGACGGTTTATAATGCTAGAAACTCAAGTAGAATTTTGAAAGGTTTAGAAGGGAACACTTTCAAGGCTTTCACGATCAAAGACAAGAGATACACTATAAATACAGTGAGGGGAGAATTTCAATGAATGATGATAAAATGCGATTTTCAACAGAAAAAGGCTTTGTTGTCTACGAAAAATGTGGTATAATAGAGATAGAAAAAGTTCCAAGGTTTGGAGAGATAACTTTATTCTATTCAGATGGGAAATTTACCCATCTAGTCAAAAAAGAAACTAAAAAATAAGTCTATTGAGAACACCTCAGGGACATACCGTAAGCATATAATGCTAGTGGTATGTCCCTTTTTGTTTGCATAGAAAGGGGGTGAGGGAGATGTCAGGAGATACTTCTTTAGGGTATGTAGTAGCCAATAAGTTTTCTATGGATCCAGATAAAAGACAGAAAATCTTTTCTCAGTGTAAAAAAGAAGGTGATAGCTTAGAACAACGGAAACAAGAAATACTAGAGAAATATGCTAACAAACAAGACAAATCAAAATCTAGAAAAAATGATTCTAAATGCTCGGAGAGTCATAAAAGAAAAGCTAAGAGCAAAGAATTTTAGAAAAAATTATAAACAAAAATCAGATATTAAAAGATGAAGGAGCAAAAAATGACAACTAACTTAGTTAAACAAAAAGAAAATTTAGAAGCTTATATCCGAAGTACAGGTTATAACACTAGAGGGATGAACGTAGAAAATAATCATGTACTCATTGAAAAACCAATCCTTGATAGTTATGGAGATGAACATCAACGTAAAGATCTGGTTGATCTAGTAAATGTTATTGAGACTCGTACCCGTGGTGGGAAGTATGAAGTAACTGACTTTGAATCTGATTCATTACAAGAAGTTAGCGAAAATTCGGTTGAGAGAACAGAAGCAGATAAAAAGAAAACTATCAGCGTTGATTACTTAGTTAAATTATTCAGTGGAAAACTTGATTTTTCACAGGAACAATTAGATGATGGCCAATATAATTTAACGGATTTTCTTGGTAAGAAGATTATTAAATTAAAACGTAGAACACGAAATAGAGAGATTGGGAAAATTCTCCAAACTGCGAAAGTACAGACCGCTACAAGTCTGGACGACTTGAAATCTATTGTTTCTTTAATCAATCCAGAGCGCAATGTATCTATTGTTATTAGTCAATCACTATTTAGTGTCTTAGAAAAAATGAAAGACACTTCAGGAAATTATCTTCTTAAAGTTGATAAAGAGACAGGGACAAGTGAAACATTCTTTGTAGATAACTTTTTAATTGTAGATGATACGACATTAGGGAACAAAGGCGACAAAAAAGGCTTTATCGGAGATCTAGAAAACTTTGTTACTCTGTTTGATCGCAAGAAAGATACACTTAGTTGGGTGAATGCGAATGACTATTTTGGGAAACGGTTGATTTTACATACCCGATTTGATGTAAAAAAAGTTGAAGAAGATTGTGGTTACTTTATTCAATGGAACTAGGAGAAAGAAATGGATATTAATCAAGTATTTGAAACACTGGATGATCTAGATAATAAAAAAAGTAAGATTAATTCAGCACGAGAACAGTTAAGCGAAAAAAGGAAAAGCCTGTTAGGCAATCAAGCAGTTTCATTTGAGAACATAGATTCTTTTTTGTCAAATAACTTAGAATCTTTAGAGCAGCTGGAAAAGATGGAAAAAGCTATTGATGGCCTTCAGGAAAAATTTGATAGTGATTTTTCAGAAGCTAATGCAGTCATCTTTGAATACATTTTTAAAGAGACTAAGCAACGGATGGAAACTAAGAAGATCTATAAACAATACCGAAACAAACTTAGACGAATTCTGGACGCATATGATGAAATTCAAGAACTGAAGAAGGATGTAGAAGAAATCCATACAGGTGTAGTCAGAGAAATAAGTCAGAGACATTCTCTATCGCCGTATCGAACAGAAGTAAGTCCGCTTACTGTTCTACCATTCTTAACCCCTGATTCTAGCGGATGGATGAATTTTTCTAAGGAATATCGGGACATCAAAGTGTATCTAGAAAAATAGGGAACAAATTAAGTAAGGCTAGTGATATATGGCTCAAACAAAAGAAATATCGCTAGTCCTACTTTTATGCTTTACTAAGTTTCACATAACAAAGTAAGCATAAACTGAAAAGAAGTAATAGCTTGAAAGCAAGGTATATCAGGGGTTTACAGAATGGAGTGAGTTTCACAGAATGTAAGATATGAGAAACTGAGGGGATAAATTAAAGAAATTTCCCTTGAACTTGTCAAACTTAAAACAATGATACATGGCAAGTGGAGAGTTGGAAGGCTTTTAGCGCTTTTTGTCAGTTTGACAGAATTTACAATTTGATAAATTACAAGATAAAAAAATTTTAAAATTTAAGTGGAGGTACTTGCCTATGTACGAGTTGAGTAACAGAGACCTGGACGGGATAGATATCGAGTTAGGGCGATATAGAACGATTGCTAATAAAATTTATTTGAGAAGACAAGAGTTGATACATAACAAGAAACATGGGAATGAAACGTATATTAGATCTCAGGGCAAGAAAGCTTCAAGTCCTACTGAAGATACTATAATTAGAATTGAAGAAGACCAAACACTAAGATATTTAGAAGGCTTCAAACTAGTTGTAGATACCTTGATGGAAAACTTAATTGAAAGTGATCTAGTCATTTTTAAAATGAGATTTTTAGAAGCTGGTATGACCTGGGAAGACGTGGCAGAGAAACTAAATAAAACTACTCGTTATATAAATAGTCGAAGAAAAGTAATCGCTAAAAGATTTATAGAACTGAAAGGATATTGACACTCCCCCCACTTTGTAAAGCATTTTCGTTGATTTTAGGTACCGGGAGCGGTAACTTTTTCCAAGTCGGAAGCTGTCAACCAAAAAGGGGGTAAAAAGTTGATATTTTAAAAAAATAGAAGGAGTTTTTAGAAAATGGATTTAGCAGCACAATTAGCAAATATTTTAGCAGAATATTGCGAAGAGGTTAATGAAGAAGTTGATAAAATTGCGGAGCAAGTCGCTAAAGAAACAGTTAAAGAACTAAAGGAAACTAGCCCTAAAAGAACAGGTAAATATTCAAAAGGATGGCGTAAGAAAAGAGTGAGAAATGGAGTTTGGGTCGTATATAGTTTTAAATACGGATCTCTTACTCATTTACTTGAATTTGGACATATTAAACGAAATGGGGGGAGGACTAAGGCGTATCCTCATTTAAGACCTGCAGAACTGAATGCGATTCAAAAATTTACAGAAAGGATTAAGAACATTTCAAAGTAAACTATAATTGAATAGTATTAAGTAGACTAATTAAGTGAGCAAACCAACACATCGTTATTTAAGGTAAATTCCCAAACTAAGTTCCACTGCTACTCCAAGTGGAAGTTAGTCTGATAAAAATCCTAAAAACCAGTGGAAATCCGTGTCAGGGTAAATTCCACTGGTTTTAATCATGCTTGATTTCATTGCTTTTGTAGCCAAAATGAATCGAAAAAAAGAGCGCACAAAATCCCCTCATCTGAAAGCGTTTCAGATTAAGTTCCGCTATGGTGGAAGTTAGTGTGAGACGTTTGAATGGGGTTGAAGATTAGTTTTTAGATTTTATGTTGGAGTAATTTTGAAGACTGACAGACGTCTTCTGCAGGTATTTTAGAAATGCCGAGAAGCTTAGGAA